>Ga0118677_10008109_pt1 | contig 14435 bp, 18 predicted proteins | sample AliMusrvi5mmetaG_FD_86154 | JGI IMG/M metagenome (GOLD analysis project Ga0118677, IMG submission 86154) | reverse complement strand
CAGAGAGTGCAGAAGGAGGGGAAAAGTGTCGTCATCGTTGAGATAAACGGGATATGCGCCGGTTTGATTGCGCTGAGCGATACAGTCAAAGAGGATGCAGAGAGGGCTGTTGACGCACTGCACAAGAAAGGGGTCAGGGTCATCATGCTGACGGGCGACAACCGGTTGGCGGCAGACTTTATGGCACGTCAAGTTGGCATTGACGAGGTGATTGCCGAGGTGCTGCCGCAGGAAAAGGCAATAAAAGTTAAAGAACTGCAGGCGAAAGGAAGAAAGGTTGCCATGGTTGGAGACGGCATCAATGATGCGCCGGCTCTGGCTCAGGCTGATGTAGGGATTGCTATGGCTACAGGAACTGATGTTGCCATTGAGTCTGCCGGCATTACCCTGCTCAAGGGGGATATCAGAAAGGTTGCCCAGGCAATCACCCTTTCGCGCGCCACTATGAGGGTGATACGCCAGAACCTCTTCTGGGCGTTTATCTATAACATCATTGGAATTCCGCTTGCAGCTGGAGCTTTATACCCACTGTGGGGCATTGTTCTTAATCCGGTTTTTTCGGGACTTGCCATGGCAGGCAGCAGCGTTTCGGTGGTGAGCAATTCTCTAAGACTGAAGAGAAAGAAGCTGGAAGAATAGGTCCTATAGGGCCTATGAGACGTATAGGACCTATAGCAATTATGGGACTATAGGAAATCAGTGTTTGTCGGGGTGACTGAATTTAAAGGATATTTTGACCTGGTCTTTTGAATCCTCTTCAACTTTTGCCAGCTGTTCCGGCACTATAATCTCAGTGTTCACGCCAAGGTTAAAGTTAGCAATCTCTTTGCTTATGATCATTTTTTGAACTTTTATTACTTTGTTAAAAGCAAGATCATTCGCATCTTTTGGAGTGATATACAAAAATATAAGATCAGAGGCTTCATTGATACTTAAGCGGACTTCTCTGGTGATAGTATTTTTTGAAGAAGTTTTTTTATTGACAGTGTCGCTTTTGAAGATACGTATGATCTGTCCCCACCCTTGAGTGGAAGGTATAAACGATGCTTTTGCTTCATCGTATTTAAGGTGATTACGAAGCTGAACAAAAAGTTTAGCCTGACATGTATTGTGATCCAGAAAAATAATTGACACCAATAGTCCTGCGACCAAGAGAAGTTTTTTCATCATTACTCCGTTGATAATCAGCGCCGATAATTAAAAAGACTGGAAGAATATGAGGTACTTCATATCCTTAACACTATACAAAAAAATATTTCAAAACGGATTAAAAAATAATTAAACTCCGTTTAAGAAAATCTAACAGCATTACTGACCGCGTATCTCTGACGTACAGGCCGGGCAACGGGTTGCCTTGATTGGTATATTGCTAAGGCAGTACGGACACTCTTTTGTCGCTGGAGACGGAGGAAGCGGCTTTTCATCCCGACGAAACGTGTTAATTGCCTTGACGAGCAGAAAAACAGCAAAAGCCATGATCAAAAAGCTGATTACAGAATTCAGAAACATTCCGTAATTGATTGTGACAGCACCGGCAGCCTTGGCATCTGCAAGCGCAGCGTATGGAGCGGCAACCTTAGCCCCTTCTTTCAAAACAATATAGAGGTTTGAAAAATCGACTCCACCTACCAGCAAACCAAGTGGTGGCATCAGAACCTGGGAAACCATTGTATTGACAATTGTGCCGAAAGCTCCCCCGATAATGATACCAACGGCCATATCAACTACATTACCTTTAACGGCAAATTCTTTGAACTCTTTCAACATAGAGAGCGCTCCTGATAATGTTCTCGAAAACCAATCGTGATCAATTTAGCGAGTTAAATTCTGAATACACGTCACCAATCGATTTTTTTTGTCTATTACCTTTGTACTTTGAATTAAGTAAACGACTCGAAAAACCCATTATCAATGATAAAAAGAATTCCCCCCATAATTCTGGCCTTGCTGTGGTCAGTTCCAGCTTTTGCTGCACACCCTTTGATGACTGATGATACCGGAACTCAGGGAAAAGGGAAATTTCAGTTTGAGTATAACGGCGAATATTCAAGAGATGATGAACATGAAGCAGGCGTTGCGGAAAAGGAAACGAGTGGAACTCTTACTGCCGCACTGACCTATGGCATGACCGATAACCTGGATATCGTAGTCGGGCTTCCCTGGCAGTGGGGTTCTCTCAGTGTGGATGGGAACCTTGTTTCCAATGATAATGGGATCGGTGATACATCGGTCGAAGTTAAATGGAGATTTTTTGAATGTAAAAAGGAAGAGTTCAGCGTAGCTCTGAAGCCGAAAGTGATATTTCCAACCGGGGATGCTCAAAAAGGATTGGGTAACGGTAACATATCTGGGGGTGTGCTGCTGATTGCTACCAAGGAGTGGGAGCACAGGGCTCTGCACGGTAATATCGGGTACACCCACAATTCATACGCATTGGCACAGGATAATGCAATATTAAAACAGGATATCTGGCATGCTTCAGTTGCTGCGGAATTTCATATGACTGAGAAACTGCGCTCTGTAGCTGATGTAAGCATCGATAGCAATAATGAGAGGACAGCGGATCCTAATCGTGTTTTTTTGCTCGGCGGATTGATCTACAGCGTAAATGACACCTTTGATCTTGATCTGGGTGTAAAAGCTGGATTGAACCATGCTGAGACAGATAAAACTATTCTTGCCGGACTTACTACAAGATTTTAAACTGAGCTTGACAAAACTTTTATAATGAAAATACCCCCTGGATCAAGAAGACACCAAGGGGTATTGTATTTTAAGCTCGATTCTTATAAACGGTTAACTCACTTGAGCGGCAGCCCTCTGGCTTTCAGCCATGCCTTGGCATCGGGATCGTTTAGTTTTGCTGCTTTTTTATAATCCGCTATGGCGCCCTCTTTATCTCCGAGCAGACCTTTTGCTGTAGCTCTATTACTGATGGCTAACGTAGAAAATGGGTTAAGCTCAATAGCCTTCGTGTAGTCTGCTATGGCGCCATTAAAATCCCATGCCTTCGTTTTTGCATTTCCCCGATTAATGTAGGCTATAGCATATTTAGGGTTAAGCTCAATAGCCTTCGTATAATCTTCTATTGCGCTCTTAAATGCCCCATTTTGTTCTTTTTGAATCCCTCGATTAGAATATCCCTGAGGATTTTTCGGATCAATCTCAATAACTTTCGTAAAGTCAGTTACTGCTCCAAGAGTATCGCCGATAGAGTTCTTTATAATCCCTCGTCGAATATATGCATAGGTGTCCATGGGGTCCTGTTCAATTGCCTTTGTGTAATCGGCTATAGCTCCCTGTGTATCGTGCGATTTAAGTTTTGCTGCCGCACTGGAGTACAGCGGTTTCGAATTTACAGCCGCAGAAGCAGAAGGAGACGCAAGCATTAAAGCGATGCTGGCCGTAAATAAACAACGAACAAGATTTTTCATGGATAAATCCTTATTGATAAACTGTTAACCGTAATTCTCAAATTCAGCAGGAGCATAAACGATATTACTGCAATAAGTAAGCCAAAAGAATAAGAGGAAACAACTAAAAGGCATCGATATTCTCACTAATAGCTAACTTTATAATAATATAGAAATTACATATGCTATTTCATGAGTCAATCTGAATGTTTGGTAAAAATACTCTAGCGCCTCAAATTGAGACATAATAATTCTTTATCTGTCTCCCTACCCATTTCAGCTCAGCCAGACAATCAAATATCTTCAGGCTCCACACAAAAAAAAAGAGCCGCATGACTGCGGCTCCGTTTTAACATAATTTCAAGAACGCGGTTAGTGCTCGTCGACCTTTATTCTCATTGAGAAGAAGGAGCGATGGACAAAAACCAGTGAAAGGGCAAAAAAGATTGCGGCCAGAGAGAGTGCTATCTGAGGAGGAAGTTCGATAGCCAGCTCGATGGCAAGGAGACCAAACAATGTGGTGAACTTGATGATCGGATTCAAAGCAACCGAAGAGGTATCCTTGAAAGGATCGCCGACCGTATCACCGACAATTGAGGCATCATGAAGCGGAGTGCCCTTGGCATTAAGTTCAGTTTCAACAATCTTCTTGGCGTTATCCCATGCACCGCCGGCATTGGCCATAAAGATGGCCTGGTAGAGACCGAAAAGCGCAATGGAGATGAGATAGCCGATAAAGAAGAATGAGTCGAGACAGGCGAAAGCCAGTGTCGTAAAGAATACGGTAAGAAAGAGGTTGATCATACCTTTCTGGGCAAACTTGGTACAGATTTCAACAACCTTCTTGCTGTCTTCGATGGAGGCTTTTTCAACGGAACTGTCAAGGTTGATGTTATTCTTGATGAATTCCACCGCGTAGTACGCTCCCGTTGTGACGGCATTCATTGAGGCTCCGGTGAACCAGTAGATGATTGCACCGCCCATCATGAGGCCAAGGAGGAACGGAGGCGAAAGGATTGAGAGCTTTGCAATTGCACCTGTATCAGCGAGACCGTTGGTCAGGATCATAATGATCGAGAAGATCATTGTGGTGGAACCGACCACAGCAGTACCGATAAGCACCGGTTTAGCAGTTGCCTTGAAGGTGTTGCCTGCGCCGTCGTTGGCTTCAAGGTAGCGTTTGGCATTGTTAAAGTCAGGCTGGAAACCAAACTCGCTCTGAATCTGCTGCTTGATATTCGGAATAGTTTCGATCAGTGAAAGCTCATAGACTGACTGAGCGTTGTCTGTAACCGGCCCATACGAGTCGACTGCAATGGTGACAGGACCCATGCTGAGAAATCCGAAGGCGACAAGACCGAAAGCAAAGACCGAAGGTGCAAGCATGATAACCTTGGTAAGGCCGACAGTAAGAAGCCCTTGCGAAGCAATCAGCTCAGGAGTAAGCCCGAGAGTGGCTATGCCAAGTGTGCTGAGTCCGTAGGCGGCTCCCATCAAACCGACAATGGCAAGGCCCATCCAGTAGGCACTGAAATTACCGGCAACAAGACCTGCAAGAATGTTCAGGGCTGCGCCTCCCTCTTTGGAGCATTGAACGACGTTACGGACATGGGCACACTCTGTGGAGGTGAAGCGGTTCACCAGCTCAGGAATAAGTGCACCGGCAATCGTTCCGCAGGTGATGATCGAAGCAAGCTTCCACCACATGGTGCCATCGCCGAGTGTGCTGATAAGGAAGTAGGATGCTATGTAGGTAAGGATGATTGAGACAATCGAGGTAAGCCATACCAGAGTGATCAGTGGCTTCTCGAAATTCATCTCATCGGCATTGCTGTACTTCATCTTGGCCAGGGCAGCATTGGTCCAGTAGGAGAACGCACTGGCAAGAATCATCACAAGGCGCATGGCGAAGATCCAGACAAGCAGCATGATCTGTACTTCGGGAGCCTTGATGGCTAGAAGGATAAAGGAGATCAGGGCTACACCGGTAACACCGTAGGTTTCAAAACCGTCAGCTGTAGGACCAACTGAGTCACCTGCATTGTCGCCGGCACAGTCGGCAATAACGCCAGGGTTACGGGCGTCATCTTCCTTGATCTTGAAAACGATCTTCATAAGATCGGAGCCGATGTCGGCAATCTTGGTAAAGATACCGCCGGCAATACGAAGCACTGAAGCACCGAGCGACTCACCGATAGCAAAACCGATAAAGCATGGTCCGGCAAAATCGCGAGGTACAAAGAGAAGGATGCAGAGCATAACGAAGAGTTCGATGCTGATAAGCAGCATACCGATACTCATACCGGCTCTGAGAGGAATTTCGTAGGTTGGAAAAGGTTTGCCGCCGAGACTTGCGAATGCTGTCCTTGAGTTGGCAAAGGTGTTGATCCTCATACCGAACCAGGCAACGATATAACTTCCGAGAATACCGATAAGACTGGCTACGAGAATGAAAATAACCTTGATCGCAGGAAGGTGCCGAAGCCAACCGAAATAGGCGACAATAATGGCTCCGATAAGAACCCAGAGTATGAGAATAAATTTACCCTGAGTGACAAGGTAGGTTTTGCAGGTTGCGTAGATCAGCTCGCTGATCTCCCGCATGGCGCTGTGAACTGGAAGCTTGCGAATTCCGACATACTGTATGATCCCGAAAACCATACCGAACAGACAGACTGCAAGACCCCACAAAAGAAGAGTGCTTCCGGGTATTCCGCCAAGGAATGACACCGAATGCAAATCAGGCAACAACAAATCGGCCTCGCTTGCAAACGCATTTTGCGACTGCAACACAATGCCTAGACCTCCCAGAATTGAAACAATTCTGGACAACCATGTTACTTTTAACGATTTTTTCATTGCTTTTTTTTTCACTGTTTTTCTTGACTCAAGAAAAAAATGTTGTCAGCTAAATCATAAGAAGGAACAATCCTGTTGGAAACAGTAAGATGTAATTTGCAACTTTTTTAAGGAATCTCAATACCTTTTTGTAGAAGTTCTTATGGGGTTCACCCTGATTCGGGGTCAATCGTTGCAATGTGTTTTTCCATTATCTCCATGAATGTTTTATTACAGATTCTGCTTTGCTCCTGCTATATTCTTGGCGGTTGCTGTACTCTTTTGTGAAATAAAAACCGGTAGAGTTCCCCGAATCTGGTGCTTGTGTTATGAAACTTATTGTAGGTCTCGGAAATCCTGAATCCCAGTATAACGGTACACGGCACAATATCGGGTTTGATGTTGTGGACTCAATTGCTGCCTCTTTCGGGGCTGGATTCAGTCGTGGGAAAGGAAAATACCTCAGTGCGAAACTTATCCACAGAAGGGAGTCGATCATCCTTGTAAAACCTATGACCTATATGAACCTTTCAGGTCATGCGGTTATAGCTGCGATGAATTTCTATAAAATCGAGCGCATGGATATCCTTGTCATTTGCGATGATCTCAACCTCCCTTCGGGCTCCATACGCATACGCGCTAAAGGATCCGCCGGTGGACAAAATGGCCTGAAACACATTATTGAGTGCCTGGGAAGTGAAGAGTTTGCGAGGATGAGGATAGGCATAAGGCTTGAAGAGCAGCCTTTGAGCTCTTTTTCATCGTTTGTACTGGGGAAGTTCAGCGAGGAGGAAAAAACGGTATTGAGTAAGGTACTACCTGTTTCGGGAGATGCTGCTCTTGATTTTGCGATCAACGGCATCGGGCATGCCATGAACAACTACAACAAACCTGCGATTTAGCAGACCGCCAGCTTGATCGTTTTTTCAGATGAATCGCCTGCAGACATTTTTTTCAAAAAGGAAATAGCGCGCGCATTGAACTCACTAGGCTGGTCGACATTGCAGACATGGCCGGAATTGACGATAACCTCAAGCCAGGAGTTGGTGTGGCGGGTAATGATATACCGTACTGCGGGGAGAAACATATGGTCTTCTTCACCCATAAGGTAGAGTGTAGGAATAGCTGTATCTTTTTCTTCAAAGTATTTCAACAGCGGGGTTATCTCATAGGTGAGACGGAACCAGCGCATGAACTCTTTCTGTGCGACTTTTTTTGCTTCGTTGACAAAAAGGAGTCGTGACTTTTTATGTCGTTCACTTGGCATGATAATCCAGGCAAAAAAGCTGTATAGCCACATGTAGGGAACAAACCTCTTGAACATGTTGCCAACGGTTACAAGAACCTTTGCGCGGATGTTAAGCCTTATGATGGCTCCACCCATAACCATTGAACTGACCCTCTCCGGAGCAATTTCGCTCAGGTTGCGGATAAGAATGGTCCCAAGTGAAATACCGATGAAATGGGCTTTGTGGATGTTGAGGGAGTCAAGCACTTCGATGATATCACGGGTGATAACCTCAAAATCGTAATGACGGTCCTCCTTGTGAGCAGCTAAGGCTTTTGACTTTCCATGACCTCTCAAATCAACAAGCAGAACATTGAAATGCCTGATGAACTCCTTGATCTGCAAAAACCAGATGGAGGAACTACCGCCGGCGCCGTGAACAAAAACGACCCAGGGGGCAGTGGCATCATCCAACTCGTATGTCTTGTAATGAAGCATGGAAAACCGCAGTTATAAACATTTAAGTCCTTAAGTAAACAAAACCTCAGTAAAAAACAAAAAGTTACACCTCTTTCCGAAAAACTCTGACCATCTCAAACAGGGCAATTCCTGCTGCGACAGCTACATTGAGCGAATGTTTGGTGCCGTACTGCGGGATTTCGAGCACCTCATCACACAGTGCAAGGACTTCGTTTTCAAGACCATCCACTTCGTTGCCTACGACAAGACAGAGCGGAAAAACACAGGGATCGAGCGACGTATAAGGACGGCTGCCTTCAGTAATTTCAAGCCCATAGATTCGGAGCCCCGATTTTTTCAAGGCTGAAAGTGCCTCAAGAGGGTCGGAGTGGTACTCCCACCGAACGGTTTCCTGAGCACCCAGTGCGGTTTTATCGATCTCCTTTCTCGGAGGAGTCGCGGTATAGCCTGAAAGAATAATTTTTTCAATTCCTGCAGCATCAGCGGTGCGAAACATTGATCCGACATTCCACATGCTTCGGATATTATGCAGCAAAAGAATCACAGGGTGCTTCGGGACTTCGGCATATTGCTCCACCGTCAGCCTGCTCATTTCACTTCCATGCAGCTTTCTGAATTCTTGCATGCTCAAATCGTCCGAAGTTTTTCAATGAGACGGCGGTTTTCTTCAACAAGACCGACATTGAAGCGCAGACAGTTGTCCATAAGCTTGTAGCCGGAAACGTTTCTCACAAGAATCCCGTCACTTTGAAGACTTTTGAAAACTTCTCCTGCATCTTTTATCCTGATGATCAGAAAATTGGTATCACTCTCGAAGGGTTCGATACCATCAATTGCAAGCAGTTCACGATAAAGTAAATCACGCTCATGCAGGATGAAGGAGACGGCATCGGTCACAAGGGAGTAATTGGCCAGCACACGGGTCAGGGTTATTTCGGCCAGCCTGCTGGAGGCAAAAGGAATTTTTGGTTTGGCAAGCTCGGCCATGAGTATGGGATTGGCAATTGCGAAACCAATACGGATACCCGCAAGAGCCAGAGCTTTGGACATGGTGCGAAGCACAACAAGATTAGGGAGCCCATCGATGAGCTGAAGAACAGAGCGCTGGCGGGAAAACTCGATGTAGGCTTCGTCAACAAGCACAAGAGCGTCGCTGGACTCGGCAATCAGACGGACTTCATCAAAAGAGAGCGATTTACTTGTAGGATTGTTTGGTGTTGAGAGAACAATAAAATCGACCTGCTCGTCACGAGCTGCCTTAAGAATGGCATCGGTATCGAATTCGAGACCTGGAAGCATGGGAACGCTGACAATACGAGACTGCAACAGGAGGGCAATTTTTTCGTAGAGCGAAAAGGATGGATCGGGAATCAGAATTTTCCGGCCGGGACCAAGGCATGCAAGAAATATGGTATAGAGCATTTCATTTGATCCGTTGCTCATCATCACAGAATCAGCGGAAACTCCAAGAAAATCGGCATAGGCCTGCATACCTCTATATGGCAGAATATCAGGATAACGGTTCCATGGCTCTTTGATAAACTCACTGGTAATTTCTTCCTTGAGCCACATCGGCACATCAAAGGGGCTTTCGTTCTGATTCAGTTTTATCTCGGCCTGCTGTCCGCCTTCGACCTTGTAGGTCGCAATATTCTGCAGGGCAGGGTTGAGTATACTCTTGATATCTCTTTGCATGGTAACACTCTGTTTGCTGGCTGTAAATCTTTTATCCCGGTATTAGTAGCCTGCTATGGCAGTCAACATGATTAAAAAAACATCTTTTTCATACAATCCATGAAATAAATCTGGACAATCTGCTTTTTTTTTATAAATTAAAACAAGACCAAATTAATCCAATATAAAGGAGAGATTATGACACAGATTAAAAAAACACCTGTTGATCTTCTGGATGATATATACAGCCTTGCATACTGGATGACCGGCAGTGAGAGTGTATCCAGCGAACTGGTCAACAAGACCTATCTCTATGCCAACACAACAACGAGGGAGGGTGATCTGCTTAAAACCTTCAGAAAGTGCTATGTGGACCAGTTCGGCCAGAACACAGAGTTCTGTATCAGCGGCAAGCCCTGTAAAAATCACTTTCAGCTGATTGATTCGTTGAGACAGTGGGCTGCTGATATCAAACTTTCAGTTCTATTGAGTGAAATATCGGGGCTTAAACATCGCCAGATATCGGCCATTGTCGGCAAACCGGTTAATACTGTAAGATTGTGGCTCTATTGGGGAAGAAAGCTTCTGGCTAACGATGGCCTGCTTCAGGCCACTGCATGACGCGCTTTATTTGAAAGGCCGCTTTAATTACAGGCGGCCTTTTGTTTTTATACCCGCCTCTGTATATTCGATTGCACCTGCATTAAACTATACCTTTTTCCATACATGATCATTATCACCGGCGGCGCGGGATTTATCGGCAGTGCCATGCTTCTGGAACTCAACCGTAAGGGTGAAGAGAATATCATTGTTGTTGACGATCTAGGGTCGACAACAACGGAAAAATGGCGCAATCTTTCCGGACTCGCATTTACTGATTTTATCCCGAAGGATCTTTTTCCTGATCTTCTTGAGAGGAACGCACTGAAGGGCATTTCTGCCATTATCCACATGGGTGCGAACAGTTCGACAACGGAAACTGATGCTGATCATCTGCTCACCAATAATTTCGGCTACTCAAAAACAATAGCCGCTTTCTGTGCAGCTCATGATGTAAGGCTTCTTTATGCATCGAGCGCTGCAACGTATGGTGACGGTTCAAGCGGTTACAACGATGACATTGAAGGCCTCAACGTGCTTCGTCCCCTCAATATGTACGGGTACTCCAAGCAGCTATTTGACCGCTGGGCAGTGAAGAATCATATTCTGGACAAAGCGGCCGGGCTGAAATTCTTTAATGTCTACGGGCCGAACGAGTACCACAAGGGGGATATGAGCAGTGTGGTCTATAAGGCGTTCCATCAGATACTCGAAAAAGGATCGCTGAATCTCTTTAAGTCGCACAGACCGGACTACAATGACGGCGAACAGTTGAGGGATTTTATATACGTCAAAGACTGTACGAGAATAATGGCCTGGATGCTGGAAAACCCTTCCGTAGCGGGAATCTTCAATGTCGGGACTGGCACGGCAAGAAGCTTCAAAGACCTTGCTACGGCAACATTTTCTGCTTTAGGCCGTGAACCGGCTATCAACTACATCCCCATGCCGGAAACCTTGCGTGACAAATATCAGTATTACACCTGTGCTGAAGTGACAAAGCTTCGTTCGGCGGGATTCAGCGAAGCTTTTACCTCGATTGAAGCTGGCGTAAAAGAGTATGTGCAGCACTACCTCTCCGATTCCAATCCATATCTTGATATTGTTCGAGCTCCCTATAATGCTTAACAACTTCTATTTTGACCACAGAAAAAATCATTGAAATTCAGGGCATTGAGCCTGTCATTCTTTTTGGCCCTTACGACTCCCTCCTTAAAAAAATTAAAAATGAGTTTTCCGAGATGCAGATAACTGCTCGCGGAAATCAGATTACCCTCCGCGGAAGTAGAGATGGTGTGGCACTGCTTGAACAGATATTCAGTGAGATGATTCTGCTTGCCAACAAGCATGGGGAGGTGCTTGACACTGACCTGAATGCGCTTATCAACCTTGCCCTCTCCCCTTCTCCCAGACCTGCAGCGACACCTATGGGTGATGAGGATATAATAGTCACCTCGCCGAATTATACGGTCAGAGCAAAAACAAACGGTCAGCGGCGAATGGTGGCTGAAGCGAAAAACAACGACATTGTGTTTGCCATCGGACCGGCAGGTACGGGTAAAACTTATACCGCCGTTGCCATAGCGGTTGCTGCATGGAAAGAAAAAAGAGTCAAGCGGATAGTTCTTGCAAGGCCTGCTGTGGAAGCTGGTGAAAGCCTTGGGTTTCTACCGGGCGATCTGGCTCAGAAAATAGATCCTTATCTTCGCCCCCTTTATGATTCATTGCAGGATATGCTGACTGCTGAAAAGCTGAAACTCCTTACGGAGCAGCGCATTATCGAGATTGTGCCTCTTGCCTATATGCGGGGAAGAACAATGAACAATGCGTTTATTATTCTCGATGAAGCCCAGAACGCTTCGAACAAGCAGATGAAGATGTGCCTGACAAGGCTGGGTGTCAATTCGAAAGCTATCATTACCGGCGATGTCACCCAGATTGATCTTCCCAAGGATCTCGATTCAGGACTTACCAATTCTCCGAAGATACTGAAGGATATCAAGGGTATCAGCTTTGTATATCTCGATAAAACAGATGTTGTCCGCCATAAGCTTGTCCGTGATATCATCAACGCATATGAAATCCATGAACAGGAATAAAAATCCCGGGATATTTCTGTAAATTTGCGTTTGTGGAGAAGCTTTCAGATCAACACAGATCATCCATCATTTTCTCAGTTTTAATCAAGGAGGACAAAATGGCACATCGAATTCTTGATACCTGTACCTATTGCGGAGCGTGCGAACCTGAATGCCCGGTAAGCGCAATTACAGCTGGTGAGGATTATTATGTTATTGATGAAACAACCTGCATTGACTGCATAGGATTTCATGATGAAGCTGCATGCGTCGCGGTCTGCCCGGTTGACTGCATCATCAAAGTCTGAAAATCCAACTGATGGGTTTTGCGCAAAGGCCCAAGCATCTTTTTACCAGGCTGATTTTCCCCCGGCCTTGAATAAACAATGCTATTTTGGCTTAAAATAACGCCTCAGAGCATACGACGTTTTTTTTGAGCTAAAAAAAAATCTTATATTAGTCGAAATTCACCCGAATCGTTCTTTCCTTTTTTTTACAACTATTAAGCTAGGAAATTAATATGGCACTCTACATTACTGAAGAATGTACTTACTGCGGAGCCTGTGAACCAGATTGTCCAGTCAATGCGATTTCTGCCGGCGATGATGTTTATATCATCGATGCTGCAACCTGCACAGAGTGCGTAGGATACTCTGACTCCCCAGCCTGCTCTGCAGTCTGCCCAGCAGAGTGCATCGTTCAGGGATAAACCTGAACAGAAATAACAGAAATAAAAAAGCGGATGGTCAAAAACCATCCGCTTTTTTATTTCTGTTATTTCTGCACCGCATTGTACTAAGACCCATCCAGCTCACATCTCGTAATCAACCAGCCTGCGCTCACTTGTCGCTTCACCGATAAACGGAATCAATGCCTGGTGTTCCGGATGTGCCTGATAGGATGCAAGAGCCTCCCTGTCTGCGAACTCACTATATAACACGATATTTCCTGAGCTTTCTGTCCTGCTGAAATCAATGCCCACCTCGATATCGATCAGTCCTGGAATTCTGCCCCGCAGACCTTCAAGCTTCTGCTTGATAAGACAAGCATTGGTTGCCGGGTCATTTCCATGTGCAGTGTCTTTAAGGCGCCACAGTACAATATGCTTGACCATTACCCTCTCATTAGATTTAATAAAAGTGAGAACAGTGAAGAAAACAGAGAGTCCACTACGCCGCGATATAACGTTGGCTTGCAGTATTGATATTGAATGGCTCGTATGAAAGATTTACTCTTTTCTTGTTTTTTCTGATTTGTCGAGAAGCGAGAAGCTCATGCTTCTTCCCCTTTCTGCCGGATTTCGCAATGGCAGGAGCACCTCTCCTTGCTTTATGGCCTTGCTTTGCAAGAGCAAGAGCATTGTGTTTTTGCTTTCTGCCGGACTTTGACAAGGCTATGGAATTGTTTTTAGACCTCAGAGCTGCCTTCGACAAATGATAGACTCTTTTGCCTGACCGTCCCCGTTCTTTTACAACAGAAACCTGGGCACGACCTGAATCGCCCCTGGATGGCGGAAATATTGATGCCTGATCAGGATTAACACCTGAAAAAGCCATATCAAACATGTTCGCCGCAACATGCCATCTGTCTGTTCTGGCGTTAAGCATCACCAGAAGAACATCCTTGTTGTTTTTGATGGCCCTGGCGATAAGACATCCGCCTGCTTTGGTGGTAAAACCGGTTTTAATACCGACAGCATAGGGGTATCTATCCAGAAGCTTATTGTGCGTTTTAAGCGAGTAAACCTTCTGGGTTGTCTGCTCTGTAAAAACAGCTTTCTCAAGGCGGGCTATATCGTTGAAAACAGGGTTTTTTACCGCGTGTTCAGTAAGGCGCAACAGGTCGCCGGCTGTGGAGATATTACCAGCATAGATACCTTTATCAAAACCCGCCGGATTGGTAAACCTGGAATTTTTCATTCCTATCATTTTCGCCCTGGAGTTCATGGCGGTAACGAAGGCATCGACGTTGCCGGAGAGATAGATTGCGATGGCAAAGGCCGCATCGTTGCTTGAATTGACCATGGCAGCCTTGACCAGATCAATAAGCTTGATTTTTTCACCCACTTTGAATCCAGCTATTGAGGGCTCAACCATCGTTGCCTCTTTAGTAATAAGCACATCA
>Ga0118677_10010201_pt1 | contig 14438 bp, 8 predicted proteins | sample AliMusrvi5mmetaG_FD_86154 | JGI IMG/M metagenome (GOLD analysis project Ga0118677, IMG submission 86154) | reverse complement strand
GCAACGTGCGCTTGACCTGCTTGGTGTGACAATACACTGAATTGTACCCAGTAACGGCGCCGCTATTTTTATTTTATGAAGCAATATCGAAAGGTTTGCATTTTTGGGCTTGGAAGTTCGGATTAGATCCTGCTCGACCTGAGCATCTGCAACCCACGGCGCATGCTGCCGCCATGCCACAATGTCGGCTTTCGGGATCACAGATCGCCCTCTACCGAGGTATTAATGAGCAGCGACCACCGTTCATCTTTCCGCGCCCCCTTTATTTTAAGAGATGGTTCAAGCCTTGCCGGCAGCGGATTTTGCCCTGATACCCACGCAGCAAGCTTTTGCGTCTTGCTTTTAAAGCCTGCTTTTTCAAGCAACCACCCTAAGCGCTGGGCATAAGATAGATTATTTTCGGCTTTCGCCGCGGCTGCCAGTTTGTCGGCAACCAGCATCTCGCCAAGCTCTTGAAAAACGGTAAGCACCCTGTCAAGCCCGCCAATTTGCCGTGCATAGCAGACTAGATCAAGCGCCGTAGCTTCAGGGGAGGAGACCGTCATAAAACCGGTTTGAACCTTAACCTGAGAAGTAGAACTGCTTTCAAAATTCTTTTTAGTAAAAAAGCGAATCGCAAGATTCCGGGCCTCAATTTTTCTTAAAACAGCGGTCGTTACAACATGAAATTCCTGAGGCTGCTGATGGGCAGCGCCATGCAAGATTGCTGCGCTAAGAAGGCCGACATAGTACGGTTTTTTTAGATAACTCATTAGATCGGCAATAAACCACTCAGGGGGGAGCATGCCGGTGGCATAATATTCAAGAGGAATGATAATATAGAAGCCACGGTAAATCCTGGCTATTCTTTTCTTTTTGGCAAGCCTCAGGGATGCATTATCAAAAGCGGCTTTAGATGCTTGTAATTCATTAATAGCCTGCTCACGGGTAAAGAAATACAGACCCTTTGATTGCAGAGAGTCGACCCAAGAGGGCAAGTCCGAAAATGATGCAGTTGAAGTGTTATTTGCCATTGCTTCACCCAAAGCTATTGTTCGCAACAATAATCATAAAATGATAATTTAAGCAAACAATAACTTTTCGGCACCACGCAAAATTTTTTCTATTATTTTCAATTTTTAAAATGGAGACACATCTTTAAGTCAGCAACATTGATAGAAATGCCGGGGAGCGAATATACTGTTCTCCCAAAAATTTCATAAAAAAACCACATTGCCCTTTTCCCATCAGTGAATCAACGGCCATCTTGTCAATTTAATCGGTGGCTGTTGTCCTATTTTCTCCCAAGTATTTTTGACATTACATCTAAAATATCTAAAAACTAATACAATATATAATGCCTCACAATAAGGGTGCCGGTTTCCAACTAAATGGAGGGACGCGCTTTGTCGCGTCCGCTTTAAATCTTATTATCATACGGCCACGACGGAGCGTGGCCCTCCATGAAAAACAATTTTTTGTTTTGGAGGGACGTGCTCCGTCACGTCCGATTTACCACGAATCATTTCTTTCTTCTGGAGAGACGCGTTTCATCGCGTCCGGGTTCATTCTTGTTTTTGGAGGGATGTGCTCCGTCACGTCCGTTGTCCCCGGCCACGACGAAGCGTGGCCCTCCACTATCGCCCGTCTTGTTTTGCTCCGCTGATTATTTTCACCGGTTTGACGTTACGGCTGTGAACAAGGCCGTGGCACACGATATCATCCTTGTTGCAGAATTTGACGAAGGTTTTTAGGTGCTCGGTTTTAAATTCGTCGGTGTCATTGGGCTTAAACGGCTTGATGACTTCCGCAATCCGGTCATTGATGTAACAATGGTCTTTTTTCATCTCCGCCTCAAAGTAAAGGCCGTACACCATGACATCAACAACCCACTCAAGCGTTGAAGCCTCCTGATTCATGGCATGTTCTTTAGCGAAGAGAATACAGTCAACAAGTCGCTCATAAGGGGCCTGTTCCTGTGGGGAAATTTGAGGAATAGGGAGTTGCTCGACGTAAATTTTAGACATCGAAAAATAACCACCTCTCATCTTAGAAACCAATGTGTCCAAATAGAAGCAAACAATTTTTGAATTTAGCAACCCTAATAAATATTTATCGTCGGATGCTATGAAAAATGTTGTTTTGTCTAAGTAGTAATTTTCAACGACAAAACAAAATTGGTTGTCCTGGGATGTTTCTGGCCATACAATTTTATTTTTAGAGAATTCTTGATAGTAGGCAATGGTATCCTGAACTTCAAACCATTTATTGTTTGTTTTTTTTCTACATCCGGGTTCTCCGCTTTGCTCTAATTTTTTTCCGAAGGATTTTAAATAACTCATTACAGCAGGATAATTTTTTATATTAATTCCCAAGGCAGGGAATGTTGCTACAAGCCATAAGTCTACAAACTCCGATTTATATCTTTTAATATCTCTTCCTCGTAATATCGGCTTTAATATCTCCTCGCTCTTTGGATCTTTGGCTATAAGCTCGTCCTTCTTTTTTCCTTCAATAATGAATGCCTCATTAAATCCAGTCTTTATTCCATAGTTTATTGCAATATCCCAGTTCTTCAACGGAATACCCACTTCTTCAATCCTCTTTTTTATCGACGCTAGTTCTCCTTTGACGATTACAAAGGAATCTTCGCTAAAGAGCGGATCACCTATCCCTTGAGCAATTAACATATCTTCGAGAGAAACATGATTTTCATAGGCCGAGCTTAAATCCCAGGCTTTCGGCGAAGTACCCTTTGCGTCTTTGCGGTACACAAGAATATTGGTGTATGTTGTGGCATTTTCAAATATCTGAGAATCTGCAAAGTCAATCAGTTGGTTAATAGTGCCATGGCTAAGAAAAAATTTTCGTAAAGCCTTCCCGTAATTGGCCCTCATCCATTTGTTTGAGGTAATATAGGTAAGTATCCCGCCGGATTTCAGGAGCCGGTGGCCGCGTTCATAAAACAGGCAGTACACATCGCCGGTTTTGGTATAAGTCTCATATTTCTGTTTTTCCCAAAGCTTTTGCTCCGGCCTGCCGCTGAAGCTCTGTATCTGCACATACGGCGGATTGCCGATGGCGATATCAAAGCCTTTTTTCAACCCGAACATCCATTCCGCATCAAAAAACGGCGCGCTGGTATTCTGATCATAAGGGTCAAACGCGGCTAACTGCCCGGCTGATTCGCTGCTCCAGCCGTCCTTCATCAACATGCCCGCAATTTTCTTCCTTAACTCCTTATCTCTTTTCTGGCACTGAAGTTTTTCTCTGCGAGTTTTTGCGCTAAAATATTGATGACGCAGGTTTTTAAGTTCTTTTTCATGCGAATCTATTTCATAATTTCTCAGTTTTAATTGAGCAGGGTGGTCGATTGCAACCAGCGAATCGGCGGCAACAAATTTAGTTTCAAGGTTCGGGAGTGCCCGGATGCCGAAGTTATCCTTATTTGGCTGTTTTCTCTCGTCGATGATAAGTGAAATGAAAAACCGGAGCTTGGCTATCTGCACGGCAATGGGTTGAATATCGACTCCGTATATGCAGTTTTCAATAAGATAAAGTTTTCGGCCATAGTCCAGCTCATTGTTCTCAAAAGCATTTTCGATGTCTTCAAGGGCATGATCGCGGATAGAAGTGTCTTCAAACTGCCGTGCTTTTTCAACTTGCCGTTTTTTCCATTGCTCATTCTTGGGATCAAGTTTATGCAGTAGGTGAACCAGCTTATGCAGTATGCCCATGGGGAAAGCGCCGGAACCGCCCGCGGGATCAAGAATTTTGCAATTATCGATTGCTTCAATGAGTAGGTCAGTTTCCTGCAGGCTAAAAGGATTGGGGTTTTCACTATAGCTCAGAAGCTCACGAACATTGTCTTCCGTGTTTTCAAAGCCGGCTTCTTCAAGCTTTGGGCATAGGTATGCCAGAAGGCTTTCATCAACCATGTAATGAACGATTTCACGAGGTGTGTAAAAAGAACCAGTCTGTTTACGGGCTGTGTTTTTAGTTTCAGGATTGTAGCTGGCAAGAAGGTTTTCAAAAACCTTGCCCAGAAGCTCGGGATCAAGGGCCACTTCTTCTTCAATCGGGGTGTTTTCCGCAATGGTAAACTTATAGCTTGAAAGTATCTCAATAAGGCCCTTAACCTTGTAGCGCTTATTTTTCGTGCCGTAAATCTCATTCAGGTCGCAGTCGGTTTCATCGCTGAAAAAGAGATAATCAGGCACGACTGCTTGTTTTTTTGTGTTTCGAGAAAAACCGTCAACATAGAGAATTTTACCGTCATCGTCGGGTTTATCCAAGCAATCAAAAAGCCCACCGTTCAGGAAGGGGATATCCTTAAAATGCGCCACAGCTTCTTTCTCTGAAATGCTGAACCGGTCGGCATAACGGAAAAGATTCTTTACGCCGTATTCAGCCTTATGCTCGGCAAAAGAACCTTCCTTTACAAAGCCGCGCTCTTTCATTTGCTGGTTAAGAGTGCCGAAAAAAAGGTTTTGCAAAATAGCGGTATAGTAACTGTTTGACGAAGCGCTTTTATTGAATTCTCGTAGAATATTTTTCAGATCGGCTTTATTAAAAAATTTGTCCGGCACCAGGTCTTTTTCCCTGATGAACCAGATGAAAATAATACGGGTAATCAGCCGTATAAGGCTGGTAGCATTTCTAATATCTTCCTTTTTTTCAATATCGCCGGGGAAGGATACTTTATCCATGGCCCAGAAATACCAGTTGGCCAGTTCCAGATAAAACCGTTTGTTGAGTTCCTTGGTGTCCAGCGTTTTCTGCCAGGCATTATGGAGCTGAACAAAATTGGTAAACTTGTGTTCTTGCCGAAGTTCTTCAAAAGACAGGTCAAACAGTATTTCAATATGCGCCCGGTGGGGCTTCTCTATTGAAATATCTTTGATAACCGTAACTTTTTCCAGAACATCCTTGCGGTCATCTTTTTTGTTCAGGCGGCGGTTGATTACCGAGAGCGTGATGCTTGCGCCGTGTTTGAACACGATCAGCACCGGCATGGGGAAAACCTTGTTCACTTCGCGGGTGATCTGGGCAAGGGCAGAACGGGAATACTCCGACTTCTCAAGCTCAATGGCAAAAAAGAGATAGGACTCGATAACCGTATCATTTACTCGCCCATGCGAGACCTGCACTGACATCTCCTCTTTTGAAAGCTGGAAAAGCAAATCAACATATTTCCACTCTAAAGCAAAAGCTTTTTTTTCGTCAAAGCGGGTGTTGCCGTCGAGAAAAGAATCCTTGAAACACTGAAAGGTCTTTTGGCCAAAGGGGCTTTGCCGGTCGGTTTTATACCCGAGCGTTTTAAACAGCTTGAGTGATTGATCGGTAAGATTGCCGGTTGCAAAACCCTGTAAAGCAATTTGAATCTTTGTTTTAAGGTCTATACTCATTGCCTGTTCCTTAATTTATCTTGGCCACGACGAAGCGTGGACCTAAACACGAATTAATTTTTTATTTTGGAGGGACGCGTTTCATCGCGTCCGTTGTCCTCGGTCACGACGAAGCGTGACCCTCCATCATGATTACATCTCAACTGGCCACGACGGAGCATGGCCCTCCATTAATACCATTCCAATACGTTTATCTCTCCCTGCAAGGGCCAATCCTCGGACTTTGCGCAGAGGCCAGCTCTCACAGGGTTATTTCGGACATAATTCCATTTTTCTTTATAACGGTCGCAGCTCCTGAGCTGCGTATCCCAGAACGACTTTTGCCATATTGGCTGTTCATCCGGTTTTGGCCACTCGCGGGAAACAAGGGTTTTCCAATACTGCACCCACTTGCCAAGCGCCGGAGAATCTACCGCAGCCGGAGAGCAGAAAAGATGGCTATGATCAGGCATAACCACATACCTGCCAACCAGCCAGGAACCGGCTGAACTCCAAGCCTTCAGTAATAGCTCGTGTATGGCCGTACCGCACAATATCTTTTTCCGTTTGTCGGTGCAAACGGTTACATACACAATAACAGGTTTCTTGCCGTTATCGCACGGTGGATAATGAACCGGAGTTTTTCGTTTTGGCAAATCGTTTATCATTGTCTTTGTCATCATCCGGCCACGACGGAGCGTGGCCCTCCATGAAAATCACATTATCGGCCATGATGAAACATGGCCCTCCACGTAAATCAATCTTTTATTGGAGGGACGCGTTTTATCGCGTCCGTTTTTTTCGGCCATGACGGAGCATGGCCCTCCATGAATCTATTTGATTCCGAGTAATAACTTTTCAATATCTTTTGGCTCAGGAAGCTGTCCTTTCAGTTCCGCCGGCAGACGCTTCACAATCCGGTAGGTGGCTACACCGATGGGCTTGTTGCTTTCCTTTAAGGCATATTCAACAATCGCTTTTTCTTTTGACCGGCACAATATCATGCCGATAGAGGGGTTTTCATATTCCATGCGCACAAGATCGTCAAGCGCCGCAAGGTAGAATTGCATCTTCCCGACATGTTCAGGCATGAATTTACCAATCTTTAAGTCAATGGCAAGCAGACATTTAAGCCCGCGGTGATACAGCAGCAGATCAATAAAGTATTCTTCTCCCGCAATCTCCATTCGGTACTGGCTGCCCATAAAGGCAAACATGCCGCCCATCTCACGCAAAAATCTCTCGACCTTTGCAATTATAGACCTTTCAAGTTCGCGCTCGGAGTGTTCATCGCCGAGTTCGAGAAAATCAAAAGTGTACTCGTCCTTTACGGCAAGTTTTGCCTGATTTCTAATGTTTGCGGGCAGTGTTTTATCAAAGTTTGTTTGATTCAGCAGGGTCTTTTCATAGGTCTGATCTTCCATCTTTAAACTGAGCACGTTTTTCGTCCAGCCGAATTTACGGGTCATGCGGATATAGAATTCGCGTTCAAGATCATCTTTGCACTTTGACATAATAAGCAAATGCTTGGCCCAGCTGATTTCTCCAACCAATGGTTGGAGTTTTTTATTCTGATAGTAGGTGCCGTAAAACTGCCGCATATACCACAGGTTCTGCGTTGAAAAACCTTGGATGCCCGGAAACTCGGCCTGCAAATCATGGGCAAGGTTTTCAACGACTGATTTGCCCCATGTTTTGCCTTCCTGCCGCTGCATTATCATCCGCCCAATATCCCAATAAAGAGCAATAAGCTCCTTGTTGACCGCCCGCAAGGCGTCATATTGAGCTGAACGGATCCGGTCTTTGATTTCACCTAAAAGCGACTGATATTCCGTTGATAATGCTTTCTTCAAGGACATACACACTCCATGAATTTTTGGAGGGCCATTTTAATAAGATTTAAAGCGGACGCGACAAAGCGCGTCCCTCCATTATTTAATGATAAGCCAGGTAACAAGTTCAAAGTTCTCCATGCTGTGCAGCTGTTTTGCCGTTGGGATCAGAAGCGCTCCACGATCCGACGTAAGTTTCTGGCTGCCCTTCTTTTTAAATATCCGTATGACTTCTTCAACTGCTTTTTTTAGTAGTTCCGTATAGCCGCCCATTTTGTCGCCATTGTGCGTTTCAACATTAAAAAGATCGCACAACTTTTCATACGGTTCTTTTCTTCCCTGGCAAATAAGACGGTAAATTTCAAGAATTTGTTTGGCATGTGTGTAGTTAAATCTCACCGTACCATCACTGCGGATGTACACCAGAAAGTAAGGATTAAGGGGATTAACTTCTTCGTTGCCGTCGTTCTCGACTTTTTGTTTCAGGCAAAACATTACACCTGGCTTGATTATATCTTTTTCGTTGCCGGAAAATTGATCAGAGCCCAGTAATGCTGCATGTTCGCCCGATGGCGATGGCACGACACCATAGAGGCCGAAAGGCGCATCATGCAAGCGCTTGCGGTTGTTTTCAATGAAGTTTAGGAGTTCTATTCTGAAATCATCCAGGGTGAAGTCGGTAAGGGACACGGTTTCATCCATGTCTTCAAGATCAAGAACCTCATTTTTTAATTTTTTCAACTGCTGATTGCGGTATTTCAGATCATCGGTAATAAGTTCTTCAATCTGTTCGGTGTTTAAAACATTGTCCTCGCCGGTTGCGGTAACATCAACCAGGGCCATGCGGGCTTCTACCCGCTCTTTAAGATTGATATAATTATCAAGATCTTTTGTCGGCCAAAAATTTACCAATTGAATTACTGCATTTATACTGCCCAAACGGTCGATACGGCCAAACCGTTGAATGATCCGCACGGGGTTCCAGTGTATGTCGTAGTTAATGAGATAATCGCAATCCTGCAGGTTCTGGCCTTCACTGATACAGTCGGTGGCGATCAGGATATCAATTTCTTCAAGATGATTCACCGTGGTCATTTTTGCGCGGTTTTTGGATACGGGAGAAAAATTGAGCAAAATGCTGTCATAATCGCCCTTGCCATAGGTTGTTTGCGTGTAACTGCCACATACTAGAGCGGAATGCAGGCCAAGCTCGTTTTTGCTCCAATCCTTGATGTTTCTATAGAGATATTCTGCGGTATCAGCAAAGGCGGTAAAAACAAGGACCTTTTTATTGTTGTTGTTGAACGGTTTTTCCACTTTTTCTTGTATGAGCTTCTTTAATTCGGCAAGTTTAGCGTCTCTTTCGGGAGTTACGACTTTGGCATTATTAAGTAAATCGATAAGAGCTTCTTTGTCTTTTCTTAGATCAATTAGCCATTCCGCCAAATTTATATCAGCCAGATCAAATTTCAGCTTTTTACCGACCTGCCATTGCTCAAAGTCTTCGCCGCCTTCTTCCCGTTCTTCCTCGTCCGGCTCAAAGTTTTCAAGAGACTCTTCCTGTGAGTTTTTTTGAGACTTGAAAAAGTCTTTTATTTTCTGTTCTAGCTTTTCGATTTTTTGAATGGTTCTATCAAGTGATATTTCAAATGACTCTATTGAGCTTTCCAGCCGTTTGAGATAATTAACCTTCATCATGCCGATGAGGAAATTTTCACGGTCAGCCTGCTTAAAATTAAGCACCTGCTTGCCTGCCATTTCCTCATACTTTTGTTGTTTTTCAGGCTTCACATACGCCGACGGGTTGAAAACCGACAGCTTGTATTCAAGTATTTGCTTGTTGATACGATCGTAGGAGGGGAAACGATTCTGCAAATCGATTTCAGGATATACGGAATGAGGTTTATTTCTTTCCGGAAATTTACCAACAGCTTCAATTTTATAAAAACTCTTAATATGCTTCCTTGACCGGGCGATGGTAAGCTCATCGAGCAGTTTAAAAAAAGCCGAATCAAGCCTTTCTAATAGGCCCTTCATGTTCCGTTGCGGATTTTTCTTGGGGTCTGCCCAGTTAGTGAAATGCGTCTGGGCGTTTTTCAGTGTCAGGCTGATATCTTTTATTTTACAGCAGTCAAAAAGTGCGTCTTCCCTGCCCTCGGTAATCAAGGCAATCTGATTGCGCAAATCGCGCAGGCTGTTATTTACGGGCGTGGCTGAAAGCAGGAGCACTTTAGTTTTGACACCCGACCTTATGACTTTTTCCATCAGCCATTTGGCGCGGTTCATTTTTACCGAGCCGTCTTCTTTTGTTCTCTCAATCGGATTGCCCCTGAAATTATGCGATTCATCAATCACCACAAGATCATAAGCGCCCCAATTGAAGTTTTCTAAATCAATGCCATTGGCATCTGAGTGGCCTGATTCCCGCGCCATATCCGTGTGATAGAGAACAGTATAATTGTACCGGTCTTTCTTGAAGGGGTTGAGAGCATGATTCTGGCTGGCCTGATATATTGTCCAGTTGCCGGTCAGTTTTTTAGGGCACACCACAAGGACGCGACTGTTCAGCAGCTCAAAATACTTGATGACGGCCAGGGCTTCATAGGTTTTACCCAAGCCGACGCTATCGGCAATAATGCAGCCATTGTGCTTGAGGATTTTATTGATGGCTCCTTTGACGCCGTCTTTCTGAAAGTCATACAGAGTATGCCAGGTCTCGCTATCAAAAAATCCGGTGCGCTCATTCAGCAGCCCACCCTTTTTTTGTTCGTCAAGGTAATTTTCAAAAATATGATAGAGCGTTTTGTAATAGATAAATTCGGGTTCATTTTCCACATAGAGCTGTTCGAGATATTTCAGAACCTGTTCCTTCACGTCTTCAACAAGTCCGGTATCGTCGTTCCAGATAGAGTCGAACCAGTCTTTAAGTTCCTGTCTATCCCGGTCGCTGTCTATGATAAGATTCAATTCTATATTTTTGCTGCCGCCAAGCCCCAGCCCGTTAACGGTGAAATTTGAGCTGCCGGCAATTGCCTTCTCGATGCCGCTTTCTTGATGAACATGGTACATCTTGCCGTGCAAAAAGTTGGGCTTCACCATAGAGCGAATATCTGTTTTTGCTTGAATCCATGCGGAACATTCTTTTGCCACGGTTTTTTGCGACAATCGGCTCTCAACCGGGATTACCAGCTGATCATCTTCAATTTTAAAATCTCTCGTGTTTATTTTGTCCGGGTCCATGGATTTGATGAACTTGGGGTCGCCAAACAAAAACCGCAGTTTCTTGATACTATCAAGATTACTCTTAAGATGCTGGTAGGCATAAATTGTGAAATAGGCAGAAACAATAGATATTTCGGAGTTGGGAGAGATAGCCTGTTTTAAAAAATCACCCACTGTTCCGTGTTCATGATTATCTCGTATTGCCGAATAACTCATGTGTTGCCATCTCCTGTTTTTGCGCTTGCTACAGCCTTCACTAATTTGAAACAGCAGAGATTGATTGAATCACCCGATTGAAGCAGAAATTGTAGCCTGTAATCCGTAAAGCTAAGCAAATATTTACCATCAGGTTTGGTCATCCAAGGTCAAATTGTATGGATTTATTTCGACAAACATAATACGTTTTTAGGTTATATGGTAGTAAAATTTTAAAATTTATTTTACATGAACACTTTTTGAGGACGTCCATGAATAAACAAACAACTTTTTCTGAATAAGGATCCAGGGCACGCCGGAATGGATTCTGCTGAAGTGCTGAAAATATACGGGGGGAGGATGAAACGCTATTTTTTCTGGACTGGAACCTTAATGTAGCCTGTTAAAATCATCCGCACAATGTCGAAGCTCTTCATGTAAATGCTTGGCTTTCCGATTCATGGGGACCAGCAATATTCAGAACGCCGGGCATTGTTTTTTGCAACCACGTTACAAATTCCTCAACCAGTTCGCCCGTATGATTTTTTAAACTTCCCACGATAAAAGGCTTCTGATGTTTCTGCTCCTTGAAGCGCTGGCTCCCCTGGATCAAAATTCTTTCTCCGAAGGAGCTCAAGAAAGAGTTTCTTTCAGACATGAAGGGCTGGATTGCCTGGCAGGAAGCGTGATAATGAGTACTGCCGGGGTAATTTGCAGAACTGTGGATATTATCTTTAAGACTTTATTTTTTTTCAGTGGAGGATGCTTTGCACAATACTGATAAGACGTGCCGGGTCCACGGGCTTTTGAATAAAACCGATAAAGCCGAATTCGCGTATTTGCGTGGTAGCTGCAATTTGATCCGCCATGCTGCTTACAAGATATATGGGTATTTCGCTGTTGTACCGCTTGATTTTTTGAGCGGCCTGCATGCCCGAGTCCATTTCTTCCATCATCATATCGCATAAGACCAGGTCGGGATTTATTTTTTGCGCAACCTCAAAGCCCTGCCTGCCGCTTGTCGCCGAGATAACCACATACCCCTTGCCCGTTAGAATCGTATTGACGGTTTCGATGATGTCGGGGTCGTCGTCAATCACAAGCACTATTTTTGTCTCAGCCATGATTTTCTCCTTTGCAGCTGCTGCATCTTGTGCAACGCCTCAGGGACAGTAATTGACATAATTGACAGGAGCGCGCTTTGTAATGAGAAAACTATAAAATGAGGGCCGTTGTGTGTCAAGGCAAATGTGGGCGCAAGATGCGGGATGTGGTTGTGAGGTTGGTCTGCGATGCTTTTCTTGGATATCGCTGCAGAACAAAGGAGGTGGCATGTGTCTGAGCTAATGGCAAAAGTAAAATTACAAAAAATTCTGCGGCAACAAGGGCATACCCCGTGGAGCATGCATCTTTTTTCTATAGCCGTTTGCGCGGGGGGCGATTTGCCAACAATGCCTGCGCTGTGTACTCTGTGTCAGAAGCGCAGCGGGTGGTTAATCAGCGCGGCGGACTTTGCCGGACCTGCCGGATGAATTAATTTAGCGAGTCAAGAGCCTGGGCAAGATCGGCGATTAAATCTTCCGCTGCTTCAAGCCCGACCGAGAGGCGCACCAGGCCATCGGTGATGCCGCGGGCTGCGCGTTCTGGCGCGGGCATGGCGGCATGGGACATGGTTGCGGGGTAGGAGAGAATGCTCTCCACGCCGCCGAGGCTCACGGCCACGAGCGGCAGCTTTACGTTTTTCATCATGCCAACGGCAAGCTCTTTTGACGCCAGCTCAAAGGAGACGACTGCGCCGCCGCCCGCAGCCTGGCGCAGATGCACATCGCGGCCCGGGTGGCCTTGAAGTGCAGGGTAATACACTTTCTTCACCTCAGGTCTTGCTTGCAACCAATCCGCGATAATTACCGCGCTGTCCTGTTGGCGGTGCAGGCGAACGCCAAGTGTTTTCAGGCCCCGCAGGGCGAGCCACGAATCCTGCGGTCCCAGTATTGCGCCGAAGGCATTCTGCACATGGCGGATGCGCTGCCCCATAGCAGCATCTTTTACCACCGCAAGACCGGCGATGAGATCGCTGTGGCCGGCGATGAATTTCGTGGCGCTGTGCACGACGATGTCAAAACCGAGCTCAAGGGGGCGCTGCAGCAGGGGTGACATGAAAGTATTATCCGTTATGGCAAGCAGTCCTCGCTCATGGGCGATTTCTGCCACGGCGGCTAGATCGGTGATTTTGAGCGTCGGGTTTGATGGGGTTTCAACAAAAATGGCCTTTGTTTTTGGCGTTAGGGCGTTTCTGACCTGCGCAAGGTCGGTGCTGTCCACAAAGGTCGTTTCAAGGCCCCAGCGCTTAAATACGGCGGTGAGTATGCGGTACGTGCCGCCGTAAATATCCTCTCCCACCACAAGGTGATCGCCGGCCTGGAATATCATGAGCACGCTGGAAGTAGCTGCCATGCCTGAAGCAAAGGCGAATCCGCGAACGCCGCCCTCAAGCTCGGCAATGGCCTGCTCGAGGGCTTCGCGGGTGGGGTTGTCGCTGCGGCCGTAATCATAGCGGCCCAGATGCTCGGGGTCGCTCTGATGATAGGTCGAGACCTGATAGATAGGTATGCTTGACGCGCCGGTTCGGGGCTCGCGGACCGGGCCCGCATGGACCAGTCTTGTTTGAAAATCTTTTTTTTTCATCACAGCACCTGCTCAAGGTCCTGCCGAAGATCTTCCGCATCTTCAATGCCGATGGAAAGCCGCAGCAGGCGGTCGTTAATGCCCAGACGCTCGCGGACTTCAGGGGCAATGTCGGCATGCGTCTGCACGGAGGGGAAGGTAATAAGGGACTCCACGCCGCCGAGACTTTCGGCGAACATGAAAATGCGTACGCCGGATAGAATTGCCGGAACCCGGTCCGCATCAGTTACTTCAAAAGCGAGCATGGCGCCGAAGCCCGATGACTGCCGCTTCGCCAGATCGTGGCCAGGGTGATCGGGAAGACCGGGGTAGTAGACTTTGCTCACCCGTTCATGGCGCACAAGCCATTCCGCAAGGGCCTGCGTATTCTGTTCCTGTCTCGCCAGGCGCAGCGGCAGGGTCTTCAGGCCCCGCAGCAGCAGCCAGGCATCCTGGGGCCCGAGGATCGCGCCGGCGGCATTCTGCAGAAAGGCTATTTTTTCGGCCAGCTCCGGCTTTGCCGTGACAGCAACGCCTGCCAGCACGTCGTCATGGCCGCCGAGATACTTGGTTGCGCTGTAGACGACGATATCCGCGCCAAGCTCCAGAGGCCGCTGGCGGCAGAAGGTCAGAAAAGTGTTGTCGACAATGGTCAATGCGCCTTTACTGCGGGCAAGATCTGTAATGGCGCAAATGTCTGCCACGTTCAGCAGCGGATTGCTGGGCACTTCCAGAAAGACGGCGGCGATATTTGAATTTAGAGCCTGCTGCACCGCAGCCTGATCGGCTGTGTTTACATACACGGCTTCAATGCCATATGGCCGGAAAATTTTTTCAAAAAGACGGAATGTGCCGCCGTAGACGTCTTCGGTTACCAGTATCCGGTCTCCGGTCTTGAAAAGACGCGCTACAGCATCGATGGCGGCAAGCCCGGAAGCAAAGGTGAAAGCCTGCGCCGCTTCGCCGCCCTCTGCGCGTGCAAGCGTCTGCTCAAGTACGCCGCGTGTCGGATTTGCCGTGCGCGAATAGTCATAGCCCGTGCTTTGCCCGAGGCCGGGATGGCGGAAGGTTGAGCTGTGATAGACGGGCATGGAAATGGCGCCGGTCTTTTCATCCCAGCGCGAGCCGGCCTGTGCCAGCATGGTATCAAGTTTTGCCA
>Ga0118677_10010200_pt1 | contig 14438 bp, 11 predicted proteins | sample AliMusrvi5mmetaG_FD_86154 | JGI IMG/M metagenome (GOLD analysis project Ga0118677, IMG submission 86154) | reverse complement strand
TTCCTCCATGCTCAGCGGGGAGCACTGGGCTTCCACCGCGATCGGGCCGCATGATCGCTTGGCCGCAGTAATCTCAACTGCTCATGCTCTGCCTTTTCTGCTGATGCCGGGTAAAGCCGCTGACAGCCAACGCCTCCGGCACCCACCTTTCCGAGATCGGGCATGGTTCCCCGGAGAACGATCGCTCCAGCCCCGGCTCGACCACCACAGCGCCGAAGCTGCTCATCGAGCAATCCCCTGGGATCGGCCGGTTGGCTTCAAAATTCACCACGATCCAACTCATTGGCGTTCAAGGTACAGGCGGTGATGACGACGGTTTTTGCTTTCACGGTGCAAAAGCCAAAGATGGTACTTGAAACCGGGACGTTTGCAAGCCATCCTCCGGCCATGAAGCAGCTTGCAGCGGCCTTTTTCATGTTCCTCGTGGGCGTACTACCGTCCCTCGGAGCGGAGCCCGTCACCGTGACGCCAGCGCAGGCAGACACGTGGTTGGCCGCCACACCGGGGGTACAGGTGCTCGACGTGCGCACCAAGGAGGAATTCGCCGGCGGCCATCTGGCCAAGGCCACCCTGATCCCTTGGACCGACAAGGATTTCGCCGACCGTGCCGCCAAGCAACTCGATCCGCGCAAACCCGTGCTGGTATACTGCCAGAGCGGCGGGCGCAGCGCGAAAGCCGCCGCCGCTCTGGTCAAACTCGGATTCACCGATGTCCGCGATCTGGCAGGCGGCGTCGCCGACTGGCAGAAAGATGGAAAGCGGATCGACAAGCCCGCCGCGCCTACGCCATGAACAACAATGCGGGAATCCAAAATTGGATGAAAGTTTCGGATCATCCATATATTGATTTTGAGGGGACTTCCAACTTCGACAAACTGCTAGATGGATGATGATGCAAACTGATGGCGGAGGTTGATGGTTAAAAACCGCACAGTGCGCAAGCCCGCGACCAAGGCTCGCAAGGGCATCAACCCCTTCACCAAGGAGGAAGTCACGTTCAAGGCCAAGGCCGCCTCGACAGTTGTCAAGGTGCGGCCGCTGAAGGGGCTCAAGGACATGGCGGTCTGAGCGGTTATTTGCGGGCGGGCTTTTCCAGTGGTCGAAACGGTGCTGCATTGATCGCCGAAATAAGTCAGGCGAGCTTGAGCCCTGTCGGGCTCGCCCGCCTGCTTCGGACGGCGTGGAAACCGTACCAGTGTCAGGCGGGATGGGACCCCTGGGCCTTGTCGTAACTGGTGAGCAGATCGTGGAATTTCTCCCCCTGAACCGCGACATGGCTGCGCAAGGCATCCGCGGCAGCGAGCGAATCGCCCGCCTTCATGGCTGTTAGAACAAGCGTGTGTTCAGCCATGGATTGAACCATGCGCCCCTGCGCACGCAGTTGCAAGCGCCGAAACGGCCGCAGGCGCTTGGCCAGCCGGCACGCTTCAGACGCCAGGTACTGGTTGCCGCAGGCCTTGTAGATGAGAAGGTGGAACTGCTCGTTATCGTGGTAATAGGCGTCCGGATCCTGCCTTTCGAGGGCGCGCTCGCAGGCGTTGGCCGCCAGCGTAAGCTCGGCGAGTTCTCCCGCCGAAATGCGTTTGGCGGCGAGACGGCCGCAAATTGCCTCCAGTTCAGCCATCACCTCGAACATCTCCACCAGCTCGACAATGCCCGGGTGGCGCGCAAAGGCCCCCCGCCGGGGAATGAGTTCGACCAGCCCCGAGCCCGACAACATCCGCAGCGCCTCGCGCATCGGCGTTCGCGACACGCCGAAGCTCGTGGCCAAGCGCACTTCGTCAAGCCGCTCGCCCTTTTGGAATTCGCCCTGGATAATCCGGTCTTCGAGGGTTTCACGAATTTTGTCAGCGCTGCGGGTGTTCACCCCGCAAGATTAAGCGGCTTTTCCCAATTGTTCCAGCACGCAATTTTTTGTATACAAAGTCTTGCCGCGACAGCCAGCTGCGCCATGATCCGGCCTTGGCTCCACTCCGCGAGATCAATTTGTCATGGCAATCTACGGCACCGCGCTCCTTTCAATCTGTCTGATCTGCGGACTGCTTGCCGGGAAACTGCTGGGCATTGTGTTAGGAACGGGGACCGACGTTGGAGGCGTCGGCATCGCCATGTTGCTGCTCGTTGGCGTGAGCGAGCGGCTCCGCAACAGTGGCCGGCTGAGTGCGCCGACAGCCGCGGGCATCCAATTCTGGAGCTGTATCTACATTCCCGTGGTGGTGGCCATGGCGGCAACCCTCAACGTACGCGCCGCGATCCGCGGCGGACCGGTGGCCATTCTCGCGGGAACCCTCGCCGTCATCGTCTGTTTTGCCTTGGTCCCGCTGCTCAGCCGGGTACGCAAATAGCTCCCACGCCATGATCGAGCAACTTCGACAAATCCTGATTTCCTACTCACTGGTGAGCGCCTTCGCGGTGATCGGCGTGCTGGTCGCGGTGTCCTACCTCATTTCACACAAGTTGACGCGTGGACGGTTGCACGGCTCGGCCATCGCGTTGTTTCTCGGACTGGTGCTGGCGTATGTCGGCGGGGCGCTTAGCGGGGGTGACAAAGGCCTGGCCGACCTCCCGGATTTCGCGGGAGTGGGCATCATGGGTGGGGCGATGCTGCGGGATCTGGCGATCGTGTCAACCGCCTTTGGGGTGCGCATGGATGAGTTTCGCAAGGCCGGCATTCAAGGGGTTGCCGCATTGCTGATAGGTCTGGGGGTCTCCTTCTTCATCGGTGCGTGCGTGGCCTATGCCTTCGGCTATCGCGATGCGGTGAGCATGACCACGCTTGGCGCCGGGGCTGCCACGTTCATCGTGGGACCGGTGACCGGAAGCGCGCTGGGGGCCAGCTCGGAGGTGCTCGCCTTAAGCGTGGCGGCCGGCTTGGTCAAATCGATTCTGGTGATGATCGCCACGCCCTTTGTGGCGAAATCCATCGGCCTGAACAATCCGCGCAGTGCGCTGATTTTCGGCGGCCTGATGGGCACCACCAGCGGCGTGGCCGGGGGTCTTGCCGCCACCGATCCGGCACTGGTGCCGTATGGCGCGCTGACCGCGACTTTCTATACGGGGCTCGGATGTCTGCTAGGCCCCTCACTGGTATTTTTCATCATCAAATCGCTCGTCTGACGCGCGCTGACCGAACTTAGCAATCCTCCCATCAACTAACAAAAGAATGCCGGATCTCCCGCTTATTTCCCGCGCCCGCGCCCACGGCACCCGGACGGCCATCGTGACCGATGGCACAGCCTACAGCTACTTTGACCTCCTCCAGGCATCGACCGCGGTCGCCGCCACGTTGCTGCAGGACGGTGCCGATCTGGCGGAAGCGCGCGTCGCTTTTCAAGCCCCCGCGGGCTTCAACTATCTGGCCATCCAGTGGGGCATCTGGCGGGCGGGCGGCGTTGCCGTGCCACTCGGGGTTGCAGCCACTCATACGGAATTGGAGCATGCGCTTGCCGATTCAGGTGCCAGCCAGGTGATCGCAACGAGACAATCCGCGGGCAGCTTCACCGCGCTTGGCGACGCCACCAAGCGCCGCCTGCTGGTGTTCGAGGACCTCGACCTAACGGCAGTTTGGCAACTGCCGCAAATCGACCCGGCGCGGCGGGCGATGATCCTTTTCACGAGCGGCACGACCAACAAGCCGAAAGGCGTGGTGAGCACTCATGCGAATATCCAGGCGCAGATCGAGTTGCTGGTGGCGGCCTGGGAATGGAATGGCGACGACTGCATCCCGCTGTTTCTGCCGATGCATCACATCCACGGCATCATTAATGTCGCATGCTGTGCGCTGTGGGCCGGTGCGAGCATCGAAGCGTTCCCGAAGTTCGCCTTGGAGACAATCCTCGGCCGGGTGGCAGCCAGGGCGTACACGGTATTCATGGCCGTCCCGACGATCTATGTGAAACTCATGGAGTCGCTCGCCTCCGACACCTTTCCGGCAAGCACTCGCCAGCGGATCTTGCAAGGCTTCGCAGCGATGCGGCTGATGGTCTCGGGCTCGGCGGCACTTCCGCCAAGCGTGCATACAAGGTGGACCGCACTGACCGGTCAGCATCTGCTGGAACGCTACGGGATGTCGGAGACCGGCATGACCCTATCCAATCCGTTGCATGGCGAGCGCCGTCCTGGCGCGGTTGGCCAAGCACTTCCCATGGTGGAACTGCGCCTGAAGTCCGAGCAGGGGAATTGGATCACCCAGGACGGCGAGCCCGGAGAAATCCTCGTTCGCGGTCCGATGGTGTTCCGCGAATACTGGAATTGTCCCGAGATCACCGTCGCCAGTTTTGACGACGGCTGGTTTCGTACCGGCGATCTGGCGGTGCTGGAAACGGGCTACTACCGGATCATGGGCCGCCTTTCCATCGATATCATCAAGAGCGGCGGGTACAAACTGTCCGCGCTGGAAATTGAAGCAACGCTGCTCGAACATCCTGCGATCCGCGAGTGCGCCGTGGTCGGACTCAACGACGACACCTGGGGTGAGGTGGTCGCGGTCGCCGCCGTGCTCCATGCCGGCATCGGCGACCTGCAACTCGACGACCTCCAGCGTTGGTGCCAGGAACGGCTCTCCCGTTATAAGACCCCCAGGCACTTGCTCGTGCTCAACAGCTTGCCCCGCAATGCCTTGGGCAAAGTCACCAAGCGGGTGCTCAGCGACGCCATGGGCCCTGGAGGGCGGTCCTGAGCCCACTTGCAAGCGGCCACATCCGGCATCCAAGCCCATGATGTCCGGTTGGCGTACGCCATAAACGGGGAGGAATTAAAAGTCGATTTCGCTTCCACAAATCAATTGTATACAATAATTCTTGGCCCCGGAAGCTCCCGCGTGCGCCGAAAATCGCTGAAATCATTTGAAATCACCGACTAGTTGGCACCTGTCCGGGTGTAGCCCAGGATTCTTCCGTACTTGAAGTGTCTCGCAATTATACAAAACAAAACCCGAAAATCTAAATCAATGAAAAATCGCCGACTTCTGATATTGACCTCCATCGTTCTGGGTGCCGCCATCGCGCCGAGCGCCTTTGGCAACACTGACCTGTTCTGGGACTCGGATGCCGGCACCACGGCTGCCACGGGCGGTACCGGCACCTGGAACCTGAGCGGGCCGCTCTGGCGCAGTGGCACTTCCACCGGCACGCTTCAGACCTACGACAACACCGCGCCAAGTGTGGTTACCGTACAAATCGGCGGGACGGCGGGAACCCTCACCATCGCTGCCGACACGACGCTCAACGTCAACAAAATCGCCACCGGCACGACGGGCTACACGGTGGCCGGCGCGAATGCCACCACCTCCGTCCTCAATCTCTCGGGCGCGGCTCCCGCCATTGTAGGAAACGGAACCACGTATTTCACCAGCAAGCTCACCGGCACTGCGGGCTTCGCGCTGAGTGGCGGGAGTTTCAACGTGTTCGCCGGAGATTTGAGCGGTCTTGCCGGCACGGTCAGCGTCGGCAGCCGTGGGACCTTGCAGGGCATCGCCTATGGGACGGGCAATGGCGCGTTCGCCTTGAGTGGCAGTCAATTTCAGGCATGGAACGTTACCAATATCCTGACGAGCAACAACCACGGAACCGGCACCACCATCCAGCTCGGCGCACTTTCGGGCTCGGGAACCGTCCGCTGCGGGAACGACAATACCGCACCGGGTGCCGCAGGGGATGACATCTTTCAGGTCGGCGGTTTGAATACTGACACCTCCTATGCGGGAGTGATCCAAGACTTCAACGCCACTAGCATCACCGGACTCACCAAGGTCGGCAGCGGCTCGCTGACCCTCAGCGGTACATTAAATTCCTATACTGGTGGCACCTTGGTCAGCGCCGGCACCCTCAATGTTACGGGTTCGCTCACCGGCGCCAGCGCGGGCATCTCTAGCAACGGCAGCGGCATCGCAACCAATGGCACGGGCATCCTGACTCAAAGCAGCAGTGGCACCATCTCCGGGGCCAAAACCTTCACCCAGGGGAGCAGCGGCACATCCGTCCTGGCTGGATCGATCAGTTATACCGGCGCGACGACAATTTCCGCTGGAGCATTGACCCTAACGGGAACCAGTGGTACCGGGACCATCGGGGCGATCAACCTTACGGGTGCGTCCGGCACGCTGAATATCGGCTCGACTGGAACCTTGAAGGCAGCGAGCATCAGCCAAGGCACGGCGGCAACTGATGCCGGCGTGGTCAACCAGAGCGCCGGGACGCTCACCTTGTCCGGGGACATCGCGCTGGGAAATGCGGGTGGCTACGGCGCCTACGCCATTTCGGGCGGAACGCTCAATGTTGTGAGTGTGCGGGGTGGCAGCGTTTCCGGCGGTGGCAACGGCAGTAGCTACATCTATCAGACAGGTGGCACGCTCAATGTTAGTTCGATCACCACGCTCAACCGCAACGGCACCGGAACGAGCGTCTTGAATATCGCCGGTGCCGGAGCGGTTTTTAACCAAGCCCTGGGCGGCAGCAATCTCAACCTTGGCTACGCCGCGGGGGGGACGGGCATCGTCACGGTGAGCGCTGGTTCGTTGGCGGTGAACACGAGCATTGTCTTTAACAATAACGGCGCGAACGGGATATTGAACCTCAACGGGGGCACCATCCGGGCGAACGATATCAGCCTGACTACCGCTGTCCCTGCGGTTTCCGGCATCAGTGTGGTCAATCTGAACGGCGGGATACTGAAGGCAAACGTGGACAAGACCACATTCATGACCGGCCTCACCATGGCCAACGTGTGCGCCGGAGGCGCCAACATCGATACCAACGGAAAAACCATCACCATCGGGCAACCCTTTTTGGGCACTGCCGGCACGACCGGCGTGAGTAACATTCCCGTCGCCTCGGGCGGATCCGGTTATCTGGCGGCGCCCGTCGTCACGATCACCGGGGATGGGACGGGAGCTTCAGCGGTTGCCACTCTAACCGGTGGCGTGGTTTCCGACATCACCATCACCAGTGCCGGGACCGGATACACCGTCCCACCCACAGTGGCATTGGTCGGCGGCGGGGCCACCACCGCGGCCACCCTTGGGACGGTTGCCATCAACGCCAATGCTGCGGATGGCGGCCTGATCAAAACCGGTGCCGGCACTTTAATCCTCAGTGGTGGCAATACCTACAGTGGACCCACCGTGGTCAACGGTGGCACGCTCCAGGCCGGGCAGATTTCTTTGTCCAATGTCAGTGGCTCCTTCGGGCTAAACTCGGCGGTCACCCTGGCGGATGCGGCGAATACTGGGCTGGCCCTCGATGCCTATGCCACGCAGATCGGCTCGTTGACCGGTGGCGGGACCACCGGCGGAGGCGTTGCACTCGGAATCGGTACCTTGACGGTGGGAGGCGACAGCACCAGTCCCGCGCCCTATGCCGGAGCGATTAGTGGTGGCGGAGGCCTGATCAAGATCGGCAGCGGTACCCAGATTCTCGCGGGCAACAACACCTACAGCGGTAGCACTCTGGTCGACGCGGGAACCCTCACGTTGGCAAGTACCGGACATCTCAGCTTTTTCGTCAATGACGCGAACAGCAACGCCATTTCCGGCGGCGGCGGAAGCCTCGTTCTTGGCGGCTCGCTGACCATCGACACGTCGGCTGTCACTGTCTCCAGTGGCACTTGGACTCTCGTCGATGTCCCCAGTCTTGGCTCCGTCACGTTCGGAGCCGCTTTTTCGCCCGGCCCCGGCTGGGTGGAAGCCACCACGAATGTCTGGCAACTGACCGATGGTGCAAAGACATGGACCTTTACCGAGGCCACCGGCGCCCTCACCTTGAGCACCAGTGCCATCGCCACCTATGCCACGTGGATCGGCGGCTTTTTCCCTGGTGAAACCAATCCGGCGATCATCGGTGCGGGTTCTGATCCGGACCAGGACGGCATTTCCAATGGCGTCGAAATGGTCGTTGGCGGCAACCCTGCCACCGGCATGGATTCCGCGTTGCTTCCCACCAGCGAACTGGCCGTAGATCCGGCCGGAGTGCCGGCCGGCAGCTATCTGCTTTTCACCTACCGCCGCACGGATCTCTCGGTGGCCGCTTCGGTCGCTTGCGCTTGTGAATATGGGACCAATCTCGACGGAACCTGGACAAGCGCACGGGACGGGGTCAATGGCGTGACTATCCTCGTCGACGACAATTATGCATCCTTCTCGCCTGCGGCCACCAATACCGACCGCGTCCGCGTGTTCATCCCGTGCGGAGTCAACACCAAGCTCTTCGCTCGTCTGAATGCCAGTATCCCTTGAGTCGATTCGGTGAAAATCACTGGCAAGCGGGAGGTCGTCCTCCCGTTTCCCTCGCCTCAACGTAGGCTTGGTGGCCCGGCCTGCGGAAGCCTCCGGCCGCAACCCTGAAAATATGACTATCAACAAACCGCTTGTTAGGTATTCCGCTGCCACCCTCCTTGGGTTCACCATGGCCGCCTTCACCGGTGGCGGTGAAGTCCGTGCTGGCCTCATCGCGTCGGACGGGTTCAACTATCCGCCCGGCACTTCGCTCACAGGTGTGACGGGCCCTCTCGGGTTCGCTTCCGCTTACACCACCTCCACCACCAGCTCCGCCGTCTCTGCCCCGGGCTTCACTTACGGCGATCTGCCTGTTAGCGGAAACAAGGTGGATTTCGCGGGCACCAACTCCGCATCCGCGGTGCTGGCCAGTTCGCCGGAGACCCCGGGAACCAGCGTCTATCTCAGCTATCTGATGCGAGTGGATCCCACCACCGGCAGCGCGGGCCTTTCACTCTATCAGGGCACGACGGAAACTTTGTTCACCGGGAAACGCAGCGGTAGCCCGAATGTTTTCGGCATCGATCCCAAGACCGGTACCGCCGCCAACTCCACGGTGAGTTGCAGCCACCTCGCGCTGGTCGTTTACCGCATCGACTTCGCCGCCGCGTCGGCCACCATCAAGATGTATGTCAATCCGCAGTCGAATGTGGAGCCGGCCACTCCTGATCTGGTGGTTGCAAAAACCAGCGCGCTCACCTACGACAGGATCCGCATCCAATCCAGCGGTGCCACCGGTTCGGTCGATGAGTTTCGTCTTGGCACCACCTTTGCGGATGTGTCGCCGGTAACCTATGGCAGCATTGCCCGGGAAGTGGTGGTGCTGGGTTCGTCCGTGGCGGCAGGCACCGGTGCGAGTCCCCTGAGCCAGGCCTGGGCCTATCGCCTGCAAAACCTGTTGGAAAACCAGGCTCCCATCGTGCCCGGCTCGCACGTCGGCTGGCAGGTGGACAACGCCTCGGTGGGTGGCGACAACACACAACGCGTGTTGAACCGGTTTCAGACGGACGTCGCGACAGCGCATACGGATGCCAACATGGTGGTCATCGCGCTTTCGCTGGCGAACGAAGGCCTGCAAGGAGCCACCGATCCGCAAGCGGTTTACGACAGCTTCAAAAGCGGCGTCACGCAAATCATCAGCAACTGCCGTGCGGAGGGCTTCTATCCGATCATCAGCCTGGCCTACCCGAACGGGGCGTACACAGCCAACGAGTATGCCTATGTGAAGCGGATGAACCTGCTGTTGAACACCTGGGATCTGCCGAGCATCAATTCACTGGGAGCCATCGACGATGGCGCGGGGCATTGGGCTGTCGGAAATTTCTATGACGGCGGCCACCCGAACTCGCTCGGGCATGGTGAAATGTTCTCCGCCATAGTTCCATCGTTGTTCGATGCCATCGCGGCAGGCAAAACCGGCCAACCCCAGTGGCTCGGAACCCGTGGCTATTTGCGCTTGCAGCGCGATGCGGCGGAGACGTCTCCGATCCGCTTCGTTCCCGTGCAATCGATGCAATCCTTCACCCTGTCGTTGCGGGCGCGCAGCACCGATGTGGGCACCATCGCTGCCGTGGGTGCGGGGCCGAATCGAGTGACGCTTGAAATGCGCGACACCTCGCTAGTATACATTGGCCCGACGGGCACGGAATCCAGCATTGTGATGGATGCCAATGACGGCGCGTGGCATGACATCGCGCTGTCGCACCGCCACGCAAGCGGCCAATCGCTTGTGTTTGTCGATGGCTTGCTGCAAGCGACCGTGTCTGACCAATACGTCCCCGATTCTTTCACGGTGGGTGGAGCGGCTGGCGCTGCGGGCAGGGCTCTGGCGCCACAGCAGGCGGACTATCAGGACGTGGCGATCTACCGGGCCGCTTGGACGCCCGAGGAGGCGTTGGCACAGAGTTCCGGCGCACTGCAGCAGGCGAGCTTGGAAATTTGCGCTCCACTCGCGGATGCGGAGGCCGTGCAGGGCAGCGTGCTGGAAAACAGGGCGCAGAGCCTTGCCAAGTTCATCCTTCAAACTGCCAATGGCAGTCCCAGGCTGACATCGACCACGCCGGACGGCTTGAACGCGACGTTTGCCGGAGGAACCAGCGTGAACCTGGCCTGGACGGACCATGCCGGCGGGGCCGGCGCTTTCACGATCGAGCGGCGCCGCACGGGAGTGGCGGAAGCGTGGGTCACCGCGGGAACGAGTCCCGGAAGCTCGCCCTCGTTCGTGGATAGCGGGTTGGCTACAGCAGTGAGTTATGATTACCGTGTCTCGGTCCCGGAAGGAACCCTGCATGGCGATTACAGCAACGTGGCGTCCGTCGTTACGATGGTTGTGCCGCTCGCCAATACCGAGCTTTTCTGGGATGGGGATGCGGATACCACCGCCGCCACCGGTGGCACGGGCACGTGGAATTCCGGCGACTCCCTGTGGCGGATCGCCACCACCGGCGGAGCGCTCCAGCAGTACGACAACACTGATCCCAGCTTTGTTAGCGCACATCTCGGCGGCACGGCGGGAACCCTGACGATCAATGCCGGCACGACGATCAATGCCAATAAGGTCGTTTTTGAAACCACCGGCTACTCCCTGGCGGGAGGTGCTGGATCGGTTCTCAATCTATCGGGAGTATCGCCGGTGATCACCGGCAACGGGACCACCACCATTTCCACCAAAATCACCGGCGCGGCGGGGTTTACCCAGAGTGGTGGCAGTTTCACCGTGGTGACCGGTGATCTAACCGGTCTCTCTGGCGCCGTGAACGTGGCAACCCGGCTCAACCTCAACGGCACCACGGTGACGGGCAGCCAGAACCAGACGTGGAACGTCACCGGCACCTTGACCAGTGAAAACCACGGCGTCCCATCCACCGTCCAAATCGGCGCGCTCACGGGCAATGGCACTCTCAGGATTGGTAACAACGGTGCGGGTACGATCGACAGCGGCACCGACACGTTTCAAATCGGCGCGACGAATCTGGACACGACCTTCAGCGGCGCGATCACCAACCACACCGCCGCGATCACCGCGATCAAGAAGGTTGGCACCGGCACTTTGACCCTGTCAGGCCCCACTTCTTACACGGGCGCCACCACGGTCAGTGCCGGAGCCCTGACCGTGGCGGGGACCGGCACCGGTGGGGCGGTGAGCATGGCAGGGACGGCGACGACATTGAACGTCACCTCGACCGGCGTCGTCACTGTTCCTAGTCTTACCCAAGGGAACGCCGCGAGCGACGTGGGTGTGGTCAATCATACGGCAGGCACGTTCACTTCGTCCGGCGACATTGCCCTGGGCAATTCCGGGGGGTACGGAGCTTACAATCTGGCGGGCGGAACCTTGAACGTCGCGGGCTTTCGCGGGGGCAGCACTGCCGGAGGAGGCAATGGCTTCTGCTATTTCCATCAGACCGGTGGCACCGTCAACGTCAGCACGATCACCACGCTTAATCGCAACGGGACGGGCACGTGTGTCTGGAACATCGATGGCGCGGGTGCGATCTATAACCAAAGCGGTAACAATCTCAACCTCGGCTACGCTGCGGGCGGGACGGGAATCGTGACGGTTAGCGCAGGCTCGTTGGCAGTGAACACCGTCATCGGTTTGTGTAACAATGGCTCCAACGGCATTCTCAATCTGAATGGAGGAACGACCCGGACGAACAACATCAGTCTGGGCGCCGGTGTCGGTTCGGGAATCAGCGTGGTAAATTTGAATGGCGGAATTTTGAAAGCCAACATGGACAGCACCACGTTCATGACCGGCCTGACCAACGCCATCGACTGCTCCGGAGGTGCCATCATCGACACGAATGGCAAGAATATCACCATCGGCCAGGCCTTGCTAAGCTCCGGCGACAGCATGGGAATCAACAATATACCCATCCTCACGGGCGGTTCGGGTTATCTTGCTGCTCCCGTGGTAACGATCAGCGGCGGGGGTGGACGAGGAGCTTCCGCCATCACGAATCTGGCTGGCGGGGTGGTCACCGGCATCACGATGACCAGCGCCGGGACGGGATACACCAGCGCGCCGACGGTTAGCCTAGCGGGCGGTGGCCCTCTCACTGCGGCGATCACGGGCTCAGTTGTGATTAGCACGAATGCAGGCGATGGAGGTTTGACCAAGGTGGGGGCCGGAACATTGATCTTGAGCGGCGGGAATACCTACACCGGCACCACGGTCGTCAACGGCGGAACCTTCAATCTCGCAAGCACCGGTCGTCTCACCTTCGCAGTCACCGACATTGGCAACACTGGAATCGCGGGCACCGGTGCCGTCGCCATCGATGGTTCTTTCTATATCAATGCGTCGGCTGTTAGCATCAGCAGTGGAACCTGGACGCTGATCGATACCCCAACGCTCGCGTCATGCACCTACGGAGCCGGTTTTTCACCAGGCTCCGGTTGGGAGGAAACCACCGCGGACGTGTGGACACTGGTCGACGGTGCAAAGACATGGACCTTCAGTCAAGCCAGCGGCAAGTTGTCCTTGAGCACGGCTGGCGGTTCTTATGCCTCGTGGATCGGCGGTTTTTTCCCGCGTGAGACCGATTCGGCCATCATCGGCGCGGGTGCGGATCCAGACCACGATGGCGTCGCCAATGTCGTGGAAATGGTTATTGGTGGCAATCCATCCACAGGCAACGACACAGCCTTGCTTCCAACGATCGAACTGATCGTTGATCCCGCCGGAGTTGCGCCGGGAAACTTTTTTCTCTTCACCTTTCGACGCACTGATCTCTCGGTGGCCTCGTCCGTCGCTTCTGTTTGTGAATATGCGACCGATCTCTCAGGCCCCTGGACCAGCGCCCAGGACGGTGTGAATGGCGTGACGATCCTGGTGGACCACAACTATGCGTCGTTCGTCCCGCCAGCCTCCGATACTGACCGGTGCCGGGTGTTTATTCCAAAAGCGGTATCCCCCGGATTGTTTGCACGTCTAAATACCAAGCTATGATGTGGCACGACCGGCCCGAGCCCGGCTGCGCCTGATCCTCCACGTGGGCGTGGTTCTCACGCGTCTCTGCGAGCAGGGTAACCCCGCCACGCTGCGGCTGCTGTGGCATGGCCCTGCGCAAAACCCGTATGCTTTCCCGCCGGGCACGCGCAATTGGATCGTCCGGTTCACCCAATTGGCGGGAGTTGCTCTGGTCATTAGGGGATGACTTGCCGCCTCATTTTCGCCGACGCGCCAAACGAGCCTGCGTTTGATCTCCCAGCCGAAGCGCGCGGATCCGGCAAGAAACGTCTTTTCGCCAGAATCCGGCGACAACCGATGCAAGTGCCGAACTGTGATTTGGACGGAGCCGAGCTTGGGGGGGCTCCGCGCTAAGCATTAGGATTTCTTCTCCAGCAGCTTCAGCAAGGCCGTGGCCGCTTCAGCCGAAGATGCGGGATTTTGGCCGGTAATCAGCATCCCGTCGGTTTTCACATAGACGCCCCAATCCGGTCCCTTGCTGTAATGCCCACCCGCCATTTTTAGTTCGTCTTTGTTTGTGACTCAGCCTCCTGGCTCTTGGGATCAATCGGCGGTAGTCCACCATTTGGAGAAGCCAGTGTGATCTCCACGCCGGCATCCGCCAATTCATAATACGGAGCGGCAAACTCTTCCACCCAGAAGCCGGTTCTCATGCCGGTGTCACCCAGTTCACTGTGCGAGGTTAATACCATTAGGACTTTCATGACGATATGTGCTTCCATTATTTTTTGAAGCTGTGCCCGCCGGCGCGAACTGCGGGGGGGAATTAACGTGACTCGATCCTACTCTGTTGCCAGGAGTCTTCCACTTCCGGCCGATCAATTACATTTTAACCGGCGTCTTCTCACTTGCCAAACATTTTGGCGACAATGAAAATGAGGATGGCGACGCCAAGCCCCCCGCCCCCGAGCAGGTACATTAGCGAGTATCCTACGGCTGCGAGTATCGATGGTATTACAATTGCGATCATTTGTGTTTGATGGTTAGTTGCTTACACACGATGTAAGGCTACAATGCACGTGTCCCATTTTCAATAGGGTCAAACCCTACTCTTGATCGCGCTTTTTGCATTAATGCTGTAACGCTCCGCAGTAATCGCGGGAAATCGGGTGCGTTGGATTTCGGATTAATCTCGGGGTTGTCGTAACGAGAGCCGTTTGGAAGGCGGTGGTATCCCGCATGGCAGGCCGACGG
>Ga0118677_10010199_pt1 | contig 14439 bp, 3 predicted proteins | sample AliMusrvi5mmetaG_FD_86154 | JGI IMG/M metagenome (GOLD analysis project Ga0118677, IMG submission 86154) | reverse complement strand
GATTATGAAAGATTGCCCGAATCTGGCATGGCATTTATCCAGCTATCCATGATTCGGTTAATGGTTAATCGAATTTCTAAATGAATTTTAAACAGTCTCTAAGATTATGAAAAAATTTCTACTGGTTTGGGCTGCGTTTTTAATCGCAAATGCTATCTCCTTCGGACAGATCTCACCAATCATGGTAAGCTCGTCCAATGGTCTTAATGGCAATTATACATCATTGACCAATGCAGGCGGAGTATTCGCAGCATTTAATGGGGGAGCGGATCAAACAGGATTTAGCCCTGTAATTACCATACTGGCAGATGTTCCTGCAGAAGCGGGTACAAACGGGTTAAATGCCGGTAACTGGACTCTTCTTAAAATTGTTCCCTCCGGAATACGCACTATTTCCGGCACTGTTGCCGGTGCACCCCTTATTCTTTTTAATGGTGCTGATAATGTAACCTTTGATGGGTTGAACACATCCGGAAATTCCCTCACAATTTCTAACCTTAGTAGTTCTTCTTCTGCAGGCACATCTACCATCAAGTTTCTGTCTGACGCATCAAACAATACGATTACGAATTGTTCGGTCCTTGGATCTGCAACTGTTACCCTGTCAACAACCGGAGGTAACATCTTTATCTCCACAGGAACAACAACAGGTAATGACAACATCACCATTTCCAATTGTAAGATAGGACCGGCTGGTACCAACCTGCCTTCCAAACTGGTTTCCGGAAACGGGAGCACAACAAATGCAACGATCGCAAACAACAACGTTACAGTTACCAACTGCGAACTTTTTGACTATTTCCTTTCAGGTGGTTGTGCAGCTGTTTATGCGCAGACCGGTTGCTCTGACTGGAGTATCACCAATAACAAGATCTACCAGACGACGTCCCGTACATTTACATCTGCAGGAACTATGTATGGTATTTATTTCTCAAATCCCACCTATGGGAATAACATCCAGATTACCGGGAATACCATTGGTTACGCAAACAATGCTGGTACAGGGACACTAACCCTCCTGGGTTCAACCATCGCCGGTAATTTCCTGGGGATCTATCATAACCACATGATTACGGCTGCTCTGGCCAGCAATATTAACAACAATACAATCAGTGATATTTCGCTGACATCTTCCACCGGTGCTTTTTATGGTATTTACAATACAACAACAGGTGCCTCTTCCAATACCATTAACATTAACAACAATGCAATAAAGAATGTGATCCTGGTTACCACAACAGGTACCTTCTATGCTATTTCCTGGGGAACTGCTTCAAACATAAATATCACTGGAAATAGTATTTATGGCATCACACGTAATGCTGCTGGTGCTGTGTATGGCATTTACAGTGCCGGTTCTTCTGTAAACGAAACAATTTCGAATAACACTATTTACAATGTATCTGTTACTACAGCTACTTCCGCCAGCAACATCTATGGGATTTACCAGTTAACGGCAACTGGCACAAAACTTTTTGAGAATAATGTTGTTCATGACCTGTCAGGTATTTCTGGTTCCAGCATTTTTGGAATCTATGTTAATTTCGGTACGACTGATAATATTGACAATAACCAGGTATACTCCCTTGCATCAATAGGAGGAAGCAGTGGAGCAGTTGTTGGAATTTGTTCAGGTTCTAATGCAACAACCATGAATATTTTCAAAAATTATATTTGTGGACTGAGTTCGACAAGTATAGGCCCCGTGGTTTCAGGGATCATTATCGGAAGTGGTACAACACGCAATGTTTACAATAATCTTATAGGTAATCTTACTGCTCCTGCCGCAAACAGCGCAGAAGCAATCAGGGGCATCAATATCAGTTCTATTATAGCCACGTCAAACATAAATGTATATTACAATACGGTTTATATTAATGCATCGTCCACCGGTGCCAATTTTGGCACTACAGGTATTTTTCATACTGCCAGCACAACTTCCACGACTACAACGCTGGATTTAAGGGATAACATTATTGTAAATAAATCCACTGCTGCCGGAACCGGGTTAACCGTTGCATTCCGCAGAAGCGCAGGAACTACCGGTATGCTTGCCAACTATGCAAGTACTTCCAACAATAACCTCTTTTATGCAGGTGTGCCAAGTGCAACCAACGTAATTTATTATGACGGAACCAGTACAGCACAAACCATGGCGAACTATAAGGCAGGCGTTTTCACAGCAGGCACTATTACACCACGCGACTCTGCTTCATTTTCCGAGGATGCTCATTTCCTGAATACAGTATGCGGAAATGCCAGCTTCCTAAAGATCAATGCTACTATTGCAACACAGATTGAGAGCGGGGGAAAACCAGTTACCGGTATTACAGATGACTATGCCGGAACACTAAGAAATGTCACCACTCCTGACGTAGGTGCCTACGAAGGCAATTATTTAGGAATTGACCTGAATCCCCCGGCCATTGTTTATACACCGCTCAGCAATACTACATCACTAGCTACACGTATACTTCCGGTGACGATCACGGATTATTCAGGAGTAGGATCGGGGGCCAACCAACCGGTCCTTTACTGGAAAAAAACAGGTGATGTTGGCTACACAGGTCCTTTAGCACCTGTTTCAATAGTTGGAAATGTTTACACGTATACGTTTGGCGCAGGTGTTATTGTTGGGAATGTTGTTTCGTACTTTATAGTTGCCCAGGATAATGCCACGGGAAACAATGTCTGTTCCTATCCTGCAGGTGCTACGGTAACCACCAACCCTCCGCTGGCTTCAGCAGGCCCTGCTTCTCCAAGCACATACCTGATCCTTGGATCCATCTGCGGCAACAAAACAATCGGCGTATCAGTATCATGCGACTATGCTACCCTTACTGCAGCCATCGCAGATCTGAATAGCAAGCAACTTTGCGGACCGCTGACATACACATTAATGGATGCCAGTTATAGCACTTCAGAAACCTTCCCATTGGTTATCAATCCCAATCCGGGATCAAGCGCAGTCAACGTTATTACTTTTGTTCCGGGAACCGGGGTCAATGCTACCGTTACAGGTGCGCTGGCTAGCGGGGCCCTGCTGAAAGTACTGACCAGTTATGTCGTGATTGACGGTTCAAACAATGGAACTACTTCCCGGAACCTGACCATAACAAACACCAGCGCCACTACCCCCCAGGTCATGGTTATAGGTTCCACAGGAACTGCACCAATCACAAATGTTACGCTGAAAAACAGCATTATAATCAATGGTGTAAATTCAAGCTCTGCAATCATTGTATCTGATGGTGCTGCGCCTGGAACAGCAGGTTATTTCAATAACATTACCTTCCAGAATAACAGCATCAGCAAAGCCTATATGGGAGTTTACAACAACGCTGTTGTTGCAACAGGAAATGGCAGCGGGTTGTTATTCCTGAATAATGAATTTACCGGTAGTGCAGCCAATGCCATTTCAGGTACATCCATTTATGTACAGGGTGTTGACACTGTTACTGTCACAGGCAATACAATCAGCAACGGTACCCATGGAACGTATTCAATCAACCCGGTTGGTGTATGGTTTGCTACAGGCACAAGAAACGGAACAATCTCCGGAAACACCATCTCGAATTTAAGCTATACCGGAACAGGTGCTTATGCTCCTGTCGGAATCCTTGTTACCAGTGCTGTAACTGCCGCTAATGTTCGTGTAACCGGGAATACGGTTTCAGGACTTACCTCTTCTGGTACAGGCTGGACATCCGGGATATATGTTGGTGGCGGTGTCCTTCTTGAAGGTGTTACTGTTTTGAAAAACAAGATCACCAACATTAAGAATACCAACAGTGGAGGTTATAGTGCGAACGGAATCGCACTCTGGTCAACATCGAATACCTCAAATACGTTGGTGGCCAATAACTTTATTTCTGATGTTGCCGGTTATGGTTATGCATCATCAACTACGGATAATGGTTTCGGTATAAGAATAGAAGGCGGTGGCGGTTTTAATGTTTACTACAACTCTGTAAACATGAATACCAACCAGACATCCGCAACAGGATTGCCTGCAGCCTTAATTATCAATTCACCAGTATCTGCAGCCAACTGCCTTGATATCCAGAACAATATTTTCGCTATCACGGCTACAGCAGGAACAAACCGTTACGCTGTAGAATGTAGTGCGGCAAACACTGTTTTTGGAGCGATGAATTATAATGATTATTATTCCACCGGTCCGTATCTCGGATACATTGGCGCTGTCAACAGAGTTGACCTCGCTGCATGGCAGGCAGGTACCGGAAAGGACGCCCTGAGTGTTGCCGGAGATCCAAAATATCAGACGGCAACCGATCTGCACATCCAGAATAATGCAATTACAGTTGTAAGCAATGCAGGCGGTTATTTGTCTGTTACCGATGACATTGACGGAGATGCTAGAGCTGTAAGCACGGGCAAACCGGATATCGGCGCTGACGAATATACACCTGCACCACTTCCGCCATCTTTTCCGACAGGGGTTACTGCGGTGGCAACAAGTGCAACACATATTGATGTCATCTTTATCGTCAACGCTTATGGAAACAATGTAGCCATTGCATGGAATAATACAGGCACGTTCACGGCTCCTTCAGGTCCACCAGGCGCCCCCGGTTCTGCTTTTGCCGGCGGTACATTGTTGTCATACGGAACAACTTCACCGGTAGGACAGACATGTACTCCACAGACACATTATTATTACATGCTTTACTCCTATGATTTAACCAACTATTCCACCGGTGTTGCTGTAGATGCAACAACCCCATGCGGCCCGTTTACGGGTCCGTTTCCGTTCCAGGAAAGCTTTGACGGAACTACTTTTGTTCCGAATTGCTGGGCATTGACCCAGGTATCCGGTACAGGCAACTGGGCACGTTCTACGAGCGGCTCATACCCGACAACTTCTCCACATAGCGGCGCAGGAATGGCTTTCTTCAATTCCTTCAGCTTCTCTGCCGGAGTCACCTCACAAATGATAACACCAGCCATTACCATGCCGGCAGGTCTCTACCGGGTAAAATTCTGGATGGTAAGAGATGTTGGTTATTCTACTTATGTTGATCTTGTAAATGTTTATTGCAACGCAACACCAAATACGGCCGGGGCTACTTTGCTTGGCACAATTCACAGGTATAAAGGATTATCTCCCGTTGAAACAGGTGCTGACGGATGGTATCAATATTCCATGACCGTCCCGACAACTTCAGGAAGCACCCAGTATTTCATCTTTGAAGCTGTTTCACAATATGGCAACAACATGTTTATTGATGATATCAACATCGATGCAATGGAGACATGTCCTGCTCCAACAGCTCTCACGACAACTCCTGGAAACTTTTTTGCCAACCTGGGGTGGACACCAGGCGGTGTTGAAAGTAGTTGGCAGGTTGAATGGGGACCTTCAACATTTACACATCTTGTGGACGGAACTATTGTAACTGTATATACAGGAACTCCTGCACCACCTTACCTGCTTTCAGGTTTAACCCCTTTAACTGCCTATAAATTCTATGTAAGGGCAAATTGCGGAAGCGGTTTATACAGCACATGGACAGGCCCTTACAGCTTTACTACACTGGTTGCATGTCAGGACCCGAGTACACTCGCAGCCGTACCATCAATAACTTCCGCAACTTTAAGCTGGAACCCCAACGGAACTTCGGCATGGGATATCGAATGGAAGGCCGGAGCAACCTTTGTACAGGGGACAGGAACAACCGTTACCGGTGTAACCAACCCTTATGTACTTGGAGGCCTTTCTTCTTCAACAACATACAGCTATTATGTAAGAGCAAATTGCGGCGTATACCTGAGTAACTGGGTGGGACCCTTTGCTTTCACCACACTCTGCGCGGTTGCGTCTCTCCCGTTATGTCAGACCTTCGATGCTGCTACGTTACCGAATTGCTGGTCATACCAGATGGCAGGAGCCTTTACTTCCAACCATTGGTCAATGGCAAATAGTGTCAATGCCGGCGGGGCTGCTTATGAAGCAAGAGCATACTATTCACCAAGCCAGGGGGCTGTTGAATTGGATCAGAACCGGATGGTTTCTCCTGCTTTCGATATAACGGGTGTCACGAACGTGAATGTTAGTTTCAAACACATGTTCGACAATTATTCGACCGGTGCAGCTGATGTCTGGATCAAAGTACAGTATAGTTTTGATGGAACCAATTTCACCGATGCATGGAGTTATGCCGGCGGATCAGCAAATCCAGGTATAGCTGCTGAAACCAAATCGCTGAATATCACGATTACAGGAATACACACTACCATGTGGATTGCCTGGACGCTTGCAGGTAATTCCTATGATATCAATAACTGGTATGTTGATAATGTCTGCATCACTCATGAGAGAAATCACGACATGGCAACTACATCAGTTGATATGATATCATACTACGGACCAGGCTCTGTTATAACACCGAAAGCGACCATAAGGAACAACGGATCATCCGACGAAATCTCAGTCCCGATAACAATGTTTATCGGGCAATATCTGTCGTCGGTAGTTGTTCCTTCCGTGCTTTCAGGTCAATCTGTTCAGGTTTCATTTGCTCCATGGACACCTTCTGCCGGATCTTATACTGCTACTGCATGCACTGGCCTGACACCTGATGAGGTACCAGCAAACGATTGCATGAGTAAAAGTGTCGGAATTGAATTGGTAACCAAGTTTTATGGTTACAATGCCTCTACTTCCCAGGCAGGATATTTCTACAAAGAACATCCGGAAGTATGGGTCAACCTGGCTGCCGGTACTACACCTGAATTTTATAGTGCCGGTGCATGGGCCAATGGCATCTGGTATGCTTCAGAATATTATGATAACACTGTTCCTGCCGGAGGCGGTTGGTTTACGATCGATCCTGCAACAGGAGCACAGACCAAAATTGCTCAGATCAACATCGGATTTAATGGTCTCGCGTATGATCATTCTACAAACACGATGTACGGTATTGTTTACGATGATGTGGCCGCGACCAACGATCTCTACACCATTATTCCTGCAACAGGGGCGGCAACACTGATTGGCACCGTATTACCTGGTACCGAATTGCTGGTTAACCTTGCAACGGATGGAAGCGGATCCCTTTATGGGATCGGTGTTATTGATGATCTTACTGTTGCTCATCTATTCAAAATTTATCCTACTGTTGGTAGTCCTGCAATTGCAGACATGGGTTCTACCGGATATATCTTGTATTATGCACAGGATATGGGGTATGATTATTCCGGCAGTACAATGTATGCAGCAGCTTATCTCTACTCAGGGGGCGGTGGACTGTACACCGTTAATCTCGGAACTGGTGCGATGACTTCAGTCGGGGCCTTCTTAGGTGCTGCAGAAATTGACGGACTGGGGATTCCTTACACAACATGTAGCACTGCCCTGCCTGTCTGTCAGTCATTCCCGACAAGCAGTTTGCCAGCTTGCTGGAGCTACCAGCAGACAGATAATATTGGTAATTGCTGGTCGATTGTAAACTCATCAAATGCAGGTGGTGCACCATTTGAAGCCATTGCCACAGGAGCAAATAGCAATTTTCAAACCGCCCAAAGCCGGATGGTTGCGCCTCCGTTTAGTCTTTCCGGAATAGGCGCTGTCCAGGTAAATTTCAAACAGGAGATGGTTGGTTATACTAATGGGGGATATAATGTAGCGCTCAAGGTACAGTATAGCTATAATGGAACAACCTTTACCGATGCATGGAGCCATATTTGCGGAGATTCAATCGGTATTCCCGCTGAAACAAAATCCGTTATCATTAATGTTCAGCCTGGTCACCCGCAAATGTGGATTGCTTGGACCCTTGCCGGGCGCACTACTGGGATCGAGAATTGGTACGTGGATGATATTTGCATATCCTCTATCTGCTCCCCGCCAACCAATGTGCTGGTTGCCAATGACTCGCTGACAACGACTTCAGCCCATGTTTCGTGGACAGTTTCAGCTGTAACGCCCAATCCTGCTTGGCTTTTCGAGTATGGCCCTACGGGATTTGCTCTGGGATCCGGTATTGGAGGCCAGCATTCTGTTTCCAATCCTTACATTACCCTGAACAGTCTTTCGCATGGTACTGAATATGATTTTTATGTTAGTACATTTTGTGGGGCCGGAGATTCCAGTACATGGGTAAAGAAAACCTTCCGTACCCATTACTTTGATTGTCCTGCAGGTTCAACAGCAGAAGGAGAGGCATGCGGAAGTGATATCAATGGTGGTTGTTATATGTTATCTCCCGCCTTTACCCCTATAACATGTGGCGAAACAATATGCGGAACCAGTTGGTTTGATGGCTCAAACCGTGATACCGACTGGTACCTGTTCACGCTAAGCGAACCGGCAAATGTGACCTGGAGCGGGAAAGCTGAATTTCCCTGCCTGATGGGCATTATCGCCTCACCGTGTCCTGACACTGCATTCATTGCTTCTGCAACAGGTGCCGCAGGAACAACTGTTTCGGTTTCAACATACCTGACTGCAGGAACCTATTCTGCATTTGCGGCACCACAGTTTTCAGAAATTGTGAAGTGTGATTCGCTCGATAAGTATTATACCACACTGACCTGTATTAATCCCTGCCCTGATCCATCGGCACTTACGGCAACAAATATTACCGCTGCAACTGCCTTGCTGGACTGGACCAATGGCGGAACAGAATCATCATGGAGTATAAAATACGGCCATCCGGGCTTCAATCCATCCGACTCCGGTACTTTTATTTACGGTATCGGGGCGCATCCCTACCTGCTAAATCCACCGCTTGCACCAAATAAATCCTATGATTTTTATGTCCGTGCTAACTGCAGTGGAGATACCCTCAGTGGATGGAGCGGACCGAGATCCTTCACAACATTATGCGCCGCAGTTTCATTGCCTGTTTGCGAAACATTCCCGTCAGACAGTTTACCGGATTGCTGGAGCTACCAGATTACCGGTGCAATAACTTATACCCGGTGGTCTCTTGTATATTCAGCAAATGCAGGCGGCACACCATTTGAAGCTCTTGCTGCAGGTGGTGGTGGAATCAGTGAAACAGACCAAAGCCGGATGGTTTCATCTCCGATAAATATAACTGATGTTTCTGCGGTTCAGGTGAATTTCAAACAGGCGATGGTTGGCAATCCGAATGGATCAAATAGTGCCTGGCTAAAAGTACAGTATAGTTATGATGGAACAACATTTTCCGATGCATGGAGCTATAATTGCGTAGGGCCGGACGGTATCCCGGCTGAAACAAAATCAATCATCATTAATCTCCAGCCTGGCCATCCGAAAATGTGGATTGCATGGACCCTTGCCGGGAATACTTCCGGAATCGAATACTGGGCTGTGGACGATATCAGCATATTGCTTCCTTGCTTGGAACCGACCTCACTTACAGCGGATCCATGCGCCTATGCTGCTGAAATCGGGTGGGCTGGTTCCGCTTCAACGTTTGATATTCAATATGGACCACACGGGTTTGTACCTCCTGAAAACTCGACACTAATCCTTGACATTGGCGCCAATAACTTTTACATCAATGGACTGAATCCTTCAACTCAATACGACTATTATGTAAGAGCAGAATGCGACTGTGGCACTGTCGGCGCCTGGAGCGACCCGATGACCTTTAAAACTCTTTCCACACTGCCTGTCTGTGAATCATTTGCAGGTTCCGGACTGCCCGATGGGTGGAGCACACAGGTTGATGGTTCTATTACCACCAACCATTGGTCAATATCGAATTCAGCAAATGCAGGTGGCGCGGCTTATGAAGCCGTTGCCTTAAGTACACCGCAGGAAGGAACCCTGGAAACCGACCAGAACCGGCTGGTTTCACCCCCAATCTGTATTTCCGGCATGAATATAATACAGGTGAATTTCCGGCAGCGGCTGAATGTTCATTTCTCAATGGAGAATACCGATGCATGGATCAAAGTACAGTATAGCTTTGATGGAGTTAATTTTGTCGATGCATGGAGTCATGGAGGCCGTATCGGACTTTCTATTCCAGCCAGCCCAGATTCAGTAATTATTACTAATTTCTGGAACCACTCAAAAATCTGGATTGCATGGACTCTTGCCGGACATACTGAGTATATTTATGACTGGTCGGTGGATGATATCTGCGTCATAAACTCACCCTATGCAGATGTTGGTCCTACAGCGATAGGTGTCGGCGCCATTATTCCTCCGGGTCTGACAGTTCATCCTACAGCAGATATCCATAATTTTGGAATGCCTTCTGGTGGTCATGTTACTATGACCATCGGCAGTGGATATACCAGTACAAAATATTTACCAACATATTTTTTACCGGATTCAACAATAACAATAGATTTTGATGCCTGGACACCACCTTCAGCCAAATCCCCGTCACTCGCTCCTGAATCCTATACCGTGCAGGTATGTACCTATCTTTATGGAGATGCAAATCCCTCAAACGATTGCATGTCCCAGGGTGTGGTTGTTAAAGATTCGACAAAGATCTATGCTTATGTAAACAACGGCTCCACTTCCACATTAAATCCCGGGCCTGTGTGTTTTTACGATACCCGTCCCAGCCACATTATCCCGATCGGGCAAAGCAGCCCTCCTCACACGATGTCTGCTGGCGCATGGGTAAACGGTGTATGGGTAAACTCGGAATATTATAATCCTGATAATGCTACCGGTGGCGGCTGGTGGACCATTGATACGTTAACAGGCGCCATGACGCAAGTCGGCAACTCGCTGGGAAGGAGCTTTAATGGTTTGGCATACGACCGTACACGTAATGTTCTATATGGCATAGATTATGATGCTATTCAAAACATCAATAAGCTTTACACTATTATACCCGCTTCAGGTCTTGCTACACCTTTGGGATCACTTGTCCCAAATGATTTCCTGTTGAATCTTAGCTGTTCCGATGACGGGTTCCTCTATTCCATTGGTACAGTTTCGGACCACCTCTTTAGAATCAATCCTGCTGGTCCGTCTGGTCCGGTTGTTTATGATAAGGGTTATTGCGGAAACGACTTTTATGGCTTCCAGGGGATCGGGTATGATTATAAAGCAGGTGTCATGTATCTTGCTTCTGTGTTTGATCCTACAAATGCCGGATTGATGACGGTCAACCTCTCAACAGGCAAAACCACCCTGATCGGGAGATTCCCGGGAAATGCCCAATTGAACTCTGTTGCAATTCCATATTCTGCAAACAAGACATTACACCTTAGTTCGGTCCTCCTCGAAGGTTTGTATAATGGATCTTCTACAATGATCGAAGCCAAGGATGTTACCTATGATGAAGATGGAAATATCACGGGTGTAATTTCGAAATGGGGAGATAATGTAGCCGATCATATCACTGTTGAACTGCATGCTTCAACAACACATTACGACGATGATTGTGATTGCCAGGTTAGCGATTATCCCACTGTAATTTATCCTGCACCGGATGTTCCATTAAGCATCACAGGGTCAGCGACTGTTACAATTCCATCCGTCAAAAACGGCCTTTACTATCTAACGATCAAACAGCGAAACCATATCGAAACTGTTTCAGCATTACCGGTTAACTTCTCTGGAGCAACGATCAGTTATGCATTTGATGCACTGTCCCAGGCCTTGGATGGAAACCTGACAACAGTCCTTGAAGCAGACGGAGAAACCGTATCACCTCCTTTGATCTTCGGCGGGGATGTAAACCAGGACGGGCAGGTTGAAGCAGAAGACATGAATGAGGTCGGGAATGATGCATCAACTTTTGTTTATGGTTATGTACCTACGGATGTATATGCCGACGGACAGGTTGAATCCGGTGATATCAACGTCACAGGGAACAATGCGGCAAACTTCGTTTATACGCATCGTCCAATGTAACCTTTAAGAAAGGTCTTCTCTGAAACAAAAAGGCCGGGAACAATTTAGTTTCCGGCTCTTTTTGTGATTGGTGATTTGTAAATAGTTAATGGTAATGTGTGTGATTCTGTATAGAAGTTTTAGGAATGGAACACGAAAGGAAAACATTATCCCTATTCACTTTTCACTAAAATTCGTCGGGCATTACTTTCATCTGCTCATAGGTGAACACCGGACCGTCTTTGCATACATAGGTGCTTCCGATATTGCACCTGCCGCATTTTCCGAGGCCACACTGCATCCTCATCTCGAGGGTGGTAATGATATCGCGATCTGCAAAACCCAGCTTCAGGAGTGACTGAAGCGTGTATTTGATCATGATTGGTGGACCGCAGGTGATTACTTTCGTATTTGTAATCGCGGGTTTTACAACCTCTTCCAATATTTTAGGTACAACACCTACATTTTCTTTCCATGTATCTTCCGGACGGTCGATTGTAAGGATAACCTTGAGGGAAGGATCTTTTCTCCACTCTTCTATCTCTTCCTTGTAACAAAGATCACCGGAAGTGCGGGCGCCATAAAGTATTGTAAAATCCTTGTAATCCTTGCGATTATCGATGCAATACTGGATCAGTGAGCGCAACGGGGCAAGACCGATGCCTCCGCCAACAAACAGCAGGTTCTTCCCCTTGATCTCTTCAAGCGGGAACCAGTTCCCGAAAGGCCCGCGGATACCCACATCCATACCTTCTTCAAGGTTGTTGTGGATTTCGGCTGTAACAACCCCGGCACGTTTGATCGAACAATCAAAATAACCTTTACGTGTAGCCGAGGAGGAGATGCAAAAGGTGCATTCACCATGGCCAAGCAATGAAAACTCGACAAACTGCCCGGGCAGCCAGGTGAAGGATTCCATCTGGGCAGGATCTTTCATCTTTAACCGGTAAGTCCGGATATCAGCAGTTTCATCGATTACTTTTTCGATATTGCAAATTGCAGGTACTAACAACTGTTCCATATTCTGTTTTTTTACCCCTCACAAAATCAGTGGGGCTATTTTGCTAATTGAGTGACTACGTCAAAAATACTGATGTTCACCGGACATGAGATTGCACAGTGACCGCAGCCAACACAAAGGTTAACATCAAAGCGTTCTTTATAATAGACAAATTTATGCATTGCACGCTGGCGCCACCTGCGGTACTTCACCGGCCGTGGATTGTGCCCGCCGGCCATCAGTGTGAAATAGCCGTTGTTGCATGAATCATAACTTTTGTAACGGATGCCTTCGTCCTTGATCTTTTCGTCAGTGATCTTAAAGCAATGACAGGTCGGGCAGATGAATGCGCAAGTATTACAACCTACACAATTCCGCGAAACCTCTTCAAATCCCGGAGAATCGAATTGCTTCTGCAGCTTTTCATTGATCTCCTTGTAGTTCATTTTTAATTTGAATGAAGATTCAAATTTCTTGTAATGGGCCTGGACATCATTCGTTGCGTCATTGCCGGCGGCTTTCAGCTTATCGCTGTTTGCTTTCAGGAAGGACTCACCTTTTTCTGTCACAGCCTGGATATAGACTTTGCCATTATCAGACTTCACGATCCTCACATCATGTGCATCAGAATTCTCCACATCATAATCGAGCGATGTACAGAAACAGGTTGGCTCAGCCTTATCGCACCGAACAGAGACAATGACCGTATTCTCCCGCCTTGTTTTATAATCCGTATCGATATAATCCCAGGAATAGACCTTGTCAAGTACCTGCAGCCCCCTGGCATCACAATGCTTAACGCCAAGGATGACGCGCTTCCCTGCAAGCGGATCTTCGTTTGTCTCTGAAATTGTTGTCCCGCCACTGTTTTCCTCATATTTCATAATCTTCGCAGATTTAGGAAAAAACAGGGGTTTCACACTCATGGTTGCAGGGATGGGAGAATCGGGATCACACTCCGATAGCTTCGAAATCCTTTTGTAATCATATTTACCGAAAGCCTCAACCGGAGCGTATGTTTCATTCTTTCCAATGACTTCGTCATAGAATTTCTGTAACCCGGCATTATCTGTTTCAAATATTGAAAAGCTCATATTAATGTGTTCAATTACATAATAAAATCATCAGGATCATTCAGGCTGTATTTGTAGAAAGCGCCTCGGTCATCTTTTTCAATCCCGGCAATATGCTGCTGGAAGTTTTCAAATATCACTTTTTCATTCTGCTTGTGCAGAAGATGTAATGGAAGATGACTCGGGCATGCTTTTTCGCAATTGCGGCAATCCACGCATCTTCCTGCAAGGTGAAGCGACCAGGTCATCAGCGCATGCATTGCGCTGGAAGGCGTGTTGCTCCCGTTGTATAAGGTGGAAGTTTCCTGGTCTATACAACATTTTCCGCAATAACACAGCGGGCATGAATGACGGCAGGCATTGCAACGGATGCAATTCTCAAAGACCTTCTCAAAATAATCCGCACGGGCGGTCAGGGATTTCTCCGCCAGTTCCTTCAGATCAACATTGACAATATATTCCCTGATCCCTGACGGAGTGCCTAAAAGCTCATCATAAACAACCGCATCGGGCATGAAGCATTCCACGCAATTCTGTGCCTTTTC
>Ga0118677_10010198_pt1 | contig 14439 bp, 18 predicted proteins | sample AliMusrvi5mmetaG_FD_86154 | JGI IMG/M metagenome (GOLD analysis project Ga0118677, IMG submission 86154) | reverse complement strand
AGACAACGCAATAAGCGCGCCACAAGCGCGAAGAAAGACAGGATATTTGCGGAAATAATTTAGGGGTTTCGGGGTCTTGTGTGGGTAGAGTGAAAAAAGTCAGCGGAAGTGTCATTCTGGTCCCATGCAAGACAAAGAACTCTACGAGAAGTTGCTCGGGCTGAAAGCCCCGTGGTTCGTGAGCGAGGTGGACCTCCGGATGGAGGAGTCCAAGGTCACGGTGAAGTTGGGGCATGAGCCGCTGGTCCGCTTTGCATGCCCATTGTGTGAGACCGACTGCCCGATCCACGACCATCGGTCGCGCCAATGGCGACACCTGGACACCTGCGGCGTTGTCACCATGATCGAGGCTGATGTCCCGCGGGTTGACTGCAAGGTGCACGGGATCCGCCAGGCCAAGGTGCCATGGGCCGAGCCGGGGAGCGGGTTCACCGCCCTTTTCGAGGCTCTGGCAATCTCCTGGCTGAAGGTCGCAGCCGTCAACGCGGTCTCCGAGCGCATGCAGATCAGCTGGGATGAGGCCTGGGGGATCAAGGCGCGGGCCGTCAGTCGCGGCCTGGCCCGACGGGAAAACACGCCGATCGAGGAGCTCGCGGTGGACGAGACCTCGTTCCAGAAGCGGCATGAATATGTCACGGTGCTGGTGGACCGGAAGACGGGGTTCGTCGTGGACATCCTTGATGACCGCAAGAAGGTGACGCTCAAGACATGGCTTGTGGCCAACAAGGATAGGCTTCGCGAGGTTCGGTCGGTCTCCATGGACATGTGGGAGCCATTCATCAACGCGGTGCAGGAAAGCATCGAGGGAGCGGAGAGCAAGATCTGCTTCGACCGCTTCCATGTCGCCGGCCACTTCGGCAAGGCCCTCGACAAGGTGCGTGCCGCGGAGCATCGGAACCTCGGCGGAGCAGGCAATAGCCCCCTGACGAAGACGAAGCACGATTGGCTACGGACAAAGGCGAACAACGAGTACAAGGACAAGCGGGCGTTCCTGCGGTTGACGAGGCTGAACCTGAAGACCGCCCGCGCGTGGAGGATCAAGGAGGCAGCCAGCGGTCTGTGGTCCTACGCCTACAGCGGGGTCGCCGAGCGCAACTGGAAGGCGCTGCTGGGCTGGATGGCCAGATGCCGGCTCGAGCCGATGAAAAAGGTCGGCGCGATGGTCCGGAACTACCTCTGGGGCATCCTTAACGCCATCAAGCTCAAGGTCACGAACGCGCTCGCTGAATCGATAAACGCGACCATCCAGAAGATCAAGGCGAGGGCCTGTGGATTCAGGAACAGGTCACGCTTCAGGACCGCTATCCTCTTCCACAAAGGCGGATTGTCCCTCTATCCCTCAGGAGTCTTGGGCACCTAACCCACACGGAAGTCTGAAGCCCCAATAATAATAGCATGGTCTGTGATATTGATTCCATTATGGATAATATTGGTGAAACGCCATAGATTAAGAGCAAAAGCGTTGGAGAACCCTGTGTTAGAGAGGTATGTTAAATTACAAGTAAGAACACAAATGTTGGAAGAGTATATGTGGAAAACCCGTAAATCTGTATTAGCTTATGAATTGATGAAATATGACCCTAAATTGGCTATCATAGCAATAGAGACAATGCGACAGGAATTACAGAAGATGAGTGTGGATATCAACCCTTCTGAAGAGGAAGCGAAGTTATTGGGTTATCTTGAAGACGAGATAAGGAGAACTTGATTACTGTAATACATGCAGTTCCACAAACGAGGTTGAACCCACACCAGTTGTAGCCTCCCGCATTCTTTTCCTGCAAACGCTGACATGCTCCCGAATTCCTGTCCTATGGGAAATGGCGGACTCATCCCCTAAAGCGGGAGGATTCCCTGCATAGAATAAAAAATGGGCAAGGTAGCAAATCTGCGATGGGAACTGGTAGAAGCTGCCAGCGATGGTCTAAAACGCCTTGGGGGCCCACGTATAGCCACTGCAAGGGAATTCTTTGGATACGTTTGCCACTCGACAAGAATTCGGCTCGAAGGGGATGGCAAAATATCTTGGCAGTCCCGTTGAACTCACTTTGATTTCCAACCCAATAAGTTCGAGACAAATGCTATATCTATGCATAATTCATGATAATATATTTCGGGAAAGGAGAGGAAAATACTCCGGGTCACGACACCAGTCAATGCCAAATAGACATAGTTTGCAGGAGTAGTCAAGGTTATTGAATTACGAATGTTGTTCACAGTTGTCAATGGATCAAGCCTGGATTCCCGAACAATTATACCGAGGCCGGTATTTCCACTCCAAGCGTCTTATAGAGCTCCTTTTGCTTCTTGGTAATCTCGCCTACCTGGGGCCGATGACCGGGGTGCTCGAAGCACTCGATCAGGTCCAGGGAATCCAGCAGTTCATGCATGGTATAGTCTTTGTACAGGTTGTTTTCGGACATGGCCTTGTTGATATAGGACAGATAGGTCAGGGCGACAAACTGGACGAAGAGCTTCCCTTCGAGACTCTCCTCCGATGACACGGAGGTGCGGCGTATGTTGAGCCTCTCCTTAAGATTTCCGAAGGCCTTTTCAATGACATCCTTGGCCAGTAGATCCCGAGCGCCTCGAGAGGATCCTTGATGTCATTGGAGATGAGGGAAAAGTAGCCGTAGTTCTTCGCCACCGTATCGATGGCGTCTTGTTTCGGTATGAGCGCGACGCCGCGGACCGGTGTCTGGGAAATGTCGAAGTACTTGGCGTAGAGCTTCTTGTGCTCGGGGTTACTTGTTCCCGAGAGCAGCTCCTCCGCCAAGGCATCAAGGAGAGCGTTGAAAGTGGCCTTGTCATCGACAGCTCTCTGGTCGTTGAAGTACAGGTGGAGATAGAGCCTGCGGTCGCCCTGATCAACCGTCTCGCTCTGCTTGTTAATCTTTCGGTACTTCCACACGACGGTGCGGGAATGGTAGTTGACCCTGAATCGCGAGCTGTACGTGGTCCGGCTCAGCATGCTGTCCCGCACCTCATCGAGGGTCGCCTGGACCAGTTTCAGGGACTTGCGCACGCCGATCAGGAACTTGTAATGGTGCTGGAAAAGGGCGTTTATATTGTCTTCGCTGTAGAATCCGCGATCCATGAACAGCTTGACCTTGTCGAATTCGAGGAAGTCGATGTCGCCGAGAAGCCGGCGGATTGTCATGACGTCATTGATGTTGCCGGGCAGCTTGCGGTAGTAGACCGGCAATCCCGTCGTCTCCCCGAAGAGCAGGGCGAGGTTGATCTGAGGCAGGCTCTCATGATCCTTGTTATGGCCGTAGCGAACCTGCTTGAGCAGCTTGGAGTGGGATGACACCGAGGTCGTATCATACGCCAGATACTCCGTTTCCATCCTGCGCCGCGTCTGCGCAAGAAAGTATTTCTGCTTCGAATCCTCGCCGATCGCGCCAAACAGTTCGCTCGAGCGCTGCGAGGGGATAATGGCGCCGAAGGGGTGGCGGTGACTCGCCGACCAGCGGGGGAATCGGCTCAGGTGGAAATGGTAAGCTGAATTCCCCTGATCTGACCCCTTATTGGTGGACAGCCATTCGACTACCACTCTGAAGCATACCTCTTTCCCTGTACTGAACCGGACTCATGAATCCAAGTTTTTTCTGAATCCTGCTCTCGTTGAAGAATCCTAAGTATTTTGTGATATCTAGCTTCGCCTTGCTCGAAGTAGGCTTTGCTTCGGTCTTTGCCGCGTAGCCAAGCTCGCACTTGAGATGCCCGAAGAAGCTTTCCATTGCTGCATTGTCCCAGCAATTCCCGGTCCGTGAGAAGCTCGGGGAGATGTTGAGGCTCGTTAGCAGGTTCTGGTATTCATAGGACCTGTACGTGGGGCCCTTATCGCTGTGGAGAAGGATTCCCGCCACGTCAAATTTCGCGGCTAGGTCACGGATCGTCCTAACCACAAGAGACGTCGTCACATCCTTCGAAAACTGGTGGGTGAGGATCTCATGATTGTAAAGATCCATCACCGCGCTCAGGTAGAGCCAACCATCCGAACAGCTAATGACAGTTATGTCAGTCACCAATCTTCTGACCGGAGCTGAAGACGAAAATTCGCGATTGAGCACGTTAGGAGCAAGCCGGAGGTCGGTGATCTTGAAGCCCTGCCTCTTCTGGCGATAACAGTACTCCGGGTGGATCTTCTTCCGAATGCGGGCATTCAGCGTGTTTTCGCCCATGACTCTCGCGACTCGCTTGTGGTTTACGGGTGCCTGATCGACCATGGAGAGGTACTTTGCCATTCGTTTGGCACCATAGCTAAACCGAACCTCTTCCTGAACTTTCTCTATCTGGCTGATTAGCGCTCCGTCAACTGGCTGCTTCAGGGTGCCTTCGAGATACTTGTAGTAGCCACTGCGGCTTACCTCACCTACAACGCATAGAATGCTCACCTTGAGTCCTTTTGCAGCAAGTCGCTTGATGGCGATGAATCTTTTTTTTTACGTCCGGGCCGCTTGTAGCCACACAGGAGCAACATTTCCTTGAGATATGCGTTCTCCGTTCGCAGATACTCAATCTCCTTGTCCTGACCGGAAAAAGAAGGAGGATCTTTGAGCTTCACGGTGACCTCCCGTGCATATTCACCGAGGCGGTAGCCTTTCTCGGGATCACTGCTTCGATTCACCCAACTTAGAATAAGCTGGTGGTCGATTCCGTAGCGCCGTCCAAGACCACGAACGCCGTCTACTCCATCAAAGTAATCTTTCAACACTTGCTGCTTAAATTCAAGCGAGTATTTAGCTCGCTCTCTCGGGTGCTTGCGATACTTCATCTTACCCCCATTTGTCCACTTCTAAGGGGTCAGATCACTCAGCGGTTGGCAAATAGGATTCCCCACCCGCGGGGGCCTGGATCGGTATGCTCACGAGCATGCGGTTCAGGAAATGATCACCATGAAGGATTACACCATCGTACAAACGGGGCACAGGCAGGGACTCACGGTCAGCGCCATGGCGGTTAAACTTGGCAAGGACCGCAAGACCGTGAGAAAGTACCTGCGCATGGACAAGGACCAATTCATCCGGTATCTCGAGCGGATGGCGGAACGCGGCAAGGCCTACTCGGCCTACAAGGACGAGATCCTCAAGATTTATGAAGACCACGAGGGACATGCGGTGTACGCATCATCCATCCACGATTACCTGGGCGAGAAATACGGGGAGCTTCCGGGCTCGGACCGGACGTTGCGGAACTACCTGACCTATCTCAAAGCCTCCGGAGCGCTTGGGACGGGGCAAGGGCGGGAATACCGGCCGGTGGATCCTCTGGACTATGGAAAGCAGGCCCAGATCGATTTCGGGATGGAGACGACGAACATCGGCAAGGCATGGTTCGCCGCCGTGGTGCTCTCGCGCAGCCGCTACCGCTATGTGGCGGCCCAATCCAGGCCCTTCACGACCGAAGACGTGATAGGCCATCTCCTGGACACCTTCGAGTTCCTCCGCGGCATGCCCGAAGAGCTCGTCCTGGATCAGGACCGGACGATGATCGTGGCCGAAAACCTTGGCGATCTCGCCACGACCAGGGCTTTCACCGATTTCATCGCGGAGCAGGGGTTGCGGCTGCATGTCTGCCGCGCCGCCGATCCGGAATCGAAGGGGAAGGTCGAGAACGCGGTCAAATATGTCAAGACGAGCTTCTTCTCGAGCAGGAGCTTCGCGAACTTCGACGAGCTCCAGGCGCTCATGCGGAAATGGCTCCTGAGGGCAAACGCGAAGCTGAGCCAGGCAACGGGCCTCATGCCCCTCGCGGATTTTGAAGCGCACGAGAAGCCGGCGCTTCGGCCCCAGCGGGCCTCCATTTTCCGGCCCGAGCTGGCCACTGACAACCGGGAGAGCCGCAAGGCGGACCAGAAAAGCCTGATCTCCGTCGCCGCGACGAGGTACTCGATTCCAAGCGGTTACCGGCTCAAGGAAGTCGACATCGAGCGCAGGGACGGGCTTGTCCTCGTGTTTGACCCCACGACGGGCATCCAGATAGCGGCGCACCGCGAAGCCGCGACGCCCGGCGGGACGGTTCTCGACAAGGGGCACTACCGCGACCGCGAGGGATCCATTGAAACGCTCCGCGCGCAGCTCATTTCCGCGATGGCCGATCTCCCCGAATGGGAAAGTTTCGTCGATGGCGTGTATGCCGCGTACAGGCGCTACTTCAGGGACCACGCCGTCCGCCTCCGAAAGCTCCTCGAACGGAAAATCGACAGGGAGAAGCTCATCCAGGCCCTGAGGTTCTGCCTTGACAGGGGCCTTGCGAGCGCGCGGGAGCTCATCGACGCGGTTGACAGCATGACGCCGTTGCCCGCTCCCGGGCCTGCGCCTTACAAAGCCGTGCATCAAGGCAGGGAACTCCCGGTGGTCGCCACGCGATCGGTGGGAGAGTACCAGAGGCTCCTCGACACCGCCGCCAAGGCGCAGGGGAACAAGGAATGAGCGCCATCGCGGAATCCGGGCGCAAGCTTGAGTCCCTTCGCCTTCGCGGAGCGTCCTCGAAGCTTCCGGAGCTCCTCAAGCTCGCCGAGAGCGGTGGGATGACCTGCCTGGCCTTCCTCGAAAGCCTCGTGGATGTCGAACTGCGGGACCGCGGCGACAGGCGCCTCAAGCGTGGCCTCGCCATGGCCCATTTCCCCGTCGTGAAGCGCATTGAGGACTTCAAGGTCGCTCGGGTGGGCGGGATCGCGAAGCGCGACCTCTCCGAGCTCGCCGAGTGCTCCTGGATAGACCGACACGAGAATCTCCTGCTGTTCGGGCCCCCAGGGCTCGGGAAGACGCACCTCGCCATCGCCCTCGGTCATGTGGCGGTGCGCAAGGGATATTCGGTCTGCTATGAGCGCATGACCTCGCTGATCAAGCTCCTGGTGCGGGCGGATGCCGCACGCAGCGCACAGTTCAGGCTGAGCCGGCTGGCGAAGGCCAACATGGTCATCATCGACGAGATCGGCTACACGCCCATCGAGCGCCGGGAAGCGAATCTGTTTTTCACCTTCGTCTCGGACCTCTATGAAAGGGCCTCAATCACCGTCACGAGCAACAAGGACTTGAACTCCTGGGCGGAACTCATGGGCGACGAGGTCATGACGGCCGCGCTGCTGGATCGTCTCATGCATCATTCGAAGATATTTTCCCTCACGGGGGAGTCATATCGCATCACGTCAAAGAAGGAGGAATAAACCTCCGCTGGGTGGGGATTCTTATTTGCCGAATTGTGGGGAAAACCACTTGCCATTTCCACTCAGGGGATTGCGGTCCTCCATGATGAGGTAATAAGCGATCGAGAGGATCTGCTTCCAGAATTCGGGGAAGCAGGATTGCAGGTCTTCGGTGATCCCCAGCTTTTCTCCGATGGCGTCGAAGAGGTAGGTGGCTCCAAAGAAAGTGCGGGCGCTCGCGGTGATCGGGACCGGCCCAGGCGACGCTTGGGTGGCTGCATCAAGCGCGGTCTGGAGCTTATGCCTCTTGCTTGGGACGAAGACACCGTCGACCATCTTGCCGATATAGGTCCGCTTATGCGTTCCGTACTGTTTGTCGGCATTCCATTTCGAGTCGGACTCAAAGACATACTCGGTGCCTTTGATGATCTGCGTACCACGGGGCACAAGAACCTCACTAGCAATATATTACAGCTAGTGAAGGAATAGTTGTAAAGACCTATCTCGTTGTATTAGCAAAGAATAGGGCGATTTCTAGGCTTAATTTTGCGGGAATGCAGGGTACAAGTCCAATCCGAAGATTCAGGCTTTGGTTCCGAATTGAACCCACGATTTTTTACCAGTGTTTCAGCCTCAAGCTTCATACAGCCCCGGTTTCCCCTCCGCATCAAGCTTCATCCGAACCTTGCCATCGCTGAAGATATGTGCCATAAACCCCATGAATCCAGTTTCATCCGCCTCATACTGAAACCCGTCATCCAAACCAAGAGCCTGTATGGGGTCATCCAACCCAATTTCCTTCTTGCCATGGATTTCATCCAGAATGTGGTAGATGGTATATTTGTCTTTTTCAAGCGAACCGAAGAGCAGAAGCCAACAAGCTGTTTCCGGCAACTTGTCCACAATGACCCACCCATCTCTCGTCAGGTCCAAGATTATTGTCAGAATGGCTTGTCCATCAGCTTCATATTCCTCTCCAAAGTGTTCATACCTTGATGCCAAGATTTCCTTTGTGAGGCCCAGCTTCTCTGGATGGGCGAAAATGAAGTCGGGGGAAGGAACGTCACTCACTATCACCTCTCTGTCCTTCGCAAAATAGCAATGGCCTTCCATGTTGTACCTCCTATAACAAGTCTTGACTCTGTTTCGGCCCCTCCCTGAGGAGAAGGTCTTGAACCGCGATGGTCTCATCAAGTCCATCCGCGAATCCCCTGAGGAGCAGGTCATCCAAAAGGTGGATGGCACCCTTTTCAAGGAGCGTTTTCAGGAAGGACAAAACGGTTGCCTTGGAACCTTGGAAGTCGTTGAACTGGACAGCCCAACAATCCACCGGTTTCGGGTAGTGCCTGATCCTGATGAACCCATTCGCCATCGCGTTCATGACAAGCTCTTCCCGTGCCTTCCCCTCAATGCCAAGCTTCTCCCCATGCCTGTGGTAAGCGGATGAGACCATCTCCTTGGTCATCCCAAAATGTTCTGGGTCATTGATGATGGCCCTGACATGAGAGCCTGTGGTGACATCGATGACTTCCAAAGCCTTGATCCAATAGCCCTGTGACATATCAACTCCCCTGCGGTGCCAAGGACTTGAGCCTCAAAAGCCCTTTGACCGATTCCTGCACCCCCTTGATGAACTCATCCCTGTGGAAGTTGTGCTTTATGAGGCTGTTCACAAACCTTCCTCTGCAGGTCACGGGGCGGCTTTCATAAAGCCGAACTCTGGACTCTGGAGAGATGCCGTGGACCAGCGCATCCCTTTTGGTGTCAGTCAGGAGGAAGAGGACAAACGCCAGGGCCTCATGGGAAGCTGAACCGATGAGGGACTCAAGCTCCTCATCCGGCAGAACTGTCGGGCCGACCTCCTTCAGGGCCTTGATGTTTTCACACTCGTCATCAGCGGAGAAGGGAAGGTACTCCTCACCCTTGGTGAGGACTTCATAGGCCACCTCCTCACCCAGGATGCTCAGGCAGATGTCCTTGATTATCCTCGGCGAGAACCGCTCCTGAATGGCGAGGATGCCGGCACGGTCCAGCCGTCGCTCAAGGAGTTGGATGTCGGTCATGGTCTGGTCTGCGGCCTCAAGGTAGTTGTCCATCAGTCTGGTGGTCAGGGCCACATCGGAGCCATCGACGATGAGCCTGATTCCGACATTCAGGAGGAGCGAGGGCATTGTCTTGAGGTCTTCCTCAAGCGACAGGAGGCCATCACTGTATGCCTTTGTGGCGAGGTTGGTGATGAACTCGATGCGGGGCAGGAGTGCGAACCGTTCATTGGTCGTCATTTGGCGATCTCCCTTTGTGTGTCCTGATGCCAGAAACCAAGGCCACCGTCGTTCATCATCCCCTTGAGCTTCGGGAACGGGATTCGCTTGGCGTAGGGGAGGAACCTGTTGATGTTCCCCGCCCCTTCCGGATTCTCCGAATGGATTATTATTACACCTTGGATGTGGTTCTCCGCGATGTACTCGGCCACCCTCATGCCGCATTCATGGGAACTTGACGGGAGGTAATCGAAGGAACCGTCAAGGTCGTGGTCAAGAAAGAGCACATCCACCGCGTCCCCCTCGTCAAGAATCCGGGTCAACAGGCCCAAGGCCTCGGTGACTGAGTTCGCCCCGTACGGGTCATCCTCCACAACGACAACGAGCATCAAGCGTCCTCCTTCGATTCGCATTCCTGGGTCAGCCTTTCTTCCACGGTCACCGTCACCTCCCTGCTTGAAGGGCGGGGAAACGCTACACAAGGAGTTCCCCTCCCAATTCCTCGATCACCTCATCCAGCCTTTAGCCATCGCTCCTCTGGGGGATGAATGGAGCGATGGAACCGAAACAGGATGCAGGGGTGGCTTTGTGACGGGAAAGCCTTCCAAGGTGGGGCAGTACGTCTCCAGTGACGCCATGCTCAGTCCGCCGCCGCCTGAAGAGCACGTACGTTTCATGCGCCCCTTGCCTGCTGTTCTCGCACCCGATCCTCCACTTCCCTGATCTCCATGCCTAAAGCAGGGCCGATACGGGGAATCGCCTCTTGCCCATATAGATGAACACAATGTGGAGCCCACCAAGGGCACCATTTGTCAAATATGCCCACATCAAGAATATAGGGCTCGATGCGCTCTTCGGGGTCGGTGGGGAACCGTGCGGGGGGAACGGTGATCATCGATTGTCTCCTTTTTAGCGGTTTGTGTCTCTGTTGCCATCCTCCGCAAGTCGGAATAAATCAGAATGGCAATGTCTGCTGGCTAAGGTTTCCCTTTCTTGCCCTTCTTTGGCGATCGCGCCAAAGGGGAGCCACCAAAGATGAGGGCGTAGGTTTCATCATCCAGTTCGTCAAGGGAGTCCACGCCGAGGGCATCCTTCGCGGCACCGGCGATGGCGTTCGCAATCCCGTCACCAAGTCCGTCCGTGATTTCCTTCTCAATCAACACCTTCTCGGCTTCATCAGGTCCGGTAGCCATTTCTTCCCCCTTGTTCATGTTCCCTTTCGCAGCCTTGTGGATGCGGAAGTGGTGCTTCCTGTTGGTTTTCCAGCACAGCAAATCCCTCCTGTAGGTGCTGGGAGGGTTGTCGTTCCCATGCGGGAATGTCATTTCGCATGACTCTTCCCTCCGATACAGGAACCGTGCAAGCTTCACGTTTGAATACCGTGATGGAACAAGCGCGAATCCATCCTCATAGCCAAACCGCTCCCCGATCAGGTGCTTGTTGACTTTCCCATGACCATACACCATTGGCTCTCCCTTCAACTGAAGTGGAACCGTCCTACGTGGCGGGTCAGGATGATCTTGATGGCCATTGGACTTCCTTCGTTCGCTTAATTGGAAACAAGGCACACAGTGAGATTCCTGCCTCAACTGTTTCCATTGTGTTTTCCTGCGCCGCTTCCAGTTCCGTTTGTCAGGGTGCTTGTTGGCCTCACGCCCAATCATGTAGCAGAGGGGACAGGCAACGGCCACATCATGCGCCGTTATCCAGCGCTGAACCCAAGTGCCGGTTTTCTGCGGAAGGTCGGAGAACCCGTAATCATTGAAACCGAAGAGCTTGGTTACGAGCCTACGGTTCGCTTTCCCTTTCGGACGCCTCATTCATGACCTCCTGCGTAGTGCATAGGTCATGGAAGCGAGGGCGCGAGAAGCAGTGTATGAGGGAAAGGGAATTGATGTGAATGGTTTGCATTTGTGCTCCTTTAGCCCTGTTTGGTACAGCGTCGGGCAAGTAGTTGGTTAAATCCACGCTAGAAATTATATTAACAGGACTTCAGGGAAATGTCAATGGTTGTTCATGTTTTCAAGCGTGTACACTCTAGCAGGGTGTTGAAAATGCGGCAATTCCCCGCTTCCTGAGCCTATCACTGATCCCGATCGACATAAGATTTGCGGGTTTTCCGATGGAGAACCACTCGTACGCCTGCAAATGGGAGTCTTCGAGTCCCCTGGTCGCCTTAGTGGCGCCGATGGGCTCCAATTGGATCATGCTTCCGCCTCCATATTCCGCATTCGTACCAAATTGAAGACCGCTATGCTCATAGTGAAAAGCCAGTCGATGTTCGCGATCCCTCGCATCTTCGCCTTCCTGATCAGCCCGACTGTTTTCGCCCAGCCAAAGATTTCCTCGACTTGCTTTCGTTTACGCTGACTGATGGCATATCCTATGTGCCGCGTCGTACGCCCATCCATCGATTTGCTTCGCTTCCGTTGAGCAATATGAGGAGTAATGTTCAGTTCGCGGAGATCATCGGCAAACTTGCTGGCGTCGTAGCCTTTATCTGCGTCCATGGTCCGGTGCTTCTTGCCCTTCAATCTTTCTGCCATTGAATAGGCTGCTTCCCGTTCAGCAGTTCCGCTGGCCTGGGTGACTTCCACATCAACCGCAAGACCATTCCGGTTTTCCATCAGGACATGTCCGAGATAGGCGAGTTTCGCTTCTGATCCTTTGGATTTCTTGTAGAGCTTCGCATCCTTGTCTGTCTGCGATTCGTGAGTATCGTTTGAGCGCTTCTCACCATGGAAATCAACTTCGGTATTGCTGCTTCCGCCAGAATTGCCATCGTCACTTCCATGATTTTCCTTTTCCTGGAAGCTCTTCATGCTTGCCCAAGCCTCGATGAGCGTTCCATCCACGGTGAAGTGCTCATCCGAAAGGAATTTCTTGCGACGCGCCCGTTCCACGACCTTGGAAAAGAAGAGCCTTGCGATATCAGACTCGAGAAGACGGTCACGGTTTTTAGTGAATGTCGAATGATCCCTGACCGGCGCATCGATGCTCAGTCCTACAAACCATCGAAAAAGGATATTGAAATCGATCTGATCCATAAGCTGGCGGTCGCTGCGGACAGAGTAAAGAATCTGGAGAACTGAAGCGCGGAGCAGATATTCCGGCGCTATCAATGGCCGGCCTGAATCAGAGTAGATAGCGCCAAGCTCAGCGTCAATGCTTCCCAATATCTCATTGACCATTATCCGCATTGGGCGAATTGGATGCCGCGCGGGAATCCGGTCTTCCATACGGACATAGCTGAAGGCGTCGATCTGTTTCTCTTCGTTCCCGCGCATACTGGTGCCTCTTGGGCAGTATGCCATAAAATAGCTCGTAGGGAAATTTCAACACCCTGCTAATGCCTTTACCGGCTTGGGGGTTCAAGTCCCCTCTGGGCAATGTTTAGTTTGAAGGGGACTTGAAGCGAGCGCGCGCCGAGCGATAGCGAGGAATAGGCGCCATGGATGGCGCCGCCAGCGCGCGCAGCCGGGCCGGAGGGGCGAGACAGGATGTCGAGACTCGGAGGCCACGTCCCCTTCTGGGCAATGTAGTCTCGATTCCCTTCATGCACCGTTGACGATGCGCATCCGGTGTGTATAATCTTTGCGTGGACAGCAGAGCGCTAATCAAACTCCTTGAATCTGACGGTTGGGTCTTGGTCGACACCAGGGGTTCCCACCATCAGTTCAAACACCCGACGAAATCAGGGCGAGTCACCGTTCCGCATCCGAAGAGGTGACCATGAGATCGTACATTGCCGTTCTCCATAAGGACAAAGACTCGGATTTTGGCGTCAGCTTTCCAGACTTCCCGGGTTGCATCACCGCGGGAAGTAGCCTCGAAGAAGCCAAGGATATGGCACGAGAGGTCCTCCCTTTCCATATCTCGGGCTTGCAGGCTGACGGTGAACCGATTCCTGAGCCGATGAGCCTGGATGCGGCTAGCCGCCATGAACTCGCCCGCGATGCCCAGGCTTTTTTCTTGGTGGAAGTTCCCTTTGAAGACCCCATTGTGCGCGCCAATATTACCGTCCCAAAGGGCTTGTTGGATCGTATTGATCGTTACGCCAAGGCTCATCACTTGAGCCGCAGCACATTTCTGACTCAGGCCGCCCAGCAGAGCATGCGCCAGAACTGACGCCAGGGCCTGAATATGGAAGGCGTGCCACGGCATGCGCATCCGTACTCCGTACTCAGTACGTTCAGCAGAAGCCACGATAACGGGGGGATTTCCAGCATGGACGAGCCTCTGATCCGGAAAATCATCTCACGCGCGCTCGCCGAAGGGCGCTCAGCGCTCACCGAACTTGAGGGCATGGACGTCCTCGACGCGATCGGCCTCGTCACACCGCGCCGTGTCCTGGTCCGAGGGTCCGCCGAGGCCGGGAAGGCTGTCGCCGCCGATGGCGGCCGCGCGTTCCCGGGCGCCAAGGTGGTCATCAAGGTGGTGAGCGCCGCGATCCTGCACAAGACGGAAGTCGGCGGCGTCAAGATCGCGCACAACAAGCCGGCCGATGTCGAAGCGGCGGTGGCCGAGATGGCGGGACGCTTTGTCGGCCAGGCCGTCGAAGGTTACTCCATCAACGAGTTTGTGCCCTTCGAGCCGAGCCTGGGGCACGAGATGATTGCGGGTTTCCGGCTGGCGCCTGATTTCGGGGCGGTGGTGAGCCTCGGTTTCGGTGGAATCCATGCCGAGTTCCTCGCCGAGCAATTCCGGCCCGGCGCCGCCACGATCTTCCTGTCGCCGCTCACGGCGGGACGGGAGCTGATCGACCGTGAGCTGTCGCACAACGCGCTGTGGAAGATCCTCGCTGGAGGCCTGCGGGGCCTGGCGCCTGCCGTCAAGACTGGAGCGCTCACAGACCTGGCCCTGGCCTTTGTCGTCGCCGCGCCCATCCTCGCCTCAGCGGGAATACTGGAGTTCGAGGTCAACCCCTTCGCCCTGGCGGGCGAAGGGTCCGCCGCCCGTCTTGTCGCCCTCGACGCGCTCGCGAAGATCGGCCCCCTGCCCACCGGCCTCGCGTTGGTGAATGGC
>Ga0118677_10010194_pt1 | contig 14441 bp, 12 predicted proteins | sample AliMusrvi5mmetaG_FD_86154 | JGI IMG/M metagenome (GOLD analysis project Ga0118677, IMG submission 86154) | reverse complement strand
GTGTTAAATGAATACTGTAAAAATTTAATTATTAGATGGTATTTGTATTAAGCCGGCAAATGTTCCCGCATTTACCGGTTTATTTTATTTGATAATTGTCATTATCAATTTTTGCAAAATTTGTTTCTGAAACTTTTGATAAATACTCCAGAACCTCTTCCAGATCTTTATTTAAATCAAGTTTCCCGCTAATCCTAAGTGATCCTGTTTTGGGATCGGTGTAATGGATTTGAATGTTATAAAAACGTTCAAGACTCTTCAGGACCCTGCACATCTCAAGATCATCAAAACTGAGCAATCCCTTTGTCCAGATAGCATACTCATTGGCATTTACATTATATATTTTAGAATTCTGGGTGCTCTTATCGAACGAAGCCATCTGGTTTGGTCTCAATTCCAGATCTTTCTCAAAAATGCCTGCACTGTTTCGGTGAATAGTGACACTTCCCACTTTCAGAACGGTTTGTATGATATTATCTTCCGGATATGCCGAAACATCAAATTCAGTTCCCAGAACTTTGACCTCCAAGAAAGATGTTTTGACCACAAAAGGGAGATCCTTGTTCTTCGAAACATCGAAAAATGCTTCACCAAACAGCATAACTTCCCTTCGGTCACCTGTAAATTTGGATGGATAAATCAATCTGCTCCCGGCATTCAGCCATACCACAGTATTGTCACTCAGGATCACTTTTGAGCGATTACCATAGGGGATGATCAATTGGTTTTGTTCAACTGTTTCAACCTCCTTTCTGGATTGTATGACCGAATCGTTATTAAGAACCACTTTATCCGGATTGGTATAATCCAGCGAGGATTCTGACTTTTTTAACGGAATACTATTCCCATGAGGTAAAATCAATACAGGTCCCTGTAGTTGTGAAGGTATTCGTGTTTCAGTAACATTCCACTCCTTACTCCTTTTATCCATCTTAAGATAAATATACATACTCCCGATAGAAAAGAAAAGCAGTGCTACAGCAGCATATTTGATTAAGCCAATCATAAACTTATTCCGCTTTTCCCCCCTTTCAATTGATTCAATTTCAAAAATGATCCGTTTTGTCAATGCCTTTTTTTCGGCATCAGAAAGTTTTTCTACCGAAAAACCTAACGCCTTAAATCTATGTTTGAACTGAAGTATCTGATCAGCTTCCGCCGGATTCATCTCAAGATAGGTTTTCCACCAGGAATCAATTTCAGGTCCAGGATGATAAATCCACTTGAAAAACAGGGGATTCTCTATAAGTCTTTCGTAAATATCCATAAAACAGGATGAGTAAATTTGGTATAAGAGCAGGCAGAAGTGAAAAAGGGACAAAAAACAGGAAAAAAATTTAAGAATATTTAACTATTTCCAACAAATGAAGAAAAGCTCCAGTAATCTTGCCCCAAAATTATCACGGAGATGTAGAATAATCCGGTAAACCTGCTTTTTAACAGTATCTGGTTTCATGTTCAATAAATCCCCTATTTCAATATAACTCAAGCAACTATCAAATTTTAAAAAAAGGAGTTCTCTTTTTTTTTCATCCAGCGTACTCAATGCTTTTTTCAGGAATTCAATTTGAAAGTTTTTCGAATCATCATGATATCCATCTGTCTCTAAATTAAAGGCCAGATGAAATGAATTATGCTCAGTATTGAAACTCTCCAACCGCTTTTCTTTTTTGAGCTTTTTTATTATTGAACGTTTCAATGATTTATAAAGGTAATACTCCAACAACTCCGGATTTTTTAAATTGGGGCTGTAAGTATAAATGTCAACAAACAAATCCTGGATACAATCCTTTAAAAGCTCACGATCGTCAGTAATTTTAGAACCATATGCAAATAACTGATCGGCAAATTCATTGAATAATTCTTCAAATGAATTGCGATCCCCGTTTTTAAAATTAAACCAAACGAGCTGCCAGTAATCTTTATTTCTCGGTTCTTTAGTCAAAAGTTAGTTATCTATAAAATTAGTAATTCAAAACTACAAAAAATGATTAATATCCATCGGCATCTCCCCACTACTCGGATTTCTGATCCGGATCAATTTTTTCAGGAACCTGAGCAAACAAACTCAGATGAATAAGTGTTACGATTAAAACCAGACAGATTTTGTTCATTTTTATAAATTTAGGACGACCGGTAGAGGCTACTTGTTAGATGTTTTGTTTAGTTTGGAATAACCCAGATCACAAATATTAAAACAAATATCGTGAAAAATGGTTTTGAATTATTACAATATTAGCAGAATAAATATATCCGGGATATAAAAAGCTAAAATAGCATTACATTAAGCTAAAATTACAAATGCAGGATGATAAAAATCACATTAGGTTTGTCATTGCAAAACACTCAAAAAACTAACTAAATGAAGCAATTTGCACTATTGGACTGGATCGTCTTTCTGGGATATGCATCCATCATCGTTTTTACCGGATTATGGGTCTCCCGATCGAAGAAAGGGGAACAAAAAACGACATCCGACTATTTTCTGGCAGGACGTTCTTTACCCTGGTGGACCATAGGTGCCGCCTTACTTGCAGCAAATATATCCGCCGAGCATTTTATTGCCATGTCCGGATCAGGTTATGCTGTTGGATTAGCCATTGCGGCTTATGAATGGATTGCAGCCATTGTATTGATTTTTGTCGCCAAATATTTCCTGCCGGTTTTTATTCAGAAAGGGATCTATACGATGCCGCAGTTTCTTGCTCAACGGTACGATAAAAGGGTAAGTACGATAATGGCTGTTTTCTGGGTACTGGTCTATATTTTCGTGAACATGACTGCCGTTCTATACCTTGGAGCATTGGCAATGGAGAAAATAATCGGAGTTCCAATGGTTTACGGAATTATCGGATTTTCGTTCTTTTCGGCTGTTTACTCTTTATGGGGAGGGATGAAAGCAATTGCCTGGACCGATGTGATCAATGTTGCTGTACTGATTTTCGGAGGCTTAATTACTACATTTCTTGCTGTCAGTGCACTCGGAGTCGACCATCATGGTTTCTTTTCAGGTTTTGCGGAGCTGATCCACAAAGCGCCCCAGAAATTTCATATGATCATCGAGAAAGGGACCGTTTTTGTTCCGAATGGCTCCGGTGGAAAAAAGGATGCCTTTCTGGATCTTCCCGGATTAGGTGTTGTTCTTGGCTCGATGTGGCTGACCAATTTTGGATTCTGGGGCTTTAACCAATTCATCATTCAACGCGGACTGGCGGGAAAAAGCCTCAAGGAAGCACAATACGGAGTGGTCTTTGCCGGCTATCTTAAATTACTAATTCCCCTTCTGGTAGTGGTTCCCGGGATTGCGGCTTTTGCCCTCGGAGCCGACCTTGCAAAATCGGACGAAGCTTATCCCTGGTTATTAAGTAACATCGTGCCGGTAGGTATCAAAGGGCTCGCCTTCTCTGCCATTGCAGCTGCGGCTGTTTCTGCGCTGAGTTCAATTGTAAACAGTGTTTCTACCGTGTTTACGATGGACATCTATAAAGCCCATTTAAGAAAAGGGACGGCTGATAAAAAATTAGTAGTCGTGGGGCGTGTGGTTGCCCTGGTTGCCCTGATCATTGCAACCTGTGTAGCACCTCAGCTAAGAACGCTCGATCAGGCATACCAATATATTCAGGAGTACACAGGTTATATTTATCCCGGCGAATTCCTAATCTTCTTTTGTGGTCTATTCTGGCGCAAATCAACAGCTACTGCCGCAGTCTGGATTGCCTTGCTAACCATCCCGTTGGGAATTCTTCTCAAAGTCGTTAATCCAGACCTCCCCTTCATCCTGAGAATCGGTTATGTCTTTATTATTCTTACCGTTGTGATGATTGGATTAAGTTTATTAGATAAATCACATCGCATTGAAAATCAATTTACCAGCGATCTTGCCAAAAGCAAATCAATTAAACTGGGATGGAGAATCATTACAGTTGCCGCTACTGTTGGATTAATTGCAGCCTTTTTTGTGGTTCCCATGCGAAATCTGGCCATTGAGGCAATCTATGTTTTGGTTGTCGGATTTATCCTGATAGGCACAATCCTTATATTTAATTCAACGAGTCGAACCATGAACGAAAAGGGATTAATCATTGAGCGATCTATCTTTAAAACAACAGATGTCTTCAATATTGCCGCTATCGGAATTTGCGGTATTCTGGCGGTTTTATATGGATTCTTCTGGTAAAACTGGCGGCTTGCAACTGGTAGCTGGCTGCTAGCCGCAAACCACCAGTTGCCAGTTGCCAGTAACTATCACATTACAAACTGATACAATTATTTTAATCAAGTCATGAGGGTTCCTATTAAAGATTTATATCAGAAAGCATACGGGAAATACGGCATCGGAGCATTCAATGTTTTTAATGCTGAACAGGTGCATGGTATTTTCAGGGGAGCCTCATTAGCCGGGGCGCCCGTAATCATCCAGCTCACCCCCGTTGCCCGTGATTATCTTCATTCCGAAATGCTTGAAGGTATATTAGCTGCAGCTGAAAAAATTTATCCCGGGGTAACCTATACGGTTCATCTCGATCATGGTAATTATGACCATTGTATAAAAGCTATCGAATCAGGTTATTACAATTCAATTATGATCGATGCCTCACATGAATCGTTCGAAGAGAATATCCGGATTACAAGTGAAATTGTCGCTAAAGCACACGCCAAAGGGATTGCCGTCGAAGCTGAATTAGGGGTATTAAGTGGAGTCGAAGACCACATCTCGATTGAGGAAAAGCACGCACTTTATACCGATCCCCGGCAGGCAGAGGTGTTTGTCCACCGGACAGGATGCGACAGTCTGGCTGTTGCCGCCGGAACCAGTCATGGCGCATACAAATTTTCGTGGGGTCAGGGGCTGCAATTGAATATTCTGGCAGATATTCAGCAGAGAATTCCCGGTTTCCCATTGGTCTTACACGGCGCTTCTGCGGTACCATATGAAGAGGTTAACAGGATCAACCGTGCCGGTGGAAAAATCAGGGAGGATGCAAAAGGTGCAGATGACCTCGAACTGCTGGAATCCATCAGATACGGGGTTTGCAAAATCAACATCGCCACAGATATGCGGCTGATATGGACCCGTATCCATCGTGAATTCTTCCGCGATTCACCCGAACTGTTCGATATGGTTGTTCCCGGAAGAACCTATATGAAAGCACTGGAAACGTTTGTTTCCCAAAAGTGTAACTTCTTAAAATCAATTAATTAAAATTTACGATGAACAGAGATAAAAAATGCTCCCTGATTGCCAGACAAATACCTGATGATTCAATCTATCAAAGCATTACAAATCTGGAAGCAGGATGGGAATTGCTCAATTTTGAGGCGCGTATCCTAAAAAGAGATGATCAATGGGTTCGCAATACAGGTAACCACGAGATGCTGATCGTTTTAATGGGTGGAAACTTTTCGGTTCAGTCAGATTCAGGTAGTTGGAAAACGGTAAATGGCCGTAAGGATGTATTCAGCGGTTTACCACACGGCTTGTATCTTCCTCCAAATACAACATTTACCCTGACTGCCGACAGCGAAATATTGGATATTGCCTGCAGCTGGGTAGTCTCCGATCAACACTACCCTGCCCAATTTATCACCCCCGACGATGTTGAAAAAATGGGGATTGAATACCGCGGTGGCGACAATGCCAGCAGGCAGATCAACCGGTTACTCCCTCCCGGTTCAGCGTGTCACCGACTGGTATGCGTTGAGGTTTACACCCCATCCGGAAACTGGAGCTCCTTCCCTGCCCACAAGCACGACGAGCGAAGGGTCGATCCCATTTCAGGAAAACTCCTCGAAGCAAAACTGGAGGAGATCTATTTTTACAAGATCGATAAACCGCAGGGATTTGCCTTACAAAAAGTGTACACCGACAACCGAAGTCTGGATGAAATTGCGGAAGCCCATAATAATGATGTTGTCCTGATCCCTAAAGGTTACCATCCGGTAATTGCCGGGCATGGATATAACGTTTATTACCTGAATTTCCTGGCCGGCAGTGACCAAAGCCTTGCCAGCTTCGACGATCCGGATCATAAATGGATTTATGGCACATGGAAGGGGATGGACCCCAGGATTCCGATGGTTACGAGGGAAATGAATGATGAATGATAAATGTTCAATGACCAATGTTCAGCACCATTTAAAATTGAAAATTGAAAATTAATAAATTGAAAATTAAAATACTCTTGCGATGTCTAAAAAAACTTACGATGTAATCACCTATGGCCGGTCATCGATTGACCTCTACTCCGCAAATATTGGAGCTGATTTTGTTGACATACAATCATTTAATGCCTATGTTGGTGGATCGCCTCTGAATATGGCTGTTGGGACAAAACGGTTAGGCCTTAATTCGGTATTGTTAACCGGAATCGGGCAGGATCAGATTGGAGATTTTCTTTTGAACTTTCTCATTAAGGAGGGTGTAGAAACAAAATTTATTCCGCGTAAGCCTGGATTTCGTACAAGCGCTGTGATCCTGGGCATTCAGCCTCCCGACAATTTTCCGTTGGTCTATTACCGCGAAAATTGTGCCGATTCAAAGGTAACAATTGATGATGTGATCAATGCAAATATTGGTGATTGCCGGTTGTTCGAGATTTCTGCAACGGCCTTAAATGTTGAACCATCGCGGTCGGCCGGTTTCTTTGCAGCCGAAGAGGCAGTAAAAAACAATGTACCTATCCTTATCGACCTGGATTTCAGGGCTGATCAGTGGCATGACCCAAGATCGTTCGGAGTTACTACGCGGGCTTACCTCCAAAATTGCACCATTGCATTGGGTACGGAGGAAGAGATTCTGGCTACAATGCTCAGTGATCCCAACCAGATAAAAATTACCAATCAGCAAATTTCGGCTCCCGAAATCAGGGGAAATGTGGATGCGGCAATAAAACAGATTATGGATCTGGGAATTGAAGCTTTAATCGTAAAACGGGGAGCAAAAGGGTCATCCGTGTTCCTGAAAACTGGCGAGGTGATTGATGTTCCGGGCTTCTCCGTCGAAGTGATGAATGTCCTTGGCGCTGGTGACGCTTTTGCAAGTGGCTTTATTTACGGTTACCTGAACGGATGGGATTGGTACAAATGCTGCCGTATGGGCAATGCCTGCGGGGCTATCCTGGTTACAAAACCGGGTTGCTCTAATTTTAACCCTACACTGGATGAAGTAATTAAATTTATTGAGGATAAAGGGGGATTCTAGCAATTTGCTGCTGGCAACTGGCTACTGGCTGCCAGTAGCATTATAAAAAACATTGAAACTATTATACAGATAACCAAAATGAGCAAGTCATCAATCCTTCTGATCGCCTCCATTTTTTACCTCTCTTCAGGTGTAATTGCACAGCCCTTACAATTGAACCTGATGACGTTCAACATCCGTTACGATAATCCAGATGACAGCCTGAATAACTGGAAATTCCGCAAAGGTTTTGTCGCAAACATGATCCGATTTTACGATGTTGATGTGCTGGGAACTCAGGAAGTTCTTCACAATCAACTTACAGATCTCCTCACATCCTTACCGGCATATGCATATGCAGGGGTTGGCCGTCTGGATGGAAAAACTGCAGGTGAATACAGTGCAATATTTTATAAAAAGGAGAAGTTCGAGCTACTTAAAACCGGCAACTTCTGGCTGAGTGAAACTCCTGAAAAAGCGGGTGTCAAGGGTTGGGACGCCGCATGTGAACGCATAGTTACCTGGGTCATTCTCAAGGAGAAGGAGACAGGTAAAAAATTCGCATTTATCAATACCCATTTCGACCACATGGGTAAAATTGCGCGCCGGGAGAGTGCAAAACTCCTCCTTTCAAGGGTTGACCTGATTGCACAGGGATTGCCCCTTTTCGTTTCGGGAGATTTCAATGCTGCACCTCAGTCTGAAGTGATTGCAATGCTTTCAGATAAAAACACAGTAAATCATTTGACCGATTCACGCTCTGTTGCTCCGTTCATTTACGGACCCGGTTGGACGAACCATGCATTCGGTCAGGTTCCCATGGAAAAAAGACGAATAATTGATTACATTTTTGTTAAAAACAATGTCTCGGTCGAACGGCTCGCCGTTATTGCCGAAATGCTGGATAACCTCTACTTATCCGATCATAATCCGGTTCTAATAAAAGCATCATTATAAAAATATTTAGTTATGAAAACAAATAGATTGACTGTAGGACAAGCTGTTGTAAAGTTTCTGAAGAACCAGTATGTTGAACGTGACGGAACTGAAAGTCAGTTTTTTGCAGGTTGTCTGGGAATTTTCGGACATGGCATAATAGCTGGTGTTGGACAGGGTTTGACACAAAATACCGACTTCCGATATTTTATGACCCGTAATGAACAATCTTCGGTACATATTGCGATGGCTTATGCCAAAATGAAAAACCGGCTGGGCGCTTTTGCCTGTATTTCATCAATAGGGCCAGGGGCTACTAATATGATCACCGGTGCTGCATGTGCGACAATCAACCGCCTGCCTGTATTGATCATTCCCGGTGATATTTTCGCGACCCGTAATGTTGCCCCCGTTTTGCAGCAGCTTGAGTCAGTTTCAACTCAGGATATCTCAGTAAACGACTGTTTTAAACCGGTTTCAAAATACTGGGACAGGATCAACAGGGCTGAGCAGCTTATTACCTCCCTGCCTGAGGTGATGCGCGTACTCACTTCACCGTCAGATACAGGTGCAGTAACACTTTGCCTTCCGCAGGATGTGCAGGCTGAAGCTTTTGACTTTCCGGAAGAGTTATTCCGCAAAAGGGTTTGGAAGATTGCCCGTCAACGGCCAGATGCCACCTCATTAAAAGAGGCTGCCGAACTGATCAGAAAATCGAAAAAACCGGTGATCGTCTCCGGAGGTGGGGTAATTTACAGCGAAGCCACCCAAATATTGAAACAACTGGTTGAACAGACCGGAATCCCGGTTACCGAAACCTTTGCCGGTAAAGGGGCGCTTCCCTATGACCATGCCTCAAATTTGGGTGCAGTCGGAGCCACGGGTACTCCCGGCGCCAACGAGATTACAGGAGAAGCCGATCTGGTTATTGGGATCGGAACCCGTTACAGCGATTTTACCACTGCATCGAAAACGGCCTTTCAAAACCCGGATGTGAAATTTATCAATATCAATACAGCCGAATTTGATTCCGGAAAACACAGTGCATTACCGGTGACCGGTGATGCAAGGGTAAGCCTTGAGGAGCTTCTGGAATTGTTGACGGATTATACTGTATCCGAAGAATACCGGGCACGCATTGCAACATTCAGCAAAACATGGGATGAGCAGGTCACCCAATTTTATAAAGTTACTGGTCAGTCGCCGGTAACCCAGGGTGAAGTGGTTGGTGCAGTGAATGATTTCGCCGGTCCGCGCGATGTAGTCATCTGCGCTGCCGGAAGTTTACCCGGTGACTTGCATAAACTTTGGCGCTCCGCCGATCCGAAAAGTTTCCACCTCGAATATGGCTATTCAACAATGGGCTATGAAATTCCTGCCGGGATTGGCGCCAAAATGGCCTGTCCCGACCGTGAAATTTTTGTGATGGTTGGCGATGGCAATTATCTGATGATGAATAACGAAATTGTCACAGCCATCCAGGAGGGGATTAAATTTACCATCATTCTTTTAAACAACAACGGATTTGCCAGTATTGGCGGATTATCACAATCGATCGGATCAGAACGTTTCGGAACAAAGTACCGTTACCGCGACGAGGAGACCGGATTGCTCACCGGTGAAATTCTTCCTGTCGATTTTGCGCAAAACGCACGAAGTCTGGGCGCCCATGTGATCACAGCTACTGATGTCGCCTCCTTGAAAGCCGCCCTTGCGGAAGCAAAAGCGCAAACAGAAACTACCGTGATTTACATTGAAACCAGTCTTACCAAAGGGGTTCCCGGATATGCCTGGTGGGAAGTTGCTATTGCCGAAGTTTCAGAGATAGAGACCGTGCAGCAGGCACGCGCAGAATATGAGGAACATAAAAAGAAACAGCGGTATTATTTATGACCGAATAATTCACAGCGTCTGCCAATTAGCTTCTGGCAATTAGCAGAAAATCAAAGTCCGAAGTAAATTTGCCAGAAGCCAGAAGCAAGCCGCCAACATCTTAAATAAATGAATCAATATTTCTAAAAGAACCTTTTAACATAGAATACAATGTCAACAATACTAAAGAATTATATCAACGGGCAATGGATTGAGAGCAATGATCCGGCAACGCTGGAGGTGATCAATCCTGCAACCGGACTCGCAATTGCCGAAGTCCCGGCAGGATGTCGTGAAGATATTCAGGATGCTGCCGATTCTGCTCACGAGGCCTGGGAAGCATGGAGAAATACCCCTGCAACGCAACGCGTTCAGTATCTGTTTAAAATGAAACAGCTACTCGAAGCTCACACCGATGAGATTGCAGCCATTTGCACCAAAGAGTGCGGTAAAACTTATGCTGAATCAAAGGCTGAGATGGTCCGCGCGGTCGAAAATATTGAAGTTGCCTGTGGGGTACCTACACTGATGCAAAGTACTTTTTCAGAGGATATTGCCACCGGGGTTGATGAGTTTATGATCCGGCAACCCCTGGGAGTGGGCGCTTGCATCTCCCCTTTCAATTTCCCGATCATGATTCCGTTCTGGTTTATGCCTTACGCCATTGCCTGTGGAAATACCTATATCATCAAACCTTCTGAGAAAGTGCCAATGACGATGACCCGGATCTTCGAAATATTCGAAAGTCTGAATTTGCCAAAAGGTGTTTTGAATATGGTTCACGGTGGAAAGGCCGCAGTCGATGCCATTCTTGAACACCCATTTATCCCTGCCATTAGTTTTGTGGGTTCAACCACTGTTGCTAAACATGTCTATCAAACAGGAACACTACACGGGAAGAGGGTTCAGGCTCAGGGCGGTGCAAAAAATGCAGTTGTGGTTATGCCAGATGCTGAAGTAGATACAACAGTCAGAATCATATCGGACAGTGCATTTGGATGTGCCGGCCAGCGTTGTCTCGCTGCCTCGGTTGTTGTTACGGTTGGAGAAGCAAAAGAGATCACACAGAAACTAATTGCTCTCGCAGGATCCAAAAAAACGGGCAACGGCATGGCTTCCGATGTGGATATGGGTCCTGTCATCACCATTGAAAGTAAGGAGCGGATTGAAAAACTAATCAAAACCGGAATCGAAGAGGGGGCTGAATTACTGTTAGACGGTCGCGATGTGAAGGTCACCGGTTTTGAAGATGGGTATTTCGTCGGTCCAACAATTTTGGGAAATGTAAACCCGGAAAGCCAGGTTTATAAAACGGAGATTTTTGGTCCGGTTTTATCCATTATTAATGTGAATACACTTGAGGAGGCAATTTCGCTAATCAATAAAAACCGGTATGGGAACTCTGCCTGCATTTTTACCCGAAGCGGTGCAGCTGCACGGAAGTTCCGCCACGATACCCTGGCCGGGAATATTGGGGTAAATATAGGTGTGGCAGCCCCAATGGCCTTCTTCCCGTTCAGCGGATGGAAGGAAAGTTTCTTCGGGGATCTTCACGGGCAATCATCTCACGCTGTGGAGTTTTATACCCAGACAAAAGTGGTCATCGAAAGATGGAATGAAGAGTGGACAAGAAAATTCTGATTCAATAATTTCTATAACTTATTTATACCTTTTTCACAATGATAAAAATAGCAAATGCCCCATGTTCATGGGGAGTACTCGAATTTGATTTGGATGGCAAGGCCGCAGGTTTCGAACAGGTTCTTGACGAAATCAGGGAAACCGGTTATGAAGGGAGTGAACTTGGAGACTGGGGATTTATGCCATCAGTCCCGGAAGGGTTAAAATGCGAACTTGATTCGCGCAACCTCTCCATGGTTGGCGCTTTTGTTCCTGTGTTCCTAAAAGATCCTTCCAAACATGCTGCAGGAGCCGAAGCTGCTGTCAGAACAGCAAAATTGATGGCAGATGCAGGTTATAAAGATGCTTTTATTGTTCTCGCGGATGATAACGGCAGTGTTCAGGAACGCACCCTGAATGCCGGAAGGGTAACACCTGAAATGGGACTGACCGAAGAGGAGTGGTGCATTTTCGCTGTCGGTGCAAATTACGTAGCCCGCGAAGTAAAAGCGAAGACAGGCTTACGCACTGTTTTTCATCACCATTGTGCAGGTTATATCGAAACTCCGGCTGAAGTTGACCAATTAATGGCCCAGACTGATCCTTCGCTGTTAGGTCTCGTCCTCGATATGGGACATTACCAGTTTGGAGGAGGCGACCCATTATCTGCCCTGAAAAAACACAAAGCCCGAATCTGGCATATCCATTTTAAAGATTGCCATCCCGAAATTGCCGCAAAATCAAGAACTGAAGGATGGGACTATTTTCAATCTGTCGGAAACGGTGTGTTCTGCGAACTGGGTAAAGGAGGTGTCGATTTTCCGGCTATTGTTGAGGAATTAACTGCACAAAATTATTCCGGATGGATAACCGTCGAACAGGATGTACTTCCTGGTATGGGAAATCCTAAAGTTTGTGCACAACGTAACAGGGATTACATTAAATCACTAGGATTATAAATCAATAAATTAGTCCTTTACTTAAAAAATTATTAAGATGAAAAAACTAAAACTTGGAGTTATTGGAACCGGAAGAATCGGTAAAGTCCATATTGCCACACTGGTGCAGAGTGTGCCACAGGCTGAAGTCGTCGCAATTGCCGATGTAAACCTAAATGGAGCAACTGAAGTCGCGAAAGCATTTGGAATCACGACCGTATTCAGCAATCATATGGAGGTGATTAACCATCCCGAGGTGGAAGCTATTATTATCTGTTCTCCGACCGATACACATGCCCAGTACATTATTGAGGCAGCAAAAGCAGGGAAACCGATCTTTTGCGAGAAGCCTGTCGATCTCTCTCTGGAGGTAATTCAGGGTGCCCTCGATGCCGTAAAAATGGCCGGAGTTAAACTGATGGTAGGATTTAACCGTCGTTTTGATCCTAATTTTATGAAAATAAAGCAATTAGTAACAGAAGGAAAAATCGGTGATCCCCACATACTTAAAATAACCTCCCGTGATCCTGCACCACCTCCTGCAGAATACAGTGCTGTTTCAGGCGGAATGTTTATGGATATGACCATACACGATTTCGATATGGCCAGATATATTGCAGGCAGCGAAGTGACAGAAGTGTATACGAATGCAGCTGTATTGGTTGATCCCGAAATCGGGAAAGCAGGCGATGTGGATACGGCAATCATTACTTTAACCTTTGCCAACGGCGCAATGGGTGTCATTGACAATAGCCGGAAAGCAGTCTATGGATATGACCAGCGCATTGAAATATTCGGTTCAAATGGGATGGCTTGCGCCGATAATAATTACCCCGAAAATCATCGCTATTTTGCAAGCGACGGTGTACACGCCTCCCTGCCGCTAAATTTCTTTATGGAACGTTACCTTGAGTCGTATGCCAACGAAATGAAGATTTTCTGCAACGCGGTCATCAATGATCTACCACTTCCTGTTTCAGGCGATGATGGCTTAAAGTCGGTCGCGATTGCTCTCGCAGCCAAAAAATCATACCTTGAAAAACGACCTGTCAAACTTTCAGAGATCCTGGGCTGATTGGGTTTGAAAAAATAATTGGGTTGTCTGAAAAGACCCAATATTCCGCAAAGAGCGTAAAGCAGTCGCGAGGAAAGCAAAGTTATAAGTCAATTATAAAACACATTGTGATCTTTGAGATTTTCCTTGACGACCTTTGCGGTATTTTTTTGCTTATAGGAGGTCCTCCGGAAGCTTGTGAGCCTTTCAAATAAATTATTTTAAATTTCTGATCTATAATAATTAAAGCATTTTTAAGCAGTGCTTCGTTTTTATGCTAATTTTGATGAATAAAATCAATAAACTGCCTCCTAATTTTTAAACAGAAAGCGGATTAAAAATAATTATGTTTCAGAAGGACTATATTTTAAGAATGGTCGAGATGATTGGTGACCTGATTGCAGCTATACTTGGTTTAATTAAAAAGGGGGATCTCGACCAGGCTGAGAAGATACTCGAAAGGGGCTATTTCGAACTTTTGAGACGGGAAGCGTCATTTTTTCTGTTAATTCCTAAAGAACAGCTGACCGATAAGCTGATTGGAGAGCATCACTATCAAAACGGTCATCTTGCAGTTTTAGCTGAGTTGTTTTTCGCTGAGGCCTCTTTGTCAGAGGCTCAGCATAAGATGGATTACAGCCTGACCTGCTATGAAAAATCGTTGTTATTGGTCTTATTTCTCGAACAGGACGACAAAACATGGTCGGCAAAACGTGAAGGACGCATAATCTTTCTGAAAGAAAAGATTTTAAAACTTTCAGAAGCTAAATTAAAAATATAGCCAATGCTTAAGTGACGTAATATCATCATTTAAAATAAACTTCGCCATGGGCATTCATGA
>Ga0118677_10010193_pt1 | contig 14441 bp, 13 predicted proteins | sample AliMusrvi5mmetaG_FD_86154 | JGI IMG/M metagenome (GOLD analysis project Ga0118677, IMG submission 86154) | reverse complement strand
GGCCGAGGAGGGTCGTGCCGAGCTTCTCGGCGATGAGGATGCCGCCGCCGGAGCCGAACACCTCGTGCTTCTGGCCGGACGGGTCGAGGAACCAGCTCATGTTCTCCGCCACGCCGAGGAGGGGCACGTTGACCTTCTGGAACATCAGGCCGCCCTTGCGGGCGACATTCGTCGCCGCCGTCTGCGGGGTGGTCACCAGCACGGCGCCGTCGAGCGGCAGCGTCTGCACCAGCGAAAGCTGCGCGTCGCCCGTGCCGGGCGGCAGGTCCACGAGCAGCACGTCCAGCTCGCCCCACTTCACGTTTTGGACGAACTGCTGGATGGTCTTCATGATCATCGGGCCGCGCCAGACGACCGGCGTGTTCTCGTCCACGAGGAAACCCATGCTCATCACCTTCACGCCGTGGCGCTCCATCGGCACCAGGAACTCGCCGTCCACCTCGGGCCGGCCCTGCAGGCCCATCATCAGCGGGACGCTCGGGCCGTAAATGTCGCAGTCCATCAGGCCGATCCGCCCCGGCCGGCCCTTGAGGGCGGACAGCTGGGCGAGGGCGCAGGCGAGGTTGACGGCGAAGGTGCTCTTGCCGACGCCGCCCTTGCCGGACGCGATGGACACGGAGTGCCGGATGCCCGCGGGCGCGCCGGCGTTGCCGCCGAGGTTGCCGCCGCCGGCGGCCGGCGCCTTGGGCGCGGTGACGGCGATATCAATGATGGTCTCCTTCACGGCCGGGATGGCGCGGAGGCAAAGGTCCACCTCGCGTTTCAGCTGAAGCGGGACCTTCGGGTCGCTGGTGGTGAGGGCGAGGGAGACCTTCGCCGTGTCGCCGACGAGGGCCGCGCTGCGGACCAGCCCGAAGGAGACGATGTCCCGGCTGAAGCCGGGATACTTCACTTGCTTGAGGTGCTCTTTGAGTTCGTCGGGCGTCACGGCGGGATAAAGTTGGCGGAGGAAGGGAAATAAAGTTGTTATGCGCGGTCCGGGTGTAAATAGAAATGGCCAGTCGCGCCCAACTTTAAGCTGCACTTTCTCCCATGCAAAAATTTCTGCGCCTATTCGCCGTCCTGAGCCTCACGGCCGCGTCCGCCCTGGCGGTCACCATCCGTGACATCGGCGAGGTCACGGTCACCGCCGAGAACAAGACCATCCCCGTCCGCGTCTCCGCCAACACCCCCGAGCTCAACAGCCTCGCGCTGCGCGCGTTCGGCGCGCATGGCCGGTACCGGGTCACGTCCAGCGGGTATGCCTACGACATCCGGTTCTCGCTCGTGACGGGCACGCAGGTGCGCGTGGATATCTCGAAGGGCTCCGCCGGCGCGGCGTTCTCCTCCGACCTCGCCACCGGCCGCGACGCGAACGAGGCGCTGCTGCGGGCGGCGGACATCGCGGTGGTGAAGACCAACGGCCTCGGCCTGAAGGGCTTTTTCGCGGCGAAAATCGCGTTCATCGGCGGCGGCGGCGGCCGGCGGGAGGTCTACACCGGCGACCTGTTCTTCAGCCGCGTGACCCAGGTCACGCATGACCACACGCTCGCCCTGTTTCCCCGGTGGTCGCCGGACGGCACCAAGCTGCTCTACACGAGCTTCTACAAGTCGGGCTTCCCCGATATCTTTCAGATCGACCTGACCACCTATCAGCGCACCACGTTTGTGAGCTTCAAGGGCACCAACAGCAGCGCGCGCTTCAGCCCGACCGGCGGCCAGGTCGCCATGGTGCTCAGCGGCGAGGGCACGCCGGAGATCTACATTTCGAACGCGCAGGGCCGGGGCGTCTCGCGCCGCACGCACTCGGATGCGGTCAAGTCCTCGCCCTGCTTCTCGCCGGACGGCTCGCGGCTTGTGTTCACCATGCAGCCCGGTCCGCAGCTCTACATCATGTCCGCCGGCGGCGGCTCCCAGCAGCGGCTCGTGACGGGCTATTCCTACGTGGCGGAGCCGGACTGGAGCCGCACCAACCCGAACAAGATTGTCTGCACGGTGAAAAACGGCTCCTACCAGATTGCCGTGTATGATTTTTCCAAGGGCGGCGCCGAGATTGTTTCCCAGGCGAAGTTTGACGGCATCGAGCCCAGCTGGCTCGCGGATGGACGTCATGTCGTCTACACCGCGCGCGACCGGAGCACGAGCGTGCTCTGCATCCTTGATACCGAGACCGGCAAGAGCACGCCGATCAGCCCGCGCAGTTTTGGCCCGGCGATGCAGGCGAGCGTGTTCAATCCCTAAGCCGGAGCCAATTTCACGCCGCCACCGGATTGCCCATGTAGGGCGGGGTCGCTGACCCCGCCCTACAACCGGGCACAAAAAAGCCGCGCGGTGAGGCGCGGCTGAATTGGAAGAAGCGGCGGGATTATTTCGTCGCGGCGAGGTAGTTGGCCTCGGCGGCGTCCCAGTTCACGACGTTCCAGAAGGCCGCGATGTAGTCGGGGCGGCGGTTCTGGTAGTTGAGGTAGTAGGCGTGCTCCCAGACATCGAGGCCAAGGACCGGCTGGCCCTCGATCCCGGCGACGGCCTTGCCCATCAGCGGGCTGTCCTGATTGGCGGTGGAGCCGACGGCGAGCTTCTTGTCCGCGCCGACGACGAGCCAGGCCCAGCCGGAGCCGAAGCGCGTGGCGCCCGCCTTGGCGAAGTCCTCCTTGAACTTGTCGAAGCCGCCGAACGTGGCGGTGATCGCCTCGCCCAGCTTGCCCTTCGGCGCGCCGCCCTTGCCGGGCCCGAGGATCGTCCAGAAGAACGAGTGGTTGGCATGGCCGCCCGCGTTGTTGCGGACGCCGCCGCGGATCGCCTCCGGCACCTGGCCGAGGTTGGCGATCAGCGCGTGGACATCGAGGGCGGCGAGGGCCGCGTGGTCCTTGAGGAGATTGTTGGCGTTCGTGATGTAGGCCTGGTGATGCTTGCCGTGATGGATTTCCATCGTCTTGGCGTCGATGTGCGGCGCGAGGGCGTCGAAGGCGTAGGGCAGGGGAGGAAGCGTGTAAGCCATGGTATGGGAAGGTTCGGGTTGGAAAGGAAAGTGATGCACCGGTCTGACGGAGCGTCAACTGCCGAGGGCAGTTCGATTTTCGATTTACGACTTACGATTTACGATTTGGACCGATGGAGCTGATTTGGCGTTTGGGATCTGGCGTTTGAATTTACTACTCCGCCTCCAGTCGCTTCAGCCGGAAAAACGCCTGCAGCAGCTCGCGGCACTCGGACTCCAGCACGCCGCCGGCGGTGACTTCCAGGTGGTGGTTGACGCGCGGGAGCTCGTTGAGGTTCGTGGCGCCCCCGAGGCAGCCCATTTTCGGGTCGGGCACGGCGTAGCAGACGCGCTTGAGGCGCGACATGAGCGTGGCGCCGGAGCACATCGGGCAGGGCTCCTTGGTGACGTACAGCGTGGCGCCCTCGAGGCGCCAGTTGCCCACACGCGCGGCGGCCTGCGTGATCGCGAGGATCTCGGCGTGGGCGGTGGGGTCGTGGGCGCCCTCGACGGTGTTGTGCGCGACGCCGATGAGCTCGCCGCCGAGCTCGATCACGGCGCCGATCGGGACCTCGTCCTGCCGCCACGCGTCGATGGCCTGGTTGTAGGCGAGGCTCATGTAGAACGCGTCGTCGCGCTGCAGCTGCGACGGGAAGCGTTTTTCAAACGGGCAGGGGGGAGGCGTGGGCGTGTCGGCCATGAGCGGCGGGTTTCCCGCGGCGGTCCCGAGGGAAAGCCTTGCTTACGGGGGCGGTTTTCGTCTTACAAGGGGCTTTTATACCTCCGCACGCACCTATGACCCATTTTCCGTCCTTCCACCATGGCTGACAGCAACGCGATTGAAGTGGAGGGCAAGGTCGTCACCGTGCTGCCGGGCACGATGTTCAAGGTGCAGCTGGCGAACGGGCACGTGGTCCTCGCCCATATCTCGGGCAAACTCCGCAAGAACTTCATCAAGATCGCCGCGGGCGACACGGTGAAGATGGAGATGAGCCCCTACGACCTGGAGAAGGCCCGCATCACCTTCCGGGTGAAGGAACAGAACTCCACCTACCGTCCGCCGCCGCCGCGCCGCCGCTTCTGAGCGCCGCCGCGAGCCGAGCCGGTTTCGCCTTTTTTCGCGCCATGCGGGTTGATCACAGTCAGGCCGCCCCGGCGTTCGCCCGGGACACCGAGGCCTTCCTCGCGTACCTCGGGCTCGAGCGCGCGCTGTCCGCCAACACGCTTTCGGCCTACCGCAGCGACTTGGACCAGGCCGCATCCTTCCTGGGCCGGCAGGGTGTCGCCGACTGGCGCGCCGTCACGCGGGCGCAGGCCGCGGAGTGGGTGCACTCGCTGAACCGCCGGGTCTGCGCGCCGGCCAGCCTCGCGCGCAAGCTCACCGCGCTGCGCGGCCTCGCGCGCTTCCTCGTCCGGGAGAAGTGCCGCGACGACGACTTCACCGAGCTGCTCGCGAGCCCGAAGCTGCCGCGCCGCATCCCCGGCACGCTGACCCCCGAGGAGATCGCCCGCCTGCTGGCCGCGCCGGGCGGCGGCGACGCGCGCGCGCTGCGCGACCGCGCCCTGCTCGAGTTGTTTTATTCCAGCGGCCTGCGCGTCTCGGAGCTCGCCGGGATCACGCTGCAGCAGATCAACCTGGAGGAGGGCTTCCTCCGCGTCTTCGGCAAGGGCTCGAAGGAGCGCGTGGTGCCGGTCGGCGCGAAGGCCGCCGCGGCCATGGCCAAGTACCTGGAGGCGGGCCGGCCGCAGCTGGTCAAGCCCAAGACCGGCAGCCAGGTCTTCCTCAACCCGCGCGGCACCGCGCTCTCCCGCGTCGCGCTCTGGATGATCGTCAAGAAGCACGCCGAGCGCGCGGGGCTCATGAAGAGCGTCAAGCCCCACGGGCTCCGCCACTCCTTTGCCACGCACCTGCTGAGCGGCGGCGCCGACCTGCGCGCGATCCAGGAGATGCTGGGCCACTCGAGCATCTCCACCACGCAGATCTACACCGCGGTGGAGTCGCGCCGGCTGCTCGACCAGCACGCGAAGTTCCACCCGCGGAACCACGGAGCGGCGGGGAGCTGATCCCTTTATCACCGCGAAGGTCGCGAAGATCGCGAAGGCCAGGCCAGGTCTGCCGGCGGCTTCGTGCGCTTCGTGACCTTTGTGGTAAACCCGCTGGGTTGTTGCTCCACCCGGAAGCACACGAAGCGCACGAAGATTGGCCGCACCGGCTCCGGCTCGGCCTTCGCGGGCTTCGCGACCTAGGCGGTGAAAATCCGACTCAGCGTTACTTTACCTGCCGCAGCGCCTGCGCGAAGCGGCCGACGCCGTAGAGCGCGAGGAGTGCGCCGACCGGCACGAGCGCGACGCCCAGGCCGGGGTCGCCGTCGTGGATCCCGAACCCGCCGAGGAGGAAGCCGACGGGCAGCAGCAGCGAGCCCCAGCGCAGCGCCAGCGAAGTGTCGCGCGTCAGCTCGAGCCCCTTCACGCCGCGGAGCGTCAGCCCGGCGGCGATGTTCACGAGGCCGAAGAGCGCGCCGTGGGCGTGCGCCAGGGTGAACATCAGGCGCCGCATCTCGACGTCCACGTTGAGGTACCAGGCGAGCTTGAAGCCGTGCAGGGTCTCGAGCACGAGCCCGAGCGCGAGGAAGGCGAAGAGGGACCACCAGCCAAAGCGGAGATGTTGGTCGGACGTGTTCATGGGGGAAGGGCGGGTTACTCGGCGAGGAAGATGGACCGCCGGCTGCGCTGGTCGAGCAGGCGGTCGAAGGTGGCCTGGCGGAAGAGCCCGTTGGGCTCGAGCACGGTCTGCGGGCGGTAGTCGCCGGCGGGCTTGCGGACCTCCTGCCACCAGTACTGGTAGGCGAGGGTGAGCGCCTCCTTCTGGCGGGCGTCGTCCTGGCGGTAGTCGAACTCGTAGCCCGTGAAGCCCGGCAGCGACTGCAGCGCCTTCCATGCGCCGAAGCGGACGGCGGCGTACGGGTCGTTCAGCTCGAAGATCAGGAAGGGATACAGCCAGTCGCGGCCGGACGCCTGCTGCGCCGGCGCCCAGCCCATGCTCCAGGCGATGAGCATGCGCTGGCCGGCGTCACCCTGCAGGAGGTAGAGCACGGCCGCGGAGAGCTCGCGCTGGTCGTCGTTGAGCGCGGGCACGGGCTGGCCGTACCACTCGTGGAGCTTGGCGGCGGTCCAGGCGAGCGACTGGTCGAGGTGGCAGAGGTTGCACGCGTTCGGCCGGCCGGTCGCGAGGTCCACGCGCACCGCGGGTGACGTGACCTGGTGGCTGCGGATCGAGCGGAGGAGTCCGTACGTGGTGTGCGGCAGGTGACAATCGTAGCAGTTGTTGCCGGGCGAGCCGGCGGCGTGGTGGGTGTGGGCGGCGAGCTTGGCCTGGATCGGCTGGTGGCACTGCACGCAGGCCCGGTTCGAGTCCATGCCCGGCGCCATCTGCTTCGTGGTCCGCCATTCCTCCAGCGCGGCCGGCGAGGTGTCCGCCGGATGCAGCTCGTGGCAGGACAGGCAGGAGAACTTGCCGCCCTGGAAGCAGGGCGAGGCCGAGACCGCGTTGTACTCGCGGCCGGTGGTGCGCACCATGCCGTCGGGCCAGAAGCGGTCGCCCATGAAGTTGGGCGCCTGCTCGTGGAGTTCCGCGCGCGCCACCGCGTGGTCCGTGCCGTTGGGCTGCACGACCCAGCGCAGGTCGAGGTCGCGCGCGCCGGGCCGGTACTTGCCGCCGTGCTGGTCCCACGTGATGTTGGCCGCCGCGTTGGTGAAGGCCCAGATGCTGTGACACTGGCCGCAGGCGAGCGCCGAGGCCGGGCCGTCCATGCGCGCGGGGTTCGCGATCGTGGGGTCCGCGCGACCGGAGAGGTGAAAGGCGAAGCGCCGGAGCGGATTGCGGTTCGCCGCGATATGCTCGCGCCCGCCGCTGTGGCACGCCTCGCAGGAGATGCCGAACTCGCTCACCTGCGAGTCGAACCGGCCGTTCACGAAGCGGCCGCGGCCCTGCGTGACGTGGCAGTTGATGCAGCCGTTGTTCCAGTCGCCCTTCGAGTAGACCGAGGTCGGCCCGGGCGGCACGAGGAAGGTCTGCACCATCGGCGTCCATTTCTTCTCCGCCACCATGTAGGCGAAGGGAAACTGCCCGAGCGTGCGGCCCTCGCGCGGGTCGCCGGTCTCCGTCCAGAACAGCTGCAGGTTGTGCGAGCCGGTGAGCAGCACGATCTCCTGCGCCCGGCCGTAGGCCGTGGCGGGAGCGCCGGCGGACTTGGACCGGACGAAGTAGGCGTCGCCCCGTCGCTCGACGCGGTAGTCCACGCCGGCCTGGGTCAGCTCGAGTCCGTCCATCTCGGCCGCGAAGTTTTCGCGCTTTGCCACCTGCGTCATCGTGCGGTGGAACGACACGTGCCAACTCGCGTAATTGCCCGGATGGCACGCACGGCAGGAGTCCGACGTCACGTAGTCGTCCGCCGGCACCTGGATCGGCCGGTTCGCCGGCGGTATTCCGCTGCCGCCCGGGCCGAGCAGCGCGATGCCAATCACCGCGACGCCCCAGAGCGCGCCCAGCGCGCAAATGCGCCCCACCCAGGTCGCCGGCAGCCAGGGGGCGCGCGGCGGTTCGTTGGTTGGCGGGGGTGAAGCCACAGGCGCGAACTAACGGGCCCGGTCGGCGCCTGAAAAGACTTTTCGCCGGGGAAGCCTTGGCGGCAGGCCATGGGTAAAATTTCACCAGGACCGGTGCGGTAGCAGAACATCGTTAAGCGCTTGGGCATTTTTCACCGCCGGCCGGGCATTAGCCCCATGCGATTTTGCATATTAGCTGCGTTTCCTGCTTCACTCGCCGGGCTAATCCTGCTTCCTTCCCGCGCACCCCGCTCCGACATGCCACGCCTTGTTCATTTACGCAGGATAATTGGTTTTCTTTTGCTGGGTGGGTCGCTGGCGCTGAATTCCGCGCGCGGACAGACGGTGTACAACGGTACAACTGTACCGGGCGATTTGGTAATTGCTCCCAGTGCGACGGTGACTTTCACGGGCGGAGCATCATTTACCGGTGCAAATGCCTCGCTGGGAAATTACTCGACCTATTATTGGAACCAGAACGGCACACTGGCGAGCAAGGCAATCACCTTTGGCTCTTGTGCTAACTACCAGATCATAGACACGAGCTAACGGGCTAATTGGGTAACACTCCAATGAAACAAGGAGTGTTACCATGGACGAGAAAGAGTCAGTCGAAAAGACCGTGAAACGCGGGGGCCGAACCGGCCCCCGCCGCAAGCGCTACACCTACGAGGAGAAGCTGCGAGCGGTGAAACTCCACCTTGAAGAGGGCTTCAAGGTGGAGCTGGTGAGTGAGGAAACGGGTGTCAGCTCGAGCTCGCTGGGGGCGTGGCTGAGGGATTACCGCCAGCACGGGGAACTGGGGCTCAAGCGGGAGTCGTCGCCCCGGCCGGGGCGACGACTCCCGGGCGCGGTCAAACAGAAGATCGTGGAACTGAAGCGAGGGAACCCCTTCTTTGGGGTGAAACGGATCGCCGACGGCTTGCGCCGGTGGTTTTTCCTCGAGGCGAGCCCGGAGACCGTCCGTAAGACGCTCCACGAGGCGGACCTCATGAACGGTCGGGTGAAAGCCCGCCGCAACCTGGTGCGCCCTCGGCATTTTGAGCGGGCGACGCCGAACCAGATGTGGCAGTCGGACATCTTCACGTTCCGGCTGGGCGGCAAGTACGCCTACGCCGTCGCGTTCCTGGACGACTACTCGCGCTACGTGGTGAACCTGGACCTGTACCGCAGCCCGACGGCGGAGGCGGTGATCGAGACCTACCGCGTCGCGGTCGGGGAATACCATCCCCCGAAGGAAATGCTGACGGACCGGGGGCGGCAGTACACGAACTGGCGCGGGAAGAGCCGCTTCGCTCTCGAACTCACGAAGGACCGGGTGGCGCATCTCGTGTCCCGGCCCCAGCACCCGATGACGCTCGGCAAGGTGGAGCGTTTTTGGGCGAGCATGTGGCAGGAGTTTTTGGTGCGGGCCCAGTTTGACTCGTTCGAGTCAGCCCGCGACCGCCTGAAACTCTGGGTCAAATACTACAACCACCGCCGGCCTCACCAGGGAATCGGCGGCCTGTGCCCGGCGGACCGCTTCTTTGAAATCCAAGGGGAAGTCAAAAAGACGATCCAGGCGGGGATCCAGGAGAACCTCCTGGAGATGGCACTGCGGGGGCAGCCCAAGGCCCCCTTTTATCTGATCGGACGGATGGAGGGCCAGTCGGTGGTCCTCAAGGCGGAGAAGGGAAAACTAAAACTTAGCGTGGATGACAAGGAGATGACCTATGACCTCGAAAAAGGAACAACCGGAAACGGAAAAGACGAAACGCCGGCGCTCGGCGCCAGCCTCCGCGGCGACGGCCGCGGAGAAGGCCCAGGCGGTGCTGGCGATCTGGACGGAGCGGGTGAAGACGGCGGAGGTGATGAAGACGATGGGGGTGACGTACCTGACGCTCCAGCAGTGGCAGGAACGGGCGATGGAGGGGATGCTGCAGGCCCTGGAGCCGCGGGTGAACCTGGCGAACGGGGCGGCGTTGTCGCCCCGGATCCGGGCGCTCATGGACAAGCGCCAGCAGCAGATCGGGAAAGAGAAACTGACCCGGCGTCTGGCGGAGCTGCAGGAGGTTGCCCCGGAGGGGAAACCCCCGTCAGATCCGTGAACCATGAACACGAAGGCGACAGCGCTCGCCCGGACCGAAATGATCGTGAAGGTGCGGGCGGGACTCATGACGGCGACAGCGGCGGCGGAGGCGCTCGGGGTCTCCCGGAAAACCTACTACAAGTGGGAGAAGAAGGGGCTGCAGGCGATGCTGGCAGCCGGGGAGGACGAGACGGCGGGCCGGCCGGAGACGGGCCCGGCGCCGGAGGTCACGGCCCTGAAAACGCGGGTGGCGGAGCTGGAGGCGAAGCTGGACCGAATGGCCCAGACGGCCGAGCTGCGGTACATGCTGCGGCTCCTGGAGAGACGGGACGCTAAAAAAAAGCCGCAGCGATCCCCACGATCATCGCCATGATCAACGACCTGCAGTCACAGAGCCAGACGAGCACCCGCGAGGTCAGTCGCGCCGTGGGGCTCGGCTACCGGACTGTGCTGCGCTGGAAGAAACGGGTGAGCGGGGGGCAGCCCCCGCTCACCTCCCCGGGGCCGAAGAAAACGGGACCCTTGCCGCTCGACGAAGTCCGCCGGGAAATAGCCGCGTTGCGGCACGGCCGCAACCGCAGCCGGGGCGTGTGCGCCCTGCAGGTGCGGTACCAGTCCGTCCTCTCCCGGCGCAGCGTCGCAGAACTGGCCGCTGAGGAACGCGCCAAGCGCAACCTCGCCCGCCGGCAGGTCTGCAAGCACGTGACGTGGAAGGAGCCGAACCTGGCGTGGGCGATCGATGCGACGGAACGAGGGAAAGATGAACAGGGCCAGCGGCTCTACGTCCATGCGGTCCAGGACCTCTGTACGCGGTACCGCTTTGCGCCGCTCGTGGCCATCGACAGCAAGGGTGAAGCGGTCGCCGCGCATCTGGAGGGACTCTTCCAGCAGCACGGCGCACCGCTCTTCCTGAAACGCGACAACGGCAGTCCGCTCAACCATGCGGCCGTCGACCGCGTGCTGGCCGAGCACGGGGTCATCCCGCTCAACAGCCCGGCCTACTATCCGAAATACAACGGCGCTGTGGAAAAGGGTATCCGCGAAATGAAGGCAGCCCTCGGGGAATGCCTGCCGCAGGCCATCCGCTGGCAGCCGAAGCAGATCCGGCCTTACCTCCTCGCCGTGCATCACGCCCTCAACTGTCGGCCTCGCCGGAGCCTGCATGGGCACACCGCCTGCGAGGCTTACCAACACCAGCCGAGGCACCGGTACAACCGGCGCCTCCGGCTGGCCACTTTTGGGTGGATACGCATCCAAGCCAAGGACAGGATCCAACAACTGGAGAAGATCGATCACCGCAGCTTAAACGCCGCCTGGCGCCACGCCGCGGAAACCTGGCTTCGCTGCCAGGGCCTGATCACCGTCTCCATCAACAAAAAAGTGTTACCCAATTATCCGCTAAAATATGCCTATAATTAGGTTGGTAGCACAATCCGCCCGGCCCAGGGCCTCTGCTTCGCCATTGCCAGCAACACTGCCCGCTGGGTGGCTGGCTGGTTGATCAAGGACGGTCGCGTCCGCCGCAGTTACATCGGCGTGGCCGGGCAGGACTTCCCGCTGCTGCGCAAGGTCGCGCGCTTCCACCGCCTCGCGCTGGAGACCGGCGTGCTGGTCGCGGGCCTCGAGCCCGACAGCCCGGCCATCCGCGCCGGGCTGGCGGAAGGGGACATCGTCGTGGCGCTGGACGGCGTGCCGACGCCGGCGGTCGCCGCGCTGCACCGGTTCCTGACCGCCGACCGCATCGGCGAGCGGGCCATCGTCACCTTCCTGCGCGGCGCGGAACTGCGCCGCCACGCGATCATCCCGCTCGAGATCCCGGCGCGGTGACCAGAGCTAGGCCGCGTCGGGCCGGAGCGAGAGCGTTACCTCCACGCGGAGCGTGCCGGATCGCCCAGACTGGCGGAATGTGAACCGTGGCTGGGTCGCGGCGTGCTGCCAGCCGAAGAGGCTGCCGACCTGATCGTTTGGCTGGATGGAGTCCTGTCGGCGGTTGCTCGCGCCGTGGTAGACGGTCTCGGCGCGGGTCCGCCGCGGGTCCTGGAGCGGGAGTTCCTCGATGAGGGTCTCCACGCCCGCGGGGATGCGGATCTCCGCCCGGGCGCGCCGGCCCTCGATGACGAGCCGGTCGCCCTCGCGCCGGATCGGCAGGCGCGTGGTCCAGTGGAACACCACGCCGCGGCCCTGCGCCACCGCCCAGTCGTCGGTGATTACCAGCACGCCGGGGTGGGGCGAGTCCCACGTGCGCTGCCAGCACTCGAACTGGCCCTCCCAGCCGGCCGCGAGGTCCATGGTGGCGTGAAAGCGCGTGGCGTCGCCCTCGCCGCGGGGCTTGATGTCCGCGTGAATCGGGTTGGCCGGGTGCGGCCGCTCGGTGTCGCTCCACGGCGTGAGCATGCAGTGCCGCTGCGCCTGCTTGAGCAGGTCGGTCACGGGGTTGGCGTAGTCCACGACGCCGAAGTCGAGCGCCAGGCTGTCGCCGGCAAACTCGAGCACGAAGCTGCCCTTGTCCTCATGCTGGTGGTCACCGCCGGAGCGGTTGCCCATCAGCATGAGCTTCACCCATTCCCCCTCGTGGCGGCGCACGGAGGCCATCAGCCCGGTGTCGGGCATGCTGGCGAAGGGCCGCAGCGGCGGCCCCTCGGCGGGAATTTCGCGGTCGAGCTGGAGCGGCAGGAGCAGCGGCGCGGCCCCGGCGCGGCGGACGGCGCGGCGGTAGACCGTGACCCAGTGCGACTGCGGCATGAGCCACGCGAGGAACGCGAGCCCCTCGCTGACGGGGAACACGGCGTCGCCGGTGAGGATCATGTCCTGGTCGCGGTCGGTCGAGGCCAGCATCTCCGCCAGGCGGTCGGTGCGGAGCAGCGCGGGCGCGACGAGCGTGCGCGGGTCCACCCCGCGGCCGCGGCCGTAGAGGTGCGCGGCGAGGAAGGCCTGGCGCGCGGTGTAGGTGAAGTACGACACGCCCTCGAGGTAGCCGCCGTCGGGCAGCAGCGCCTTGGCGAGGTTGTCCTGGAGGTTGGCCCAGGCGGCGTCGGTGTGCGGCTCGACGCGGGAGGACGCGGGCCGGGGGTAGGGTTCGAAGTGCGCCGGCATGTGACGCTCGAGGAGGAGCAGGCCGTAAAGCCGCGCGGGCGTGATCCACGCGAGCTGGTTGCCGTGGTACATGTACTCCCACCACCACGAGGCCTGGCACATCCGGCCGTGCGCCTCGGTGGCGATGCGGCGGAGGATCAGCTCGCGCCCGAGGGGCGTGAACCACTCGCCGCAGAGGTCGAGGATGACCGCGCAGTCCCAGGTGGCGATGGCCTGGACGAAGCCGCGCTGCTCCCAGGTGCTGCCGGGAAAATGCGCGAAGAAGATGTCCTCCCAGTGCCCGCAGTGCGCGATGCTCAGCGCGAAGCGCGCCGCGAGGCGGCAGAGCTCGCGGTCGCGCCAGAGCAGCCCGGCCTGCGCGGCGATGGGCCCGTGCAGCGAGAGCATCTTGCCGAGGTCCCGCTCGCGGCGAAAGGTGTTGGCGCTCCAGAAATTCAGGTTCTCCCCGATCAGGCTCTCGGGCCGCACCGCCCGGGCCGTCGTCGCGGCCGCCCGCAGCTCGGCGGTCATCACCTGGTCCGGGGCGAAGCGCTGCCGCACGTCCGCCAACTCGGCGGCGTTGATGAGCAGGCCGTAGCTGGGCGTAAATGTCGGCTCGAACTCCGGCGGCTGCAGGTACTTCTCCCAGCGCTCGTCGTAGCCGGCCCACTGCGCGAGGTGCGCGTCGAGCCGCCCGGTGTGCTGCAGCCCGAACCAAAGCAGCCAGCCCGCGCCGGCGGCAGGACGGGGATGGCGGACCTCGACGGTGAGCGACCGGATCCGGCGCGCGCCCTCGAGCGGCAGCCATTCCTCGCGGCGCGTGGCGCCGGACGGCTCGCCGGTGCGGCGGCGCGGGCCGGCGTCGGTCTCCGCCGTGATCGTGAGCCGGCTGTCGTCCGGCGCGCTGAGGTTGATGAGCACCCGGTCGTACGCGGAGCAGTCGAGGTCCGCGTAGGTCCGGTGCAGGCGCAGCACGAGCCCGTCGGGCGCCGGCCGCTCCCACTGGTAGACCGTGAAGGCCCACCCCCGCGTCAGCCGGAGGCCGGCCGCGCCGGGCGCGTCCACCGTCCACGCCGCGAGTTCGCTGAGGTGCTCGTCGAAGAACGGCTCGAAGACCGCTTCGGCGCTGTTGATCGGGGTGACCCGCATGGCGGAACAGCGTCACCCGCCGTGCCGCCGGAGTCGAGCGGCCAGTGAGGGCGCGCCGGGCGGCCGCTCAGGGAAACCAGGCCGCCAGCTCCTGCGTGACCAGCGCGTGGCCGGCGCGGTTGGGATGGTTGCGCGAGGACATCAGGCTCTCGATCAGGCCGCCCGCGCGCGCGAAGTCCTGGAATTTCCCGTAACTGTCCACCAGGCCGACGCGGTACTCGGCCGCCAGCTGCCGGATCTGGTCCGCGTGCTGGCTGAGCAGGTCGGCCGGGTCGAGCAGGGCGGACGCGAGGTCGGGGGTGGGCGTGAGCAGCAGCAGCGGAATCTTCGCGGCCAGGGTCTGCTCGATCATCTGCCGCCACGCCGACCGCGCCCGCGGGAGCCCGAGGCCGCGGTCGTTCAGGCCGTAGTCGAGCGTGACCACGTCGGGCCGGTGGCTGAGGACATCCGCCGCGAATCGCCGCGCGCCCTGCTCGGACTCCTCGCCGCCGATCGCGGTCACGAGCACGTTGAGCACCGCATGCGGGTAGTGCGCGGCCAGGGCGGCATGCAGCAGGTGGGGGTAGGATTCCAGCGGGCGCACCTCGGGCG
>Ga0118677_10010191_pt1 | contig 14442 bp, 5 predicted proteins | sample AliMusrvi5mmetaG_FD_86154 | JGI IMG/M metagenome (GOLD analysis project Ga0118677, IMG submission 86154) | reverse complement strand
ACGCATGGCAGGGGGCGGGATTACTGGATATGACGGTGGCGGAACAACGCTATCTTCAACAGATGTTTTTAATAATGCTTTAAATATGGAAGGCGTCCAAGACCCTGTAAAACGCGCCTTCTTACATTCTATTTATGGGCAAGAATCTAGTAGTGGTAAAAACACAGCAACTTCTAACCGAGGCGCTGTAGGTGGAATGCAAATAACGCCTATTGCATGGCAAGACATACCAAACAAAGATTTGAATCATAAAAGTGATTTTGATCAATTACGCGGTGGCATTCGCTATGGATTAAAAGGTTTTGATTTAGCAAATGGAAATCCGGAACTAGCAGGCGCATACTATTATGGTGGCCCTCCCGGACTCAACGCCGCTATGCAAGGCAAGTCGTTAAAAGACACTAAAAATCCTAATGCCCCGGACACACTTTCTTACGGCAAACAAATTGCCGATAGAATGACAAAGCTACTACCAATAGGTTCTGCTCAAGCTGAAACAATGCCTACACAAGCACGTGCTCAAGCTACAAAATTAAACTCGAGCGATGAATGGAGTGATGCGTCCCCTGTAAAAGCAGGTTTACCTGACAGGACAGGTGTTGGTACTACAGGAGCAGATGTAGGCGCAGGTATTTTGGGTACATTAATGGCTCCCGGAGTACATGGGTTTGCGCATGAATTTTTGCACGCGCCTATGTTTAGGCCCGGTACTACGCTTTCTCAAGCATTAGGAAAAGCGGGTTTGGCTAGTGCCGTACCTGCCAGCGTTCTTACTGGCGGTATTGCCGCATCAAATACAGCAATGGGTAATTTAGGTTATTTGCCTGTCGAACAACGCAACGAGTTGGCCAACAACCCTATGCTCAGTGCTATGAGTGGGGACACAGGGATTGCAAGCGCTATTAATGATGCGGCGGCAAATAACCCCCAAGGGCCTTCTGACATGCCTTATGCAGAACAAATGAAAAATGCTTTGTCACAAATACCCCAAGCGCTTGTTAGCGCGCCTGGTAGAAACCCACAAAATGTGCCTTTGTCTGCAAGCAATTTAGTTAAACCACTTAATCAACCTTTAGAAGGAACAGCACCGCCACCAATTTCAACAGGGGCAAACACAAGCAGTTTTGCTCGAACACAAGACATGGAAGACGCAGAAGATCCAGGTTTTGGTAGAGGTGTTCCTGCACCACAAAATGCACCCGCACGCCTTGACAGTGGTATTGATGCGGAAAATGGCCCGCAAGCTAATTTTCAATCTTCTGCTTCTGCCCCTGCGCCAGCTAAAGGTGGTAGGGATTGGAATGATATGCTGCTGAACCTCGGCCTTGGGCTGATGGCAGGGCAGTCACCTTATGCGCTACAGAACTTGGGTACAGCGGGGCTTGGCGCTTTGAAAGCAGACCGCGAACAGAAAAACCAGAAGTTGCAAGACGCTTATTTGCAAGCCAAAACGCTGGAAGCTACAAATGCTTCTGATCTTGAATACCAAGGAAAATTGGCTCGACTTAAAGCAGAACCTTTTAATCCCGCTAAGGCTTATGCAGATGTATACTTACCCGGACACGAAAGGGCGGCAAGTGTTGCCGGTTCTACATTAGGCCCTGCCATGACTTTTCCAGAATTTGCAAGAATGTTTCCTGTGCCAACCACACAACCTTCAAGTAACGCTACTATTTACACTAGGTAATAAACATGGCAGAACAACAGTACGTCCAGTTACCAAACAGCGCTTATTTCCCCATAGCAAAAGGGGAAAGCGCTACTGACGCCTATCGTGTGGCAATGGACAAGTACCCCGAAGCATTTGTTACCGCTAAACCCGCTGAAGCTGAAAAACCAAAAGCAGACACTGGTCTTTTGTCTGAACTTGGTGCAGGGTTTAGGGGCGGCGCAGGGTCTGCATTGTCGGGTTTGGGCGAACTGACAGGGCTGGAAGGGCTACGCGCCTATGGTGAAAAGCAAAAAGCCAAAGCCGCTGAAACGCCCGAAGCTGAAGGTATTTTGGGCGATATCGCTCGCGGTACGGGTAGTATAGCGGGGCGGTTTGGTGCTCCGATACTAGCAGGTATTGGTGCTACAGCGTTGTTGCCCGAGGCGTTAGCGTCCGCACCTATTGTTGGGGCGTTGACCGCAGGCCGTCTTGCGGGCGCCGCAGGCTTTGCCGCGGTAGACGCGCCTACTAACATTGGTGAACATTTAGAAGCTCAAAAAGCGGCGGGTCAAAAACCTGATATGGCTAAAGCCATTGCCGTTGGCGTGGGTCAGACCGCGCTTAATTTATTGGGTGGTGAAGTAATATCCAGCCCAATGCGGAGCGTCTTGGGTAAAACTGCCGCAGAACAAGCGTCAGCTCTTGTGCCCGATATTCTTGCAGGCAAAATGACTGCGGAAGAAGCATCCAAACAAGTCGGTGGATACCTGCGCAATTTCCTCCAAGGCACAGCTCAAAATGCGGCTGTGGGTACAGGTTTGATGGCGGGTAGCGAAGCTATGACCCGTGCCGGGCTCGGCCAAGATGTGACTTCTCCCGAAGCCATTGAGCAGTACATGGGTGCAGGCAAATCTGCATTGGAGATGGCTCCATTGTTTGGCGCATTCCATGCTTACGGCGCTCGGGGTCAAGCCAAAGGTATTTTGGGTCAAGCCGAAGAAGCCCACCAAGTGGGCGAGTCACAAAAAGCCGCGCAAGCGGCATCTCTTGAAGCACAAAGAGTAGCCGATCAAGAAGCAATAGAAGAAGCCCATAAGCAAACGCCTGCGTACGCTTTAGATATTGGTAGACAATATGATGAGGCATTGGCTAAACGTGATGAGATGCTTGCGGGTTTGGTTAAACCTGATAAAAGCGCTGATCCTGCCACTAGAGCGCAATATGTGGCCGACCTCCAAGCGGTTAGAGAACATACTAAAAACACGCTGATGCCTTTGGTTCCTGAGTACAACCGTACTCGGGCATTGCGCAAACAAGAACTAGACAAGCAACAAGCTGAGGTGGAAGCACAAAAACAAGCCGAGGCGCTCAAAGAACAACAGCGTCAAGCAGGTATTGAACAACAAGCGGCGGGTATGCCCCAAGATGCGCAAACTCTTGCATACCACCAAGAAGCACAAGGCACGTTGCCTGGCATTGAGCCTGCACCAAAAACACCAGAACCCCCTAAAGAAGGCCCAACACCTGCGGAACTGCACGGACACTTGCAGTACTTGCAACGTCTTAAAGATGACCATCAAGCACAAGAACGTGAGATTGGCGCTAGTGGGGATCTAGACGCTTTTGAAGCCTTCTCCAAACAAACCGATGCCGTTAACAAAGCGTACGCTGACACAGCGAAAGCATTGAAAGATGCAGGCGGTTTTAATGAGAACGAACCCCATCCCGCTCTTGCCGCACACGATGCCTACAATAAAGCGTATGCAGAGTTCCATGCAAAAAGCAACATGGGTAGTGAAGAGGGTTATGATCGAGATAAAGCCCTAAACCTTTTGCCTAAAGTCAAAGCAGCAAAGGCACATTTAGATGCCGTTGTTGCCGAGCACGGCGAGGCGCCTGAAGCCACACAACAAAGTTTTAATTTTGGCCCTGAAGACAGAACAAACTATTCAGAGCCAAAGGCAGAATTTGCCGCACGCGTTTACAAGCCCGGTGCTCCTGAAGCAGAAGCCCAAGAGCAGGCGTTTATTGAAGATGCGCGCCGTAGAGACGATGCAGAAAATGCGCGCCTTGCCAAAGTTAGACCAGAAATTAACGCTTTGGGTAACATTGGGGCTAGGAAAAACCCTGAGTTACGTGCGGCAAATGAGCTTGAGAACAACCGTCTTGTTAAAGGTATGCCCGAAAGACAGGCCAAATTGGCGTTGGCACAACAACAAGATTTGTTTGACACAGGCAATGTTTTAAATGCGCCTAACGAAATACCCAAAAAGACGCGTCCCGAAGATCGGTTGTATCGTCAGTTGGAAAGAGCGTTTGCCGAAGACCCCAGCAGATGGTTGCCTGAACAGCGCAGACTTCTTGAACGCATCTCCGAGAACTTAGATGTTATTGAACTAAGCCCCAAGCGCATGGAAATGGTATCCGATTGGTTGTACCATATTGACCATAATCGCTCAATGGAAAAGCTGGCTACCCGAGAAGGATCAAAATACGTTAAGCGTGAAGACTTCCGCGCCAGAGATTTGACGGCAGAACTTGATCGCATGGACGAGGGCAAGCGTTCTGAGACCGAAGGTGGCAAGACCGCCGTTCAAGGCGAACTTAAACTTGGCGAAGCTACCGAAGCCAAAGGCAAACTATTCAATACCCCCCAAGAATTCCAAGCGTATTTGGCAGGGGATGCGCTCAATGATATGCGCCGTTCAATGGGGCTTGTGCATCAAACAATGTCTAGGATGGGCCAACGTGTTGCGCCTATGCAGGCCAGAGCCGAAAGTCTTTTAAAACAAGTAACGGGTTTACAAACGCAGTACGAAAAACTTAAAGAAGCCAAAGGCACTGAGATTGCTGACGCTAATAAGATGGTGCTTGATGCTAAGAAGCGCCAGTCGGCTTTGACTCAGCGTTTGGATGAAGAATTAAAAGACTTGCAAGCGGCCTACATTAAAGCCAAGACTGAGTTTGATTTTGCCGTTCAAACATCCCACGACATTAGCAAGAATTTTGCCGCCAATGAAATTGGCGAGTTGGCTGATAAGGTAGTTGCCGCTAAAGCAAAAATGATGGAGGCAATGAAAAAGCCTGTTACCAAAAGTAACTGGGATGTAATGCGCGTTGAACAAGCCAAAGTTGTTGCCGCTGTTCGTGAGCACCGCAACTACTTAAATAAAATGCACCGTGATCCAGAAGGGTTCTTGAACCGTGACTTGGATTTCCAGTTGCAATTACAGCATGAGCTCGATTCAATGGCCGCGCTACAACACAACTTGACCGCCGCCAAATTTGACTTGGACATGGCTGTTGAGAAACAAGAACGTAGCCGCAAAAATAAAGCAGAAGCCAAAGCGTCTGCTACAGAACTTGAAACAGCAGAAAAAATCAAAGCCGAAGCGGTAGCCGCTAATGAAGCGCGGGACAAAGAAGCCGCAGAAATACTTACCCAAATTAAATCTTTGGACGACCGCCGTAGTAATTTACAACGCGTTGTTGATGAGCATTTGGGTCGTATTAAAGCAGTTGCAAGTGAACGTGCGGGCCCTCCTTTGGAAGAATCGAAAGCAGAACGCGAGCTTAAAGATGGCGCGGCACGCATTAAAGAACAACAAAGTTTGGAAAGACTTGAATCTTTGCCGGGTGAAGAGGTTTCTTTTGAACCCCGCCGCAAAGTGTTGGATAAACTTAGTATTACACCGGATCATTTGGAAGCGCTTGATGAAAGTATTAAAGATGCCGACCAAGTAATTAAGCACATTGAGGCGCTCAATGTTAAACGCCAAGTTGAGATTGAAGAAAAACAAAAAGAAAAAGCCCGTACAAAAAACACAATAGTAAAAGAAGAAATTGAAAAAGACATTGTTAAGCGTCAAGAGGGTATTGTTAAGGGTAATGCAGACATTCAAAAAATTGAAAAGACTAAAGAAGATTTGCACGCTGAGATCATAAACAAAACCAAAGATGTAACAGAATATAACGAATTGTTCTCTGGCGATCCAGAAATTGCCAATGCGGCACTTAAAGTAGTGCATGATCGTATACCCAAAGTACTGAAGTTGATTGAAACGGTTCAAGGGCGTTTAAAAGAAACTGACGTCAAACCTTCCGTTAAAGCTAGCCGTGTTCGGGATTTGCGTAACTACAAAAAAGAACTTGCAGAATTGGAAGCCAAAGCCAATTTAATGCGCGGTATTGAGCGCAGGCCAGTTGGCGGTAGTAAAGAAATGCTGAAGACCGAGGCGGTGGAAGCGGGTACTAGATTGCCTTCAAGGGTTATTGGCCCCGTGGTCAAGCCTGTTGTAACAGCGGGTAATATCCGCACGGGCACAACAGAAACCATAGGCGAACGTAAACTGCCACCTAAAAATAAAGCTACACAGGCTGGCGAGAAACGTGGCGTCACATCTATTCAAGCGCAACGTAGCGCTAACAAAGCTGTTGAAGAAGGCTTGTTTAAAGAAGCAAAGAAAACACCTCAAGAAGCTGCCAGTGGTAAATACACTGCCACACAACGCCCTAAAATTGCGCCAGAAAAAAAGACTAAAACCGACCTTTTGTTGGAACATGACGCTTTGACAGACGAGATTACAGAAAACGAAAATAAACTGCATCAGGCCGAAATGGATGATGACCATGAAGCGGCAACAAAATATGAAGCTCTAGGCGTTGAGTTGGAGAAGAAGCTCGAAGAAATTGAAAATCAAATGGATCGGCATAAGCCCACAGTATTTCGCACCTCTACCAAGCAGGGCGCGGGCATGAAAGAGGAAAACATTAAAACTTTGGTTGACCGCATGACCCATGAATGGGAGAAGATGCCTGAAGTTGAGATTGTGGGCACCGAGAAAGATTTGCCAGAGCACATTCGGAACCAGTTGACAAAAGACGAGAAGACGGGTTTGGTTCCAGGCTTGTATGATCCAACGACCAAGAAAGTATACCTTATTGCATCCAACTTGCATGACCCCCAAGATGTGGTAATGACTGTCTTGCATGAAATTGCAGGACACCACGGACTGCGTGAACTGCTTGGTGACACATATGCGCGTACGATGAACACCATGTACGAAGGCAATAAAGCTCTACGCGAAAAAGTAAATGCTCGCATGAAGGCAGAGCCTAAATTGTCTCGTGAGATAGCGGTGGAAGAGACGCTTGCGGATATGGCAGAACAAGCCCCCCGAGCCAACGAGCGTGGACAAAACGTCTTTCGCAGAATTGGCTACGCAATTAAGCAGTGGATTGCCAAGATGTTTGGCATCACCCATGTATCAGATGAAGAAGTTCTACAACTCGTTGCAAACGCACGGCGCTATGTCAAAAAAGGCTTGGGCGCGGCAGGAGGTGAGTCTGGGTTCCGTCATTTTTTATATAGAACGACCCCAGAGTACGGCGCTAAAACGCCCCTTACTGAGTTTGCAAACAGGGTAGTTGCGCAACCAAAGACATGGCGCGAAAAGTTGGGCAGCCATGCTTGGCTCCAAGCGGAAATGGACAACGTGGATATGAGGGCGGGTGTTCGGGAAGCTTTGCGTCTTGGGGCTAAAGCCACAGGAGACAGCCGTTCCTACGAGCAAGCCATGTACAACATTACCAAGGCTGACCAAAAGAGTTCGTTTACAAGATCGGTTCTTTTGAATGGCGGCCCCCTTCTGTACACCGATGAAAAAGGTTTTCGCGGTGTTAAAGCCGCAGGCGGTGTGACTTACATGGACATCATGAAGCCTATATCCGAGATACCAGGCGGCAATGCCAGAGGCAAGATAGACCAAGCCACTGCTTATTTTATTGCGGTTCGCGCAGGTAATAAAGGTTTGGCCAAGTTAGACCTTGGCGCTTTGGGTGTGACTGAAGCCGAGTTGAAAGCTGTTAAAGATACTGTTGATGCTGACCCAAGACTTAAAGCGGCACTGGAAAAATCCCGCACAGCATACAATGAGTACAACAAAAACTTAATTAACTGGCTCGCATCTACGGGCGCTATACCCAAGGGCGTTGCTGAACAGTTGCTTAAAGAAGGCGATTACGTTCCGTTTTATCGCATTAAAGAAAATGGGCAGGCTGACCTCGTGTTTAGTTCTGCTGTGAGCATCAATATTGGTGACATTCGTCATCAGCCGTATTTGCATGAACTCAAAGGTGGTGAGACCAAAATCATGCCGCTCGATGAATCTATTCAGCGCAATACCACGTTGATCGTGGACAAAGGCTTGACCAACTTGGCGGTCAAGAACACCGCATATGCCATGCAAAAGTTTGGTGAAGGTCACGGGGAACTGAACCCCATCACAGGCAAGCGCGAGAACCTAATGCCGATTCACAGGGGTCATGGCCCTGCTGATCCCAATATCATCCGCTTTAATCAAGAACCTGATCCGGCTGTTAAGGGCGACACGGGCGAGCGTTGGTTGAAGATTAAAACTGACGGCACGGTGCTTGGCGGTATTCCTGCCGAGATTGTGATCCAAAGTTTGGAAGGCGCGCATTTAACTTTGCCCGCATTTCTAAAATTGGGCGGTATTTTTGGGGATGTATTGCGCTCGGGTGTGACTCGTTCACCGTTGTATGCTGTGCGCCAGTTGATTAAAGACCCAATGTCTATGGCCTTTACGGGCGGTTTGGACTACGGCCCATTGCGAGCTGTGCTAAAAGCAGGCACGGCGTTCATTGACATGAGTCGTGGAGATAGCAAAACAGAAGCCAAATTGATTGAAAAAGGTTTGATTCAAAGTGGAATTTTTACGGGTGACCAAAGCGATATGGCCAAGTTTGCCTTGCAGTTGGCAAGCGGTAAAGATGCAAGCGCGATAACCCGACTGTTTGCTATGGCCGATAGAGTTGCAATGCGTGCGGATTCGGCAACCCGTGTATTGGTTTATGAGAATGCCATTAAGAAAGGGCTGTCCGAGACTCAAGCGGATATGTTCACAATGGAGTCTATGAACTATTACAAGCGCGGTTTGTCACCCACGTTGCAGTATGCCAACCGCATGATACCTTTCTTTAACTCGCAGATTCAAGGTTTGAACGTGTTGTACAAAGCGGCGCGTGGACAAATGCCCTACGAAGAGCAGTTAAAGATTAAACAGAAATTCATGAACAACGCCATGATGCTAATGGGCGCGGGCTTGGTTTATGGTATGGCTATGCAGGACGATGAGTACTACATGAACGCCAAACCCAAGGATCGCTACAGCAACTTTTTCTTGCATTTGCCCGGTGTTGATGAGCCGATGAAACTACCGTTGCCGTATGAGGCAGGTTATTTCTTCTCAGCCGCAGTTGCCGCAGTGGATGCAATGGTTGGTAAAACTGATACCAAGCAACAACTGACAGCATTAAAAGATATGTTCTTGAACTCTGTGCCGGGCTACACTTCAGACTTTATACCGCAGATAGCCAAGCCTGCTTTTGAAGTGGCGTTTAACCACGACTTTTATACGGGCGACAATATTGAGTCCAACAGTATGCAACGCAAGAGTATTGATGAGCGCTATAACAATGCGACTACTGAGTGGGCTAAAGCCATGTCCAAAGCGATTCCTGTGTTGTCGCCAATTCAAGTGGATTACATGGTCAAGGGCTATTTAGGGCAGTTGCCAATTGCCGCCATGAAAGCGGCTGATGGTTTGTTTAAATCCGCTGATACGGGCGAGAAGCCTGCTATGCGCGCATCAGACTTGCCCATAATTGGAGGCCAGTTCCAACGCAAATACGGCGGGGCAGAGACCGATGTCGTATATGACCTAGCTAAACACGCTACTCAAGCCTCTGATACATACAAGAGTATGTTGAAACAAGGCCGCAGAGATGATGCCAAAGAGTATCTTGAGGAGCATCGCGGGGAAGTTTATGCGGCGGGTGCATCAAGCAGATTTGAGAAAGTCATGGGCGCATTGCGTATGCAAGAAGATATAGCGCGCAACAATAAAACCATGACACCTGATGAAAAACGTGCAAAGCTCGATGCCTTGGATGCGCTAAAGCAAAAAGAAACTACTGTGTTTATGCAAGCTATTAAGGACGCAGAGGCCCGCGGTAAAACAGCACCCCAATTAGCCCTGCCTTAATACCGACAGTGGCCTTGGCATCGAACAGTCTATAGTGCAAAGCAGACTGGAGACCGTTAGTTTTAACGGTCTCCACATCTAGGCAAGGGACAAAGAATCCCTGCCCTTTCTTAAGATGCTTCCACGGCAGGCGCATCCTCATCCTCTCTGCGTGATATTTTCATAACTGCCACACGCATTTGGGGGCCGTTGGTCTTGGCCATTAAGTCTTTCTTAGGCACATAGGACACCAAGTATTGACGCTCCATCTGCTTCTTAAAGTCTGCGTAGCCAAAGCTCATGGACGAACAGAATGATCGGAGCAAGCGCTCTTCAATATAAAAGTCTTTGCATCCTGTGGTAACGCCATTCTCCACACGCCCCATCACGCTAGACTTGGTGGTCGATCTGTCGATTGCAGAACCGTCCCCCATATACGATGCGGCTTTCTCTCCAAAGTTGACAACGACAAACTTACCCCAAAACTCCCTGATGAAGCCGTTGAGCACATCCTCGGCTGTGCGCTTGTTGCCCTTGATGTTAGCGCGCATGTATTCAATACGCTTGTGCAATGCGTTGATAATCGCATCCATCGGAAACTCGGCAATACCTGCGTGCTTGGTGTTCATAATGATACCCGCCGCAATGATTGTCCCAATACCTGCCATCCAAAAGCGCTCATCGTTCGATGCCCTGAACTCCACGTACATATTGCGCACACATTCGGGTACTACCTTGGCCAAGTAGGCCGTATTGTCCACCATGTATTGCACAAGCTCATGCCCTGCCACAGCGTAATTGTTAGCTAAAGACTTGAGTATCTCAATCTCTGAGGGCTCCCAAGTAAGCTCTTCGTCCATCACGAACTCAATTAAGCGCCGTAGCTCGCCTTCAGCCGAGTGCTTTCTCTCGCCCGTGAGCTTATCCACGATGTGCGTGTTTGATGACATGATTGCATTGGTCATCCATGTGGATAAGTTAATGCGCTCCTTGTTCGATCCTGACTCCATGCGCTCTTTGCCACGGCCTTCAGTCATGTCCAATAAAAACTCAGGGAACCACTCAAAATCATTTCTGTTCTTGGAGGTGATCTCATCTGTTATCAATGGGCAGTTGTTGAGCAGTCCAAGGCGCTGTTGCATGGCCACGGGAGAAGTTCCTTTACCAGTACGATAGTGCACAGGATGCCCCCAAATAGAAGCAGCGCCTTCAAGAGCGAGTGACTTACCTGTCCCTGACTCAGTGCTTCCGCAATGGTATGTGAGGCCATAGAAGCCAGTAAAACGCATAAGAGGAGCGCCTGCACCAGCAAGAATGACCGCAAGATGGTCGTACATTTTCTTTCGTATAAAGAGGTTAATAACTTCACGCCAGTTTTCTAGCGTGCCTGTGGGTTGTGTGTTGGCTACGATGTTCTCTAAGCCGGGCATGGGCACGGGTACGGGCTCCTTGTCCTTAGAATAGATCTTACCTGCAAACACAAAACTTTCATCAGCTTGCCAACCATAGCTTGATGGAACATCAATTGGGGATTTTTCTGTACTCATTTTTTCTACGCACGCCCTTACATAAGCCGCTAAATTGTTATCGTTACCTGCACCAAAAGCGGCCACAATGTTCTGGCTCGCCAATGATTTGACTGTCTCGTCCTTGCTTACCACAGCCTTCTGCGGTAGCGTGATTGTCTGTGCGCCGTTAGTGCGCAAGGCAAGCATATGAACGGTGTGTTCTCCTGCGCTGTGCAGGATGTCTACGGGAAACAAGTCGTACGGCAGTATCATTACTTGTCTCACCATTTTGTTGCCGTGTGCATCTTCGTCTTCTTTTTCCATGAACACGCCACCTCTAACGCCATACGCGTAGCCTCTTGGGGTTTCGGGTCTCTGGACTTTGGTTGTCTCCTCTTTACCATTTGTTAACGCGGTGAGTTCGATTGTTTTCTCAGTGGTAGTCACCGCTGTGGATCGCCCCAAGATCAAGGGGTTGGTGATCTTACCCCAGTGAATACAGCTTGGGCAGACCCCAGGGTTTTCACCATCTAGCTTTGTGCATGGGTACGGGCCTTTGATTTGGCTCAACTTCTCGTGCATCCTGTCGTGTGAGTACGGGTGCATATCGCTCAACCAAACCGCCGCTTTTGCGCCATCATCACACTTCTGTGCAAGACTTAACAAACCACGCCACAATGGCTCCATACCATCATCGCTTGCGTTGTTAACATAATGGTCGAGTTGATTACACCCGCCACCCTGCGCAGTTAGTTTAATGATTTTGCCAAACTTAGTGATTGAGTTCTCAAAAAGTTTAACACTGGTCGCTCCCACAGGCGCAACACCGGGCAGTACCAACGTGGTGCTCGGCTTAGTCTTGGGCAGAGTCTCATAAACCGTGCCCACTAGCTTCTTGGTTATCAGCGCCCTGAAGTCTTCAAAGTCAAAGAAGTCGCCCTCGTTCTTGAAGCGCACGTTAGTCACCTCTCGCACGCGCTTGTCTCCTTTGACGCCGTTGTTGAGCGTATCAGGCACACGCAATACACGAGACGCATCTCCCGTCACCGTTGGATCAATGGCTAGCTTGTGTTGAAAGCACAAGCGCTTGAAGCCTTGGGCTACGGGTTCCCACTCTGCTTTGGGCACAGCTTCTTTCAAAGGCCAGTAAGCGTGCACGCCACCGCCCGATGCCACTAGCCAAGGGCTACCCATATCACTCAACCCGACCACATCACAGAAGTCTATGATAGCTTTAGCCGCCGCTTGCGCATTGGGGTAAGCCTTCTCTTTGATGATGCCCTGCTCATTGGGCAAGTCTTTTGGGTGGTTGCAGTCTACGTCAACAGCAATACACTTAACCATTTGCACATTGGTTTGAACACGTTTCTTCTCATCACCAAATGTGCCAAGGGCAAAGTAAATATCGTAGTTGCGGTTTTTCCATACGTCCAGTTTCTCTTGCGCTTCTTCTAGTGTGTCCACATAGAAGTGTTCTTTTTTCTTAGTGAGTTCTACCACGCAATAGCGTCCGTTACCCGGTGGCGGTAGAACCGCCGCCATAAAATCTAGCGGTTCCATTCATTTCCTTCGGGGTTTATTTAAAGAGGTCGAGTTGGCCGTCTTGTGGATGTGCGTGTGTCTCAATGGGTGAGAGCGCGGTGAATCTTTTGAGCAACTCTGTCTGCCATTCAAGGGGCATCCCTTTGGGGATTGGGATGTTGTCTGTCGCCAAGTCTAAATACATTTCGCAGTACTTGATCAGTTCTTGGTTACTGAGGGGTCTAGGTCGTATTCCTTGCATATTCTTCTCCATGCTTCGTCAGCCGTTGGTGAGGTTGACATTATTGTTGTTAAAAGTTCTACCCTGTTTTGGTACGCCACAAATACGTCCTTACCTTCAAACCAGTTGTACACAGTCTGTCGAGTAACTCCAAGCACATAAGCGATCTTGGTAACAGGGAAGTCAAGATGAACAGCCCATCGCCCTAGCGTAGTCCCGGGGGTACGCGGAGCGTGAGCTACGAGGTTGGCAATTTTGTCTGAATAAGGCATTGTATTGGTGGGGGGTTTGAACCCCCCTATTTAATTACTCATCATCCCAATCGGACACGATGTCAGCGAGTTTGCTTTTCTTCGCAGGGACGGAACTAACCTTTGTCTCCTTGCGAATTTCTGGCTCTTCGTCTGCTTCGGCTATGGGCTCGACTTTGGCTTTCTTAGCCTTGGGTGGGGGAGCTATTGTCTCATCTTCGTCGTCCTCAAGTACAGGGGGTTTCCCTGCTAGGGCGGGTACTGCTTTAGCTTTAACACCGTCAGCCTGTGCAGAAGTCATGTTGACTGCGCTTGATGCTTCTCTAGACTCACCTTGCTCTCTAGTGACTGCATATTCTTCAGGGGTTAGCCAACGAACAGGAGCGAATAGGAGCTTTGGGCTCTCCGACTTCATATCAAACTTCATACGTGTCACGATCTTCTCAACATCCACAGGTGGGGATGCAAGGGCTAGGTGCCGTACGAATGCTTGTAGGGGGCGCTTGTCTCCGTCTTCCTTACCAAAGATCGAAGTTGCCGGTAGTGTTAACTGAAGAATGTCCCCTGATGGGTTGTTCTCGAGTACAACGGCTAGACGTTGTTGATAACGGCAAGCACGGCTATTACCCTGCCCTGACCCGGCAACGTTGTTCTTGCAACTCATACATGTCGCAGACTGTTTATTTTGTGCGCTTGCATCAGGCACCTCACCATCGTTAGACCAGCAGTCTGGACCTGTTACATTCTCGGCATCATACTTGGCAGCATAGAACACTCGGCTCACTTTAGGGGCGGCTTTGACGATGATCACATCGAGGTGACGGTCTTCGATTGAAGCCATCTCCTTACCACCAGAAACCAAGCGGAATACTCCACCTTTGATTGAGATGCGTTTGGTTGTGCTACCGAGGGCTCCACCGATGAGGGCTTTTGCGGTGTCGGATAGTTCACCAGTTTGTGCGAATGCAGGTACTTGTGCGGAATTGAAGGTCGTTATATTAGACATAGTTTCGTTACTTTCATTTAGTGGGTTTAGTTACGCGAATCTCAAACTCGGTCATCGAATTCAAGCCTGGGGGTACGGCTCCAGGATTTTCTTGGAGAAACTGAGCCATGTTAGTTTGTGCCACACGCTTCTCTAACAAATCAACTGCATCGTGTTCTACGATAAATCGCTTGAACGAATCCCAGTCGTTGGTTGAGTAACGGGTCTTGGTAATCAAAC
>Ga0118677_10010190_pt1 | contig 14443 bp, 9 predicted proteins | sample AliMusrvi5mmetaG_FD_86154 | JGI IMG/M metagenome (GOLD analysis project Ga0118677, IMG submission 86154) | reverse complement strand
ATAGCAGGTGGCGGTGGTGGCAGTAGTTTATACGATCCTTCCAATATCATACGATATGGGCTAAATACGACAGCGCCATTGATAAAGGAAATATCGTCGATGGGCATAACAGAAATTGTTAATGGCTTGGTGTTGGCGATCTGTTACGTGATGATCATGCTCGCCTATATACTTATAGCTTGGCAGATTTTCTACGCGGTCTTGGAGTTTTATCTGATCTCGGCATTGGTAGGGATATTTCTTCCATTTGGATTTCTTGAGCCAACAAAATTTTTGGCAGAGAAAGCTGTTGGAGCGGTTATCGCTTCCGGCATCAAACTCATGGTGCTGGCTTTTATTATGGCAGTGATAGAGCCTGTCCTTCGTACCCTCACATTCTCGGGGAATATGACCCTAACTGAAATATGGAGTGCATTATTAACCGTCGGGGCCATTGCGTTTCTTACCTGGAATGCGCCTGGTGTAGCTGCTGGTCTCATGGCTGGAAGCCCAAGTCTTAGTGCTGGTACTGCTGTACAAAATGCTCTTGTTGGGGGAACTGCTGCAGCTTTAGCCGCAGGTGGAGTTGTCGCAGCCACTCGGTCTGCAGTTAAAGGAATTGGTGGCGGAGCTTCAGCCTTGATGGGTAAAATGGGAGGTGGAGGGAATAGTCCAGCGGGGACTAAAGGCGGCGCAGGTCCAAAGACTGGAGGAGATTCAGGATCGGCAGCCAGTGCCTCTTCGATGAATAATGCGGCTACGGCAGGAAAGGGGAGTGTCGGGAATGGAGAAGAGGAAGGGAAGGGGAAAGGTAACGAAGAATCTGGCAACAGCCAGGCCCCTGATTGGGCGAAACAGGCCATCCACGCCCTGCATCCTCCTGAAGAAGCCAGGCCTTCTGGCGGAAGTGCAACACCAAAACTATGAGAATGTTTATTAACCGATTACTTCAACAAACACCATGAAGGGAACTTCAAAGAAATGGTCGCCGAAAGGGGAGCTTGATACACCTTACAAACGAGCGAGACAGGAATGGGACGACAGAATTGGAAGCTCTGTGGTTCAAGCAAAAAACTGGCGGTTGGCAACTTTTGCAACAATAGTGTTTGTAGCGCTGCCTTCAGTTGGGGGAATGATTTATTTGGGAGCACAGCCAAAGTTAGTCCCGCATATCGTAGAAATTGCTGTTGATGGCGGAGCGACATACAGGGGGGAGATCGGTAAAACATGGGAAAAGTTTAAACCATCAGATCCCTCGATCAAGTACCATCTGCAGCGATTTATACAGGATACCCGGATGATCAGCAGTGATGCGGGGGTTATCAAAGAAAACTGGTTTGATGCGTACAAGCTTGTAACCCCGAAAGGGGCAAATACCCTTTCAGCTTTTGTCCTGAAACAGGATCCATTTATTCGTGCTGCCAAAGAACGCATAAGTGTCGACATCCTGTCGATGGTGAGAGTTTCAGAGTATAGCTGGCAAGTTGACTGGAAAGAAAGCCAGTGGGGGATCATGGGTGATCCGCTTGGCGAGTCTTACTGGAGAGGCATCTATAAGATCGTAATCCAGCAGCCTGTAAACGAGAAACAGCTTGCCGCCAATCCAATTGGGCTTTTTATCGATGAATTCAACATTGCACAGTTAGTCAGGTAATGTCCACTTATTTAATCAACCGTTGATCATGAAAATTAGAAAGAAAGCTTTGTTTGCTGTAATGCTGTCAGCAGTTACTGCTGTCGGGCCCGCAGCATACGCCAAACCGTGGAACGTTATCGAACGTGCGAACAAGAGTTCACAAAGAAATCCTGATTCATACGGGTATTCGAACGCGATCATGAAATATGATTACGAAGCTGGCCAGTTATACCAGGTGTATTGTGCCCCTCTTCGTATCACTGATATTCAGCTCGAACCAGGAGAGGTTTTAACCTCTGAACCTGTCGGAGGTGATGCAGTCAGATGGATTCTCGCCAGAACCAAAGGAAAGCTGGACGGACTGGATCAGGAGCATATTTACATAAAGCCAACACGGCCGGGACTCAAAACAACATTAAGTCTCAATTCCAATTTGAGAACCTACCACATTGAGTTGACAAGTTTTGAGCGGACTTATATGGCAGCTGTTAGCTGGAATTATGAGCAGTATAACATGAAGCAGTTGCGTTTGGAATCTCAAACTTCTATCGAGCCGAGGGTCAACTTGTCTTCGCTTGATTTCCGCTATAAAATCGATGTAAAAAAAGGGAAACGACCTAACTGGATGCCGGTCAAAGTGTTCAATGATGGTCGGAAAACATTTATCCAGTTTCCTGAAGCCATGCAGGTACAGGAATCGCCGGTACTGTTTGTCATTGGTCAAAGCGATGATATCCAGTTAGTCAACTTTCGGCAAAAGAACGATTACTACATCGTGGACAGGTTATTTGACCGTGCTGAATTACATGCAGGGGAAAAGGGCAACAACGTTATCCGAATCACCAAATCCAAATAATGCTCAATGGACAACGAAAAAAACACCATAACTGAGGAGCTCATGGATGACCTTCATAATTCCAAGATATCTCCTGACGATCCTCGGTTGAAGTTGCCGTCACAGAAAAGCCGTTCTCTTAAAAAAGGTCCTGTGATTGCCATTAGCGCTACACTTTTGACCCTCATTCTCGGAGCAGTAGCACTTGCGATGCTTCCAGCAGACAATAAGAACAAGCTGAAAAATGAAGCTCAGGAATTTGTGAGTCAGCAATTTACTATCCCTGAAAGTGTAAGGCATGGACCCGGCAATGATGCTCCTATAATGCGGCCATCAGTTCCGGATAGCATTCCAAAGCTTGGTGCTCAATTACCTGGTGATCTTGGGCATGCCATGGTTAATAAAAATATGCCTCAAAGTGGCGGGCAGTATCAAGCTCAGGATCCAGCAGAATCTGAACGGCAGGCAGCAATAAAAGCGAGCCCATTTTTTGGAGGCGGAAATAGCTCGGCAAGTATGGCATCGTCTGTATCATCGGGTGCTCATGATAACAATAATGCTCAAGCTAAAGGTGGGGGTGGCGATTATGGGAAAGGGCAGAATATGCAGGATCGTAAGAGCGATTTTTTGACCTCCGGGGGAGGGGAGGAGAAAGAATACCTTTCGAAAGGGATTCGTCAGCCGGTAAGCAAGTATGAGGTCAAAGCGGGGTCAGTAATTTCTATTCTGCTGGTTACCGGCATCAATTCAGACTTGCCTGGCAATGTGATCGGAATGGTCAAGGAAAATCTTTATGACACACAATCCGGCAATTATCTCCTGATTCCTCAAGGCACAAGAGTGCTTGGACGTTACGACAGTATGGTGTCATACGGGCAGAAAAGGGTGCAGGTTAGCTGGAGCCGGATGATTCGGCCTGATGGCTCATCAATCGTGATTGAAAACATGCCTGGTGTAGATTTGGCTGGCTACACAGGTTATAAAGACAAGGTGGATAACCATTATGGCAAACTTGTTGGCGGTGCAGTGCTTTCTTCCCTTTTGTCAGTAGGCGCAACAGTATCACAGGGGAATTACACGAACGCAGATATGTCCGCACAGCAGCAGATGGCAGCTGCGGTTGGCCAAAACATCGCCAGTACGGGGGGGCAGATCACCCGTAAAAACCTTGACATACAGCCAACACTTATCATTCGGGCGGGTAAATCCGTCAACATACTTGTCAATAAAGACATGATCATTTCACCCTATAACACTAAAAGTTAATAACAATGACTACTCTGAATATTGATCTCAAAGTTGCTCAGGAACCAGTGAAAAAAAGCTTTATCCTGCCAAAAGAGATTGCTGATGCTTTTGATATTTATGTAAAACTTGCACAAAGGGAATTTCCCGGAGTAACCGAGACAGAAGTTGCTACTGCAGTATTTGGCGGGCATATGAAAAGGGATAAGTTTTTTCAAAGCCAGCTGAAAAAGTTGGCAGGATTCGGTGGAAAGAAAAAAGCTCATCCTGAGAAACTGATCAAAGATATTGATATGGCTTGTGCAGGATAGCTTTTCCGGAAATACGTTTTTCCAACGTAAATATGTATTGATTACCGTGTGGTTGAAGTTATCCGCAGTACAGGGGAGTATCCAGGACTGGTCGAGCGCGAATTGTCCGACGCATCTCAGTTCAAAATGGAAATGTTGATGGCTTCACACGGTTATTAAATGTGAAGCCTTTTCAAGCTCGTCAGAGGTGAATGTATATCCCTTTCGATTGATATAGGCCATTTTTGTTTCTAGGTCATCCATCCTTATCACAGCGGCATTAAACACATCATCATTTTTCATTCTTTCGAGGAATGCTTCGGCTTGTTCCTGTGACATTTTTTGTTCCTTTTGTGTGTTTTGGGGTAAGTGTGTATACGCATCTCATGGGCGAAATTACGTCTCCTGAAATATAATAAACTCGCCTTCTTAACGTAAATATAAAGAGAAATTCAATGGATTTTTTGTGGTTACGGATCATGCGATTTTAGTTCTGACGGAAGCTTCGGAAATCGAACAAAAGAAAGAGCTTCGCTTAATGATGTTTATAGGGTGATGGAGTTTTTAAGTCTGCCGTGGTTCCTGCTTGCCATGTTGTTGCGGTGGTTGTCGGTGTTCGGAGGGTAAAGAGCGGTTTATTTCGCTTCCTCGAAATGAAGAGGGGATGGGATTCAGTGAGTTAACCAGGCATTCAATAGGCCAATATTTGGCGTGTATTTTCCCCCTCATTATTCGAGCCAATAAATCCGGTAACTTATTATAAATAATATATTTATAGTTAATATGTTGCTTGTTTTTTTATTATTATTTCCGTATATTATAGTAACAAAAAAAGTAAAAGTTAGTGTTTATCAATCAAATCAATTCAGCCATGCCTAATACATCTACAGCAGTTGCCCCGCGTATTTATGTTGGTACGTATGCCAAGTATAATGGCGGCAGCATTTTCGGGAAGTGGATTGATCTGTCGGATTTTTCATGCAAAGATGATTTTATTTCGGCATGTGTTGAGTTGCATAAGGATGAATCAGATCCAGAGTTGATGTTTCAGGATTGGGAAGGTATTCCGGGCGCATTTATTTCAGAGTGTTCAATTGATGAGGATTTCTGGGAGTGGTGGGAGGATTTTGAAGACCTTTGCAGTGCAGAGCAAGACGCTTACATGGATTATGCAGAGAATCAACCAAAGGGTGTTTCTGTTCCTCTCAGTCAATTTCGGGATGACTATCAGGGTTGTTTTGATAGTGAGCGGGATTTTGCCGAGCATCTGGCAGATGAGCAGGGGTTTTTGGATACTATGGAAAAGGCCGGTATCAGTCCCGCATATTTTGATGCTGAAGCGTACGCAAATGATCTTTTTTGCGGGGATTTCTGGATGAGTGATAACGGTAATGTATTCCGTCGGTAGACCATTCACAGTAGAGCACGCTAAGCGTGCTCTTTTTTTCGCCCTGCCGGGGGCACTTGCTTGGAGGTGAAAGTCCTCTACTCGCCCGCCAAGGGGAAGAGTTAGCTGAAGGCAAGTCGTTCACCACATAAAGTGAATTCATTGTAAAAATTTCTGATTTTTGCCTTCTTGAATGCCCACACCTCCATGTACTCGGATACCAATACTGTTTTCGGTGTAAAAATAACCGGTCGTTTGCAGGGGGGCAGCAAGAGTGTTATTTTATTTATTAATATATTTATTAGTTAATTAATTAGTTTGTTTGTTAATTAGTTCATTTATTTATTTTGTTTGCCGAGATAAAACCAAATATTTCTGCTATGCGTCCAGTTGAGTTTACACCTGAAGAGATTATCAAAGCCGGTCATGAGCTGCGAGCAGCTGCCCGTAACATCACAGGCTTTGCCCTGCGCCAGAAAATAGGGGGTGGTAACCATTCCCGGCTCAAGCAAGTTTGGGATGAGTACCTCAATAGTCAAGTTGCTGCCAAGATTGATCCTGTTGCGGAGCTTCCTGTTGAAGTGGCCGAAGAGGTGGCAACAGTGACCAAGGCGCTTGCTGAAAGTCTGATGGCAATGGCTGTTGAAGTAAACAATAAGGCGGTTAAGGCGGCAGAGCGCCATGTTGCCGAGATCATCCGTAGTACAGGTGAGCATCGTGAACAGGCAGAACGAGAATTGGCTGATGCCTCTCAGACCGTAGAAGATTTGGAAACCAAGCTGGATGAAGCCAGGGAAAATGCTGAAGAACTGGGAAATCGTTTGGCTGAAACTCAGACCGAACATCAGGCACAAGCCGTCAAGTTTGCTCAAGTGAGTGAGCGTCTGGCGCTTATTGAGGAAGAGCGTAACCGTTACGAGCAACAGGCAGATCAGATGCGTAACGAACGCGATACAGCCCGCGAAGATGCAGCAAAGTTGCGTGGTCTTGTTGAGGGATTACAAACCCAGGTTAAAGATCTCATGCAAGCATTGGGGTCACGTTAGTACGCCGAAAGCGAGGGCGACCGCTTTAAGACTCCCGCTAAGAAGTAAAAGGCGGCCAACTCTAGTTGCTTAAGTATCGCATCAATTGTGTCGGGCTATAATTTCCCTAACAAGCTCAACGTTTGATGGCTCACGTCCACCCCTCCATAACCATAAAAGCAGTGGAAATGTGTTTTATCGGTTTGCGTTTACACAAACAACGCTATTAAAATAAGGCACTTAGATAATATCAATAGCATTTTTTCGGATTGCGTTTACACAAGAATCTATGCCCAAAAAGACGTATAGCTACGGTAGAGGGTTGAAATTGTGTTGGATCAGCCAGTTTGATTTGCCCTGCTTCAATCGTTGCAGCAATGACTTGTGATAATGAGGGAAGAGATGTGAATGGAATCGAGGACAAAGGATTGCGTTAAGTGTAGGTAAATTATTGTTTTAAAATAACTTACTTTACATAATGAATGTTATACAACAAATCTTGATGACCGAAAGCAGGTCTTTAAGCTTCGTGTCTCATACCCAAAAATAGGGTTAACAAAGTATGCCGAGAACTCTATTTTTGGGTGCAGTACAATTTCGTTAGAATATCTGTTCTCTCGTGCACAGCATTACGGGCACCATAAAGGGGCACACGTGTTTTTTGAAACGGTAAAGACCTTCGAAGTCATAAGCCTGCGTTCTGTTTGATATCACTATAATTGATAATACCCTCGCCAAAGGAGACCCCAACAACAACATCATCGATGTAATAAATTCTCTCATTTGATGATATTCTCAAGCCGTTGTTCTTATGTCAGAAGATCTACTGGACGACGTAGCAGCCGAAATGGATTGACTGGACTCACAACATTAATTCCATACTCTTTCTTAGCCTCAGCGACAGCTCCCTGGTAAATATCATGATTGTCAAGATCCCATAACGGATGCGCTGCAACTAATATTTTTTTACGTCCCTCCGAATAGTAAATCGGTAGACCATTCGCAATACCAGTAATCTCAAACCCCAACTCACCCAAGATTATCGAGGCTATCTGGTTTTCCCCAATAAAAACATTTGCCCATGGATTCTTGATGTTACCCCAAGCTGTTTCAAAATCAATCGCATTTTCCCCGCCATTTATGATTCTGAACATATCCAAGCCAAGCCGCCAATCAAGCAACCCATGATACTGGAGATTGTAATAATCACGTAGGCAGACGTTACAAGAGGTGTCACAGGCTTCTGAGTGCTTAGGGTCTAACCACATAGAGGCAATTGCACCAAAATCATTAGGAAGACAAGATGAGATGACCGCCTTAAAATTTTTTTCCTGTTCAAGCCAACGGCAGTACCCCGCACCATTGTCAATTGTATCACTCAAAAAACCCTGCCCGGAAGCACGGAGACCCCTCTTAACAGTCCTAAAACCAGCAGATAACTCCTGGATGTCAATATCAAGAAGCGAAGCTGCTGCTGCGCGAAACATAAAAACAAATGAATACCATGCAGCCCTGCCCTCTACTGTTTTGGGATCAGCAAATAACCCCTTTGGCCAATTAGCAACATCAATCAAAAAAATATCCGTGATTTTTTCAGATAAAAGTGCAACACGATAAGAGGCCAATTCTTTACTATCCTTCGGGCGAACATGGTAAGCTCCCTCTCCTTGCAAATCTCCGAAAGGATGTGGCTCAAACTCAAACCCACCCTCACCTCCATTATCATTGACTGATGCTAAGGTAAGCTTGCGGCCAACTATTTTGGCATTTGTACCAGGAACAAGTGAAAGAGGATCAGAATCGAAAAACACGGTTGGGCGAGTTGAATTAGGAACAAACTCAAATACTCCATCAAACTCATGGCGCCGAAAATCCGAAAAAAAACCAGTTGGTTCTCTCGCGTCAACCAATCGCAGACTGATTTCACCGCACACTGGACATATTTGAAGAGGCTGTTCATCCTCTACTTTAAGTGTATCAGTCAATTCCGGATCCTTACTTACAGCAAAACACGATGAGCAAAGACGCATCTTATGACTATGCTCGTTAAGTGACGGGCGAAATCCCGGTTTGACCAGAACAGTTTGACCCGCCGGAATAAATTCCGCAACACCATTGGACTTATGGATCTGCTTATCCTTGACCGTTTCAGATTTTGGCGCAAACTGACTGATGGCGATATCAAGACTCCTGTCTATAGTCCCATTTTCCGGTGGCCATGGATAACCTGCATGTGGCTTTTTTGTAAACATAAGACGCACATTGGTAGGAAAACCAAACATTGGCAAAATCCCATTATGTGCTAGCATTTCGCTTAACGGACGAGTAGGATTAGGCGCCTGTGCAATAACGTTATCTATACTATTAATGAGTTCAACCCGTAAAAATTGTTTCGTTTCTTGATAAAAACGGGAATTTTGATGCCATTCTGTTCCTTTTGCAAGACAGCAACCTAGTTGCTCAATAACGTCATCACTCATTTCGCGTAAATATCTATCAATTTGAGTCCTTGACAGATGCCAAGATTCTATAGTCCCAAACGCACCATGAACACTTTCAACTACCCCACTATTAGCCGATGCCTTCTCAATTTCTTCAATAATTTCCAGTGGCAAACTATTGAAGGCCCGGCGAAGAGCCTCTTTTGCAAAGACCCGATTAATGATGTCTTTCTGTCGAGTATCGATGTAGGGACTAGATGATGGATCACCAGTAATTTTCTCAGGCCTATGGTAATAGAAATCATCATGACTGCGACCACGGCAAAAAGTCATTGCCATGGATATCGGTGCTCCCCTCCTACCTGCACGACCAACACGCTGCTGGTAGTTAAAGCGACGAGGGGGCATATTTGCCATTGCCACTGCTTGGAGCGCACCTATATCCACACCGGCCTCCATTGTGGTCGTAACACTTAAGAGATCAATACCTTGTACCGTCGCGATCTCATTTTCTAGAAAAATCTCCTGAAACCACCTTTGTCGAGATCCTTTGTCAGATACATCAGTTTGTCCGGTTAGCTCTTCGCTATGCAACCTGAATGGTAATCCCGACTTAGTGGCAAGATAACGATAATAATCCATGGAGTCATCTAAAGGCGCTGGTTTAAGACCCTCGCTTATACATGAAATACAATATCCACCAGAAGAGCACATATAAAACGTACCACAACGTGGACATTTATAACCACTTTTTTCGTGGGCATCATGATCAATAGCAAGCCATAAAAAATTCGGATTAACCCCACTATTGTGTTGACCTCGTATTCCAACTTTGGACTGTTGAAGTTGAGATATAATCAAGCTCTGTTCAACACCACAATTATCTAAAAAACGATTTTGACGGGCCATTAAATCAACATCTCCATCAACAGGCATGAAGTTATCCCAATACACAAAGTTTTTTTTGACACACATATTTCGAATAAGTGCATTAGTACAATCAATAATATCTTGTGACGGTGAATTTACAGGCCGAAAAGTCGCAAAACCTATACCAAGACTTTCAAATGTCCGAACTGCATTAGGAAACATTGATACCACGATTTCACGCATAAGAGACTCCTTCATATGCACAACATGTTGTTTTTGTGCCGGAGTTTGATTTGCATTAGGTCTTGGCAGACAATTCCAATCAAAACATTTCCACCACTCATTCCATAAATTCCCCTCTTTATACATTGTATTGGTTGAACGAGGCCCACCAGGACATATTCCTAGTTTCAAGAGCAGATTGAACACAATATCACGGATAGCAGAAATCGGGACAAAGGCAGGAAATTTTTTGGCAATAAATTCTATATCGCTTCTTATCGAAACCTGTATTGTTGCATCTTCCCCTTCAGATAAATCCTCAATGCCATCATATAAGGCACGATGCTGTTCTTTGAATATTGATACCAGATTCTTTTCGTTTATAGGATCAACGCTGTCTAACTTAACAGGGAATAAAGGATTAATTCTGGCAACCCAATCAAGGAAAGGTTCTAACTGCGCATCTGCCCTCTCTATGGCGTTTTTCGTTGCCAATCGCCGAATACTTGCTACAAATTGTTTAATAAACTCATTATGGGCACCAATTATGGAAACACGTACCATATCACGGAAATGGTCAAGTTCCATTCCAGCAGAAAGCTTAGCCGCATCTTGTCGGCTATCCGAAAAAAGTACAAGCTTCCTCATACTTCTTTTCTCCCCCTGATCACCAGCACTCATCTCCCGAAAAAGTGCAGAAGACAGAACCTGACTGGCACGTTGAAATCCAGTTCTATGTTGCCGAAGAGTCGTTTTATAATTTGTCGCACGACGTTTATCTGCTCCGCAACGTGGGCAAACCATGGGAAACGCCGAAACTGTTTTATCATTCGATCTAAAAACCCAACCATGTACTAAGCCTTCATGATCCCATGATTCACTCCGAAGCAACCCTGTCCAGACATCCAGACTAGCTTTGTGCCAGTCATATCTTATTGCTTTTCCTGATGTTCCTTTCCCCCAGGTATAATGGGAATGATCACTCTCATCTGGTCCTATTGGCACGACCTGCACTGGAGAAAAAATTGCATAATCACCATGAGTTTGCATGCTGGTAGCGAAATCAGGCATACGTTCAATATCAGGCATATCAGATGTCAGATATTCACTTCCGGGCTCTTCTGCACGTGTACGATAACCACCAAGAAACACTTCACCACATACGGAACAAACAAGCAGATCAAGGACTTTCCCGCCACATGAACAAGTAACCCGATGATATCCGTGAAGAGCTCCTATTGAACGCGACGTTTCATGATGTATGCTGCTATGAGAACAACTAGGATTTGAACAGGCCCATATGTTTTGCAGATTATGGAAAAATAAATGCCCACGAATAGGCTGCAGTGAACTGCCTGATTCATCTTTAGCACATGCCATGGCAAGCAATAATCCCCGCAATGCCACCGATACCAACCTGCCCTCGAGAGGGATTTCATCGGGAAAAAGTTTTTTATCGACGACAGTTAAACGAGTCGCACGGGTAACGTCACTATCTGATGTACAAGCTTCTTTTATAGCATTGCGGACATCAATGGATAAAAGAACAGCACCAACTGCCATTTCAACAGATTCTCCGTTGGAAATAACTCCACCAAAGTCGCGAACGAGATTTTCACAGGCCGCTGTGAGATCACTCTCCTTTGGTGGCTGCATCGACCCTAAAGGATCGACCTGGGCTCGTTGAGCAAAGGCCGCAAAGCAACTAGCATATTCCTGGAAATCTATTGAGTCGATAGTAGACTGACTAGCAATTGGGTCCACATTAATAATCTCAAACCGTTCTTTTGGCCTTCCAAAAAACTCTTCAAGAAAACTCCGGGAATCCTCATTAATACTAGCCGAGGTTGCTAAAATCCGTAACTGTGGTGAATCAGGTTCAAGACCAATACGATCAAATAAAAGTCGAAGAATATAAGCAACCTCAGTACCCGCAGTACCTCGATATGAATGAAGTTCATCAACAACCAACGAAAAAGTATTTTCCGGATCAAGAAGCCACTCTCGAGTCTGCTCAAAGATACGTTGCTCAGACTCCCTCATGAGCATGATATTAAGCATAGAATAGTTCGTGATCATGATATCGGGTGGGGTAAGTTGCATATCCCAACGAGACCACATTTCACCACCATTCAAGTCTGGAAAATGATATTGTACTTCAGGATTATTTCGGATTGCCTCAATTACTTTTTGGCTTTCTTTTTCTGCGGTTTTCATATACTTCTTCAATCGGTCGTAGGCATTACCACCATTATCATCTAATGGACGTCGACCAGGGACAGGTGTGCTTCCTGTATATCTGCCAAAAAGTATTCTATTCTTACCCCGATTTTGGTCCAGCCAATCATGAGTTTTTTGAGAATCCAAAGAAGCCCTCAACCGACGTAACTGATCTTCAACAAGCGCATTAAGCGGATACAGAATCATTCCACGGACAGCATGCATTCCTTTTTTATTTGAATCCGAGTGGTTGCGCTGAGTATGAGCCCATTGTGGTACCCAACTTTTTCCAGCTATAGTCCACCACTTACGATTTTCTGGATATGCTGGTGAATTTGGCCACGAACTTGAATCACGTGCAATTTCCGCTAGTAAGGGTAAAAGGAAACACTCTGTTTTACCTGACCCTGTCCCTGTTGTAACAACAATATCCTTCTTATCCAAAAGTGTAGCCTTAAGACTTTTCCACTGATGTTCATACAGGGTATTCTCTCCCATGATTGGCTCTGCCAATGCAGCAAGACCTTCATAGACCGCACCAAGTTTATCTGAGGCCTGTTTTATATTTAAACCAGACAATGGGTACTGCAATGAAGGCTCTATCAGAGGCTCTTGAGACAATACAGTACCTAACCCCAAAAGATCCCTGCGCTCTTTAGCCAACTTATGATTACTGAATGGAAATGCGCTTTCAACATACAACCGATAAATTTCACGCAGTCTCTCGTACGATCCAATCAAGTCTTTCATTCCTTAACCCTCCTGTAGGTCAATACCGAGTTTATCTGCTAATTTCTGTGCGAGTTCCCTCCCTACTGATTCGTAGACCAGAACGTCCATATCTCCAAATTTCTCCTTCCGAGGAAGTTTACCCGATGCAAGCACAAGAGATCGTTCATATATCATTGGCCACCTTGACATTTCAGGAATAAATAACTCATCTGCCTTATTGATAATGGCATTCATCATTTGCCCATTACTTCGTATCATAAGCCAGCGAAGATCATAATAAGCGCCACTCAGCCAACGAAGACCATCATAAAAAACAACTTTTGGTGCAAACTGCCCTTCATTCCGAGTAGCTTCATATAACCCGGGGGGCATAGTTTCTATATCGTTCAACCTCACAAAGCCTTGGCCATCGTAAATCTTAAACGAGTACTTGTGAACAGCTATGTCAGGATCTACAGGTAACAACACCTCCCACTCACTGTAATATGGCAATACGGACGCGAGTTTACCTGCAGGATCAATCAATATTGGAAGACCTTCAATCAAAACTGACGGATTTACAGAAACCCTTGTGGGGCCTCCATTACTTGAAGTTAGCGAAACCCCAGTAAGCTTCTTCCGCCATGCAGGAGTCATTTTACCTGAAATATAAGCCCCGGCAAGAGCACTCTTTACTAAAGCTGTTGGAGTTACGCCCCACTCAAATTTACGACCTGCTGTAACAGCTTCGATATCTCCCAACAATACAAATCTCCTCATTACAGCCCAGGCCCCCCCTTGAGTTGTTTCAGTTAACCGTAACAATTTTACCGCATCCTTGAACAGCCCCCATGAACCTTCACCTTTTGCTGAACACCACCATAGCAGATGATCCATAAGTTGTTCTTCAGCAGTATATTCATAGTCATCAATAAAGTCTCCACCGAATATATCATCATCATTTATATCAATATTACATTCCGCTTTTTCAAATCGAATAGGTTCAAGGAATGATGCGTATTCAAACTTTTCTGTTACTAAAGTGCTAATCTTATTAGCTTCATGAAAGGCGGAATGTTCACTGTCATTCCGTACCATCTTATTTTTAATCCCCAAATCTTGAAGCATAGCAGTTAACCTAGCATTAGGTTCAGTTTGCATTGGATCATCAAGATTTACCGCTATCCCAAAATAATAAGGGCCCGCCGAAACCGGTTCAAACTTGACAATCGGAACTTCCATTCCAAGTCGCATGTTGCGAACATAGTTTCGTATCAGTTCCCTCATTTTATGACGGTTCCCGCTTCCCCAAAAAAGCAGATATTTAACATGAGACATGGGGTACCTCCTCATACTTGATTAAAGGACCACATATTTTTTTCTTGCCTATTTCAACCCATTTCAAGCAATCAATACTATTTGCACTTATCTCATCCCAGGAAATAACCTTTAAAGAACGATTAGCTACAATCTTTTTGTTCCATATCACTTCAATGTTATACATCCCGGAATCCTTACATACGGATAAAATGAAAGGGTTTTGTGCATATACTTTTTCTTTTATTAATTCATTATTGCCCAA
>Ga0118677_10010189_pt1 | contig 14443 bp, 16 predicted proteins | sample AliMusrvi5mmetaG_FD_86154 | JGI IMG/M metagenome (GOLD analysis project Ga0118677, IMG submission 86154) | reverse complement strand
CGAGAGGAACGATGCGTTGCGGATTTCCACCGGCGTCGCGGACGGCCTGTTCTTGCGGAACCACTCCAGCGTCTGGAGCACCCGCGCGTTGCCGGTCCTGAGCTTCTCCTGCCGTTCCCGCCAGTGATACCAATCCGACAAGCATCGCCCGGAGACAGAGAGGCCGCGCTTTGCCTTGCAGAGATCGCGGGCGACTTCGTAGCCCTGCTTGCACCATTCGAAGATCTCGTCCTGAACCTTCTCCGGAAGGTTTGCCAGCTTGGAATCGGATCGTGGCTTTTTCATCATGCATGGCGTTGCGCCCGGCCTTTGTTGGTGATGCTCCACACGATGCCAAGGAGCCGGTCGTCCACCCCCGTGATCCACCGCTCGCCCTGGCAAAGAGTGACCGCGTCGTCAAAGTCGCTCAACAGCACCCGGCCGCCCAGCGATGCGTTGACCTGTGCATAGATAACCGCCTCCGACGCCGGTGCGTCCCAGCCGGCCAACACGTTCAAAATTTCGCGGGCGACCTTTTTCATTTGATGAGCCCCTGCGTGTTTTTGAGCAAGGCGACGATCTGCGCGGGCTGCGCGGCGATCTCGTGGCCGAGGTCGTTGATCCGGTTGTGGATGTGGATCGATCGCTGCTCCCCTGCCGCGATGATCTCCGTCTTGTCGCTTTCCATCTTCCGCTCGATCATTGTCGTCCGGCTTTCGAGCGCCGTGACCCGGCGTTCCATGTGGAAGCAATGCTCGACGTGCTCGGCCTTCGTGAGGACGTGCTCCTCCTGAAGCACCCGCAGCGGCTGCTGGACGTCCACTTTCCCGGCGGAGGCCGGCCGGGCCGCGTCGGCGATGTAGGCCTTAAGCTGCGCGTTGAATTTGAGAAGCATCCCGAATACGGTGAGCGTGCCGATGGCACCGGCGGCGAGGAGCTGGTTGTTGTCGATCTCCATGGCGAGAAGCGGCATCATTGCTCGCCTCCGTCGTTGAGCCGCGCCGCCGCCCAGGAGAGCATCGCCTTCGCCCGCGCCTGCCACCCCTTCAGGAAGCGGTTATACTTCGGCTGCGTGTGCGCGAGGTTGAGGTAAAAGAGCTCCCGCTGGGCCGAGAGCCGCCCGAGCAGCTTCCCGTGCTCTCCGGCTTCGAGCATCGCCCCGATGGCGGCGATGGTCTGCGGGCCGGGGGTTCCGTCCACACGCACACCGAGCGCCCGCTGCAAACATTTCGCCGCCTGGCTCTCCCCGGCGTTCACCGCAAAATCGAAATAGGCGAAGCTGATCGGGCTCGGCAGATGCCCAGCAAACGACTTGCCGAACTCCGCCAGGTAGATCTGCTCCGCCCCCTGCTTCGTGAGGTGGGCGATGTCCACGTAGGGATGCGAGCGCTGGTCGATCCCGAACTTCGTCGCGCCGCCGGGATCCGACGGGTCGTTCTCAAAATCCGTCCCCTCAAATTCCATGAGGAGAGAAAAATAATCTGGCCAGAGCGCGGGCATCAGAACTCCGCGCCTCCGGTTAATTCTACCTGAACGATCCGCAGCGAGGTCCGGCCTTCCTCGGTCGTCACCAGCGCGGTGCTCGGCGTGGCCCGGAGGCTCGCCAGCAGCCGCACAAAAAACGGGCGCTCGTCCACAATCGGCACCACCTGCACCCACTGGCTCAACGGCTTCCCGGAGACGACCTCCGGCACCGGCAGCGAGGCCACGGTATCCGGAGATTTCGGCCATGAGCAAAGCGCGATCCCGGCCAGCGCGAAAATCGCCGCAACGAGCATCAGCGCCTCCACATCCGCCCGGCCGGAATCAGAAGGGAGCGTGGGCGTCCCGCCCGCATTGACCGGCTCGGCTTTCTTCACCTCCGCCTTCGGGTTGAACGCGCCGCCGGGCTGTGTGGATCCCATGAACTTGACCGGCTGCGTGGCCTTGATGCGGCCGTAGATCGCGAGCGCTGCACCGACCAACCCGGCGATCTGGACGATGATGTCCGTGAGGTTCGCCACATCGACCTTGAAGTTCTTGAACCCGGCCACCAGCGCGAGGATCGTGACGAACGCCCCGATGATCGTGCGCGACTGCCAGAATGGTTTCGCCTCGTCGTTCATTTCTCGTTCAGCTTCTGCACCGCCAGTTCCACCGCGATATTCACCGCGCTTGCAGTCGCCTTGATCCCCGCCTGCAGGGCCTGCGCCTTGATCGCGTCCACCGCCGCAGCACGTTTCTCAGCGCCCGTCTTGCCCGAGTCCGCCAGCGAGGTCACCACGTCGAGCGCGATCGGCAGCAGCGCCGCCAGCAGCTCCGCCGTGCCCGTGGCAAGGATCGGAAGCAGAAACGAAATGAGCGTCTTCGAAGCGCCCGTCAGCCAGGCCAGCGCGTTGAGCAGTGTCTTTTTCATAGAGAGGTCGAGGTTACGTCCGGATTCGGCGTCACAAAATCCACGCGGGAGGGAGGGAGCGCATGGGAGCGCACGCTTCCAGCGTGTGGGACATCCGGCATCCTTGCCGGATGCCAAGAGAGGAAGAGTTGCGAGGCAGGATGCCCCGCTATGCACGCTGGAAGCGCGCGCTCCCCGGAAAAATCGCATCGACTTGAAGGACCGCCCGCATGAAGATGCCCGGCTCGATGGCCCTGCTGAAAGAGAACGCCTTGGAACGACTGAAATCCGCATGGAACGCGGGGAGGCTTGCCCATGCGTATCTGTTGGACGGGCCCGGCGGGTCCGGAAAAGAGTGGCTGGCCGCCCAGATGGCCGGCGTCGTTCTTGGCGGCACAGCCGAAGAGTCCCTGGCTCACCCGGATTATCACAGCGTTGCCCCGGAGTCGAAATCCCGGCGGATCGTCATCGAGCAAATGCGGGCGATGGAGCAGTCGCTCCAGATGAAGCCGATGCGCGGAAGCACGAAGGTGGCGGTGATCCACGACGCCGACCGGCTCCAGCCGCAGGCCGCGAACGCCTTTCTCAAAACCCTCGAAGAACCCCCGCCGGGTTGCCACATTTTTCTCCTGACCTCGCTCCCCGACGCGATCATGGACACGATCATCTCGCGCTGCATCGCCGTCCCGCTCCGCGGCGCTGGTGCCGCACCGCAAAGCACGGGCGAACGTTCCGTGGCCGACGCGCTGGTGAAGGCTCTGCTGCAGCCCGGCGGCCCCGACATCGCGGCCGGCATGCGCTTCGCACGGGCTTTTCAAAAGGCGACCGCCGCGACCCGCGAGCAGGTCACGGACGAGCTGGAGGGGGAATTGAAGCAGCAGCTCAAACATTACCGGGAGTCCGCGGACGCGAAGTGGGAGGAATCGCGGGAAGATCAAATCAAAGCCCAGGCCGAGGCGGCGGTGGTCCGGGAGCGCGAAAACCTCATCCATGCGACCGGGGAAATCCTCGCCGCCGCGCTCAGGCACCACCATTTGCCGTCCGCTCCCTGCCCGGAGACGATCGCCCGCGTCGCGAAAGCCAACCCGCCGGAGCGGCTGTTCAAGCGGCTGGCCGCATTGGATCATACGCGCGAACTGCTCGCCAGGGGAGTGCAGGAAGGCCTGGCGCTCGAAAGCGGGTTTTTGGAAATGATCGCCTCGAAATAAATGAAACGACTCGTCATCAAACTCGGCACCGGAATTCTTTCGCGGACCGGCCGCGCGCTCGAAACCGCCCAGTTCCGCCGCATCGCCCGCGAAGTCGCGGCCCTCCACAAATCCGGGACATCCTGCATCCTCGTGAGCAGCGCGGCGATCGCCGCGGGAGTCCGCGTCCTCGGGCTTTCGTGCCGGCCGGACGACCTCCCCGCCAAGCAGGCCTGCGCGGCGGCGGGCCAGCCGGAATTGATGCGGCTCTACGCGGCCTCGTTCCGCGCGCACGGCCTGCATGTCGCGCAGCTTCTTCTCACCCACGGCGACATCGACAGCCGGATGCGCCGCGCGAACGCCCGCAATACCCTCGACCGGCTCCTCGCATCCTCCAACGTGGTCCCGATCATCAACGAGAACGATTCGGTCGCGGTCGAGGAACTGCGCTTTGGGGACAACGACCGGCTCTCCGCCGAGGTCGCCCAGCTCGTCCGCGCCGACCACCTCGCCATCCTCACCAGCGTGGACGGGCTTCAGGACGCCGATGGGAAGCGCGTTCCCGAGGTCAAAGACATCGCCTCCGCCGCCCGCCACGTCCGCCCGGAGAAAGGCGAGGAATCCGTCGGCGGCATGAAAACGAAACTCGAAGCCGTCAAGCTCGCCGTCGGAGCCGGGATCCCCTGCACGATCCTCGACGGCCGGAAGCCGGGCCAGCTCGCCGCCGCGCTGGCCGGAAAAGATGTCGGCACAAGGTTTCCCGTGCCCGGGAAAAAGAGCTGATCTCCTCAGCGTGAAATCTCGAACATCCGTCGCACGGAGCGCTCGGCTTTGGCGCGGATGTCCTCGGGGATGAGGATTTCCGGCTGGAGTGTCGCGAGGCAGTCGCGCAATTTTTCGAGGGTGTTGAGCTTCATGTAGCGGCAGTCGCCGCAGGAGCAGAGGTCGGTGGGGCCGGGGACAAAAATTTTGCCCGGCACCTCGCGGCGGAGCCGGTGGAGCATCCCGCTTTCGGTGACGATGATGAATTCCCTCGCCGCGCTCTCGCGGCAGTAGGCGACCATTTTTTCCGTCGAGCAAACCTCGTCGGCGAGCAGGCGGACGGCGTGGGTGCATTCCGGGTGGGCGACGACTTTCGCGTCCGGGTATTCCGCACGGATCCCTCCGATGCTGTCGCGGGTGAACTCGACATGCACGTAACAGTTTCCCCGCCAGAGGTCCATGGGCCGCCCGGCTTTTTCGATCACCCACGAGCCGAGGTTCTGGTCCGGGACAAAGAGGATGTTGCGCCCGGCCGGCACCGACTCGACAATCTTTACCGCGTTCCCGCTCGTGCAGATCACGTCCGCGAGCGCTTTGACCCCGGCGCTGCAATTGATGTAGGCGATCACAAAATAGTTTTTTTCGCGGTTGGCCTCGAGGAACTCGGCGAGCTTTTCGGCCGGGCAGGAATCCGAGAGCGAGCACCCGGCGTCGATGTCGGGAATCACGACGGTTTTCGACGGGCTGACGATTTTGGCGGTTTCGCCCATGAAGTGGACGCCGCAGAACGCGATCACGTCGGCCCCGGTCTCCGCCGCCTTGTAGCTGAGCCCGAGCGAGTCGCCGACGTAATCCGCGAGTTCCTGGATGTCGGCGGTCTGGTAGTTGTGGGCGAGAATCACCGCGTTCCGCTCGCGCCGGAGCTCGTGAATTTCCGAAACAAGATCTGTGGATGCCGATGCCATCAGGGCAACATGGACGGGCATGGCCGCCGGATCAAGCTCCCGCCGCAAAGCGGGTTGTCAGACGGCTGGACATCTGATCTTCTCTTCGTGGAAATGAATCCCTTTCGCGCGGTGCTTATTTCGCTTGCCGGTTTTGTCGGCTTTGCGACTTCAAGCGTGTTTGTGGCAGGCTGCCGGCCGGCACCTGGCGGTGCCTACGAAGGCTATGTGGTCGGGGACTATGTGCTGGTGGCATCGCCGGCGGCGGGGCGGTTGCTGCGGCTCCCGGTCGAGCGCGGGGCGCGGGTTGAAGCGGGCGCGGAGCTTTTTGCGCTGGACCCAAAGCCCGAGGAGGATGAACTGGCCGCCGCGTCGTTCAGTTTCGCGTCGGCGCAGGCCACGCGCGAGGATTTGAACAAGGGGCAGCGCCCGACGGAAATCGCCACGCTCGAACACGAGCAGAAGGCCGCCTTCGCCGCACAGACCTACACCGACATCCAGCTCAAGCGCTCGAAGGAGCTTTACACGACGAAGGTGGTGGCCGAACAAAACCTGAACCTCTACCAGAGCGCCGACCTCGCCCTGATGGAAATCGCGGCCGCCCTCGAGTCTTCGATCCAGACCGCACGCCTTGGCGGCCGCGAGGGCCAAGTCGCCGCCGCGCAGGCCCGCGCCGACAGCGCGCATGCGCAACTGGCCCAGGCGCAGTGGGCGCTCGACCAGAAAGTCCAGCGCGCTCCCGGCAAGGCGCTGGTTTTTGACACGCTCTTCCGTCCGGGAGAATGGGTTCCGGCCGGTCAGGCGGTGGTGAGCCTGCTGCCGCCGGACAGAATCCGGGTCCGGTGTTTCGTTCCCGAGACGGCGCTGGCTTCGCTCAAGACCGGCGATGTGGTCGCTGTGGCGGCTGACGGGGCCGCGCCGCTGGCCGGGCGCGTTTCGTTTATTTCGCCGACCGCCGAATATTCTCCCCCGGTGATCTTCAGCCGGAAGAGCCGGGAGAAGCTGGTTTTCATGGTCGAGGTTTCGTTCGACCCGGACAAGGCGGTCGGTCTGCATCCGGGCCAACCGGTCCAGGTGAGCAGGGGATCACGGTGAACCTGGCGATCGACGTTCGTGGGGTCACGAAAAGCTTCGACGGAAAGAAAGCCGTCGATGGGGTGTCCCTGCGGGTCGGGCAGGGGGAAATCTACGGGTTCCTCGGGCCGAACGGCAGCGGCAAGACGACATTCATCCGGATGCTGTGCGGGCTGTTGAAAGCCGACGGAGGCGAGGGGACGTGCCTCGGGTATGACTTCCTCACCGGGAGCAGGAAGATCAAAAACCACGTCGGCTACATGACCCAGCGGTTCAGTTTTTACGAGGACCTGACCGTCCGGGAAAACCTCGATTTCGTCGCCCGCGTTTACGGCATCCCCGACCGCCAGAGCGCCCTGAAAACCATCATGGACGAGCACGGGTTGAGCGGGCGCAGCCACCAGCTCGCAGGCGGGCTTTCCGGCGGATGGAAGCAGCGCCTCGCCTTGGCGGCCTGCATGCTGCACTCCCCGAAGCTCTTGCTGCTCGATGAACCGACCGCCGGGGTCGATCCGAAGGCGCGCCGGGATTTCTGGGAATCCATCCACAAGCTCGCCGCCGACGGGCTCACCGTCCTCATCACCACGCACTACATGGACGAGGCCGAGCGCTGCCACCGGATCGGCTATCTTTCCTACGGGCGTCTTCTCACGGCCGGCACGGTCGGCGAGGTCGTCTCGGCGTCCGGCCTGCACACGTGGTCGGCAACCGGCCAGGATCTCCAAGGGATCGTCGCGAGGCTCACGGGCAAACCCGGCATCGAGCAGCTCGTGCCCTTCGGCACCACGCTTCATGTCAGCGGGGTTGACCAGGCCAAACTCGAAGAAGCCATCCGCCCCGAACGCAAGCCGGGCACCGATTGGCAGAAGATCCCGTCGAGCCTCGAGGACGTCTTCATCCATCTCATGGATTCCTCGCACGACAATTTCCCATGAGGTTTTTCGATTTCCACCGGCTGGCCGCGATCGTCGTCAAGGAGTTCATCCAGATGCGGCGTGACCGCCTGACGTTCGGCATGATGGTCGGCGTCCCGCTCCTCCAGCTCACGCTCTTCGGATTTGCGATCAACTCGAACCCGAAGAACCTGCCGACCGCGGTCGTCCTCGGCGACAACGGTCCGTTCGTGCAGACGCTCCTCCAGGGGATGAAGAACAGCGGGTATTTCGACATCCGCGAACACCTCGGCGAGGCGGCGGCGCGCGAAGCGCTCGATCTCGGGCGCGTCCAGTTCGTGCTCACGATCCCGCCGGATTTTTCCCGCTCGTTCCTGCGCGGCGACCGGCCGGGGATTCTGCTCGAGGCCGACGCCACCGATCCGGCGGCCACCAGCAACGCGATTTCAACCGTCCAGGAACTGGTGCGGACCGTGTGGGCCCGCGATCTCGCGGGACCTCTGGCCGGGCTGTCCGGCAAGCCGGGACCGGCCGACCTGATCGTCCACGCGAAGTTCAACCCGGAGGCGATCACCCAATACAACATTGTCCCCGGCCTGATGGGAGTCGTGCTGACGATGACGATGGTGATGATCACCGCGCTGGCCATCACCCGCGAACGCGAACGCGGCACGATGGAAAACCTCCTCGCGATGCCCGCGCGGCCGATCGAGGTGATGATCGGGAAAATCATTCCCTACATCCTGGTCGGTTACATCCAGGTCGGCTTGATCCTCGCTGCCGCCGCCGTGGTCTTCCATGTGCCGATGATGGGGAGCCTGCCGCTTCTGCTGGGGGCATCGTTTATTTTTATCGCGGCCAACCTGGCCGTGGGAGTGACGTTTTCCAGCGTGGCTTCGAACCAACTGCAGGCGATGCAGATGTCGTTCTTCTTTTTCCTGCCCTCGCTGCTGCTTTCCGGGTTTATGTTTCCGTTCCGGGGCATGCCGGTCTGGGCTCAGTATCTGGGCGAGGTTTTTCCGCTCACCCATTTCTTGCGGATCGTCCGCGGCATCCTCCTCAAGGGCAACGGGCTCTCTCCGACGCTTGTCGAGATCGGCCCGATCACCTTGTTTCTCATCGTGGCGCTGGCCGTCGGCGTGAGCCGTTACCGGCAGACGCTGGACTGATCCTCGTGCGGGGCGGACGGACGCCCTTTCATTTTCTCCGAAAAAAGAGATTTCCAACTCGGGTCCGGCGATGTCCTCTGTTGGTTCCAACATATGAAACGATTCGAAAATCAGTTTGCCATTGTCACGGGAGCGGGCCGGGGGATCGGCGAAGCCATCGCAAAACGCCTCGCCGACGAAGGCGCAAAAGTTGCCGTCGTCAGCCGCACGGAATCCAACTCCGCAAAAACTGCAGCGGCCATCAACGCGGCCCACACGGATTGCGCGCGCCCCTACGCGGTGGACGTGGCGGATTTCGATGCCGTGCAGAAAACCGGCGAGCAGATCATTGCCGATTTCGGGAGGTGCGACGTGCTGGTCAACAATGCCGGGATCACCCGCGACACCTTGGCCATGCGGATGTCGAGCGAGGACTGGGATGTCGTGCTCGACACCAATCTCAAAGGCGCCTTCAATTTCATCCGCTCGATGCTCCGCCCCATGGTCAAGCAGCGGTCTGGACGCATCATCAACATCAGCTCGGTGAGCGGGCTCATGGGCCTCGCAGGGCAGGCAAACTACGCCGCGAGCAAGGCCGGGCTGATCGGCATGACCAAGAGCATCGCCCGGGAAGTCGCGAGCCGCGGGATCACCGCCAACGTCATCGCCCCCGGGTTCATCGAGACCGACATGACCTCGGGCCTCGGCGAAGCTGTGCGCAACGGCGCGCTCGCTCAGATCCCGCTCCAGAAATTCGGGGCCGGCGGCGACATCGCCGCCGCCGTCGCATTTTTCGCCAGCCCCGAAGCTTCGTTCATCACCGGCCAGGTCCTCGCGGTGGACGGCGGCATGAGCATGTAGGGTTTCACTCCCCCATGAGGGAGGGGATGGTGCCAGCCCATGTTTTGTGGAGTTCTGCAAGCGGCCAGGAGAGGGATTTTCCGGCCGTTGTGATTTCCAGCATGGAGGTCGGTGTGACGGTGCCGATCAGGCTTGCGGGGACCCCGCGCTTTTCGAGGCCGGCCAAGACGCTGGCGGCGTCGCATGAACCGACCGAGATGACGATGCGGGACTGGGACTCGTTGAAGAGCGGGATGTCGGCGCGGGATGAGGCGGCTGGGATTTCCACGGCGGCCCCGAGCATCGTATCGCCGGAGATGCACGATTCGGCGAGCGTGACGGCGAGGCCGCCCTCGGCGCAATCGTGGGCGCTTTTCACAAGCCCCGAGCGGATCAGCGAGCGCACGGCGTCCTGGACGGCGAGTTCCTTGTCGTAGTCGAGCTTCGGCGGCGGGCCGGCTTTGACCCCGTGGACCGCGAGGAGGTAATGCGAGGCGCCGAGCTCGTCGCCCGGTTCGCCGACAAGGATGATCTCGTCGCCGGCCGCTTTGAAAAATTGGGTGGTGATGTGTTTGGCGTCCTCGACGATACCGACCATGCCGACTGTCGGAGTGGGGTCGATCGCGCCCGCCGGGCTTTCGTTGTAGAGGCTGACGTTGCCCCCGGTGACCGGCGTGTCGAATTTCCGGCAGGCCTCGGCCATCCCCTCGACCGCCTCGCGGAGCTGGAGGAAATTTTCCGGCTTGTGCGGGTTTCCGAAATTCAGGTTATCGGTCAGGGCGAGCGGGATCGCGCCGGTGCAGGCGATGTTCCGCGCGGCCTCGGCGACGGCGATCTTCGCGCCCTCGCGGGGATCCTGGCGGCAATAGATCGCGTTGCAGTCGGTGCTGGCGGCCAGGATTTTGTTGGCTTCGCGGACGATGAAGACGGCGGCATCCGAGCCGGGCAGAACGGTGGCACCGAGGCGGACCATGTGATCGTATTGACGCCAGACCCAGCGCTTCGAGGCGATGCTCGGGTGGACGAGCAGGGCGTGAAGCGAGGCCGTGCAGTCGGCTTCCGGGAATTTTGCAAGATCGAGCGGCGCGGGCAGGGACTTAGCGGCGGCTTCCCGCGAGTAGAGCGGGGCTTCGTCGGCAAGCTTGCGGGCGGGGATTTCCACGGCGACAGAATCCCCCTCGCGGACACGCATCATCCCGTCATCATTCACGACGCCGACTTCGGCGAAGGGCAAATCCCATTTTTCGAAGATGGCGCGGACCTTGTCCTCCTCGCCTTTGTTGACGATGACGAGCATGCGTTCCTGGGATTCGGAGAGGAGGATTTCGTAGGGGGTCATGCCGGTCTCGCGTTTCGGGACCAGGTTCAAATCGATCTCGACGCCGGTGCCGCCGCGGCTGGCGGTCTCGCAGGTCGAGCAGGTGAGGCCGGCCGCGCCCATGTCCTGGATGCCGGCCACGCAGCCGCTCGCGAGAAGTTCGAGGCAGGCCTCGAGGAGAAGTTTTTCGCGGAACGGGTCGCCGACCTGGACGGCCGGGCGGTCTTCTTTGGATTCCTCGGTGAGCTCACGCGAGGCGAAGGCCGCGCCCGCGAGCCCGTCGCGCCCGGTCTCTGCGCCGACGTAAAAAACCGGGTTCCCGATCCCCTTCGCGGCGCCGCGGGCGATCTGCTCGTGGCGGAGGATCCCGAGGCAGAACACGTTGACGAGCGGGTTGCCCGAGTAGCTGTCGTCGAAATACACTTCGCCGCCGATCGTGGGGATCCCGATGCAGTTCCCGTAGTGCGAGATCCCGGCGACCACGCCCGCAAAGAGCCGGCGGTTCGTGCGCGCCTCGGCGGAGTCGCCACGGATGTCGCCGAAGCGCAGCGAGTTCATCGAGAAGACCGGGCGTGCTCCCATCGTGAAAATGTCCCGGATGATCCCGCCGACCCCGGTCGCCGCGCCTTGGAACGGCTCGACCGCGCTCGGGTGGTTGTGGCTCTCCATCTTGAACGCGATCGCCCAGCCGTCGCCGATGTCGATCACCCCCGCGTTTTCTTCGCCCATTTTCACCAGCACCCGCGGGCCGGTCGCTGGAAATTGTTTCAGCTCCAGCTTGGAATTCTTATACGAGCAATGCTCGCTCCACATCACCGAGAAGACCCCGAGTTCGGTGAAATTCGGCTCGCGGCCGAGGATCTGCCGGATGCGTTCGAATTCCTCGGGCGTGATGCCGTGCTTGGCGATGATTTTGGGAGTAATCGGAGTCATGAATTAAGAATGCTCTGAAAAATGGCGAGGCCGTCGGTGCTGCCGAGGAGGGGGTCGCAGGCGCGCTCGGGGTGGGGCATGAGGCCGAAGACGTTTCCGGCCGCGTTGCGGATGCCGGCGATGTTTTCGCGCGAGCCGTTCGGGTTCGCGTCATCCGTGACATTTCCTTGCCCGTCGCAATAGCGCACGAGGACCTGCCCGTCGGCCCGTAGCCGGGCGAGCGTTTCGTCGTCGGCGAAGTAGCAGCCTTCGCCATGGGCGATCGGGATCTTCAGGACCTGGCCGGCCGATGCGGCGTTCGTGAAGCGCGATTCGCTCGACTCGACGCGCAGGAAGACGTGTTTGCAGACGAAATGCAGGCCGCGGTTTCGCACCAGCGCGCCGGGCAGGAGCCCGCTCTCGCAGAGGATCTGGAAGCCGTTGCAGATCCCGATCACCGTGCCGCCCGAACCCGCGAATTCCTTCACCGATTTCATCACCGGCGAGAACCTCGCGATGGCCCCGCACCGCAGGTAGTCGCCGTAGGAAAATCCTCCGGGAACCACCACCGCGTCAAAGCCCGCAAGCGAGGTGTCCTTGTGCCAGACATAGTCCGCGGAGGTGCCGGGGATCGCGTTCAGCGCATGCACGCAATCCTGGTCGCAGTTCGAACCCGGGAATCGAAGGACGGCAAATTTCATGAAGATGTTTTAACCACTAAATTTCACTAAATATCAGCTCGTAATCCTCGATGACGGGATTCGAGAGGAGGTCTCGGGCGATCTCGTGGAGGAGCTTCTCATCTGCCGCTTCGGGAAGTTCGATCTCGATGACTTTCCCGATCCGGACCCGGCCGATATTTTCCAGGCCGTGGTGGCGGATGGCTTCGGCGGCGGCGGCGCCCTGCGGGTCGAGGACGGAGGGTTTGGGCATGACGGTCACAAGGGCTTTCATCAGGGCGAGGGTTTCGTTTCGGGGCGGGTTGGACAAGCGGAAATTTCGGATTTCCGCGAGCGGATCAAGAAAATCACTGCGGCTAGCGCAGAGAAGACGAGGCAGGCGATGGAGAAGACCTCGCCGTTGCGGGCATAGAATGTCGGCACCGGGTTCGCAGGGGCCGCCACCTTGCCGAACAAAACCCCCTCGATGAACGTGTTTCCGGTTTCCGTCTGGAGGGTTGCATTCACTCTCCCGAGCCGGTCCACCATGCAGGTGACACCGGTGTTGGCGGCGCGGACCATGGGGATCTTGTTCTCGGCGCAGCGGAACACCGCGTGCGCGGCATGCTGGCGGGAGCCGGCGCTGTCAACGAACCACCCGTCATTGGTCACCACCGCAAACGCCTGCGCCCCCATCAAGGCAAACCGGCGCGCGAGGTCGCCGATCACATCTTCGAAACAAATGAGCGGGCCGATTTTGACCGGCTTGGCGGACATCTCGAGAACCACCGGTTTCGTGCCGGCGTCGAAATCGCACGGGACCAGCTCTCCGATCATCCATGCGAACACCGGGAACCTTTTCCGGAACGGCACATACTCGCCGAACGGGACGAGATGCATCTTGTGATATATCTGCACTTGCCTGGCATGGTCGCTCAGCAGCACCGCGGAATTGTAGTCGCCCTCGCTGGAAAAATAGACCGTGCCGAGGAGGAAATCGCCCCCGTGCGTTTCGGCCAAGCCGCGCACTAAATCCCATGTGCCCTGGTCGTTGAAGAGCGGGCGCGGGGTGGAGGATTCCGGCCAGAGGAGCAGGTCCGGCTTCATGGCCAAGGCGGCCCCGGTATGCTTGGCGTAGCGTTCCTGGACATCCGACTCGAAGGTCAGATCGTTGCGGACATTTTGCGGGATGTTGGCCTGCACGGCCGCGAAGCTGAACTCCACGGATGCCGGAGCGGGCGCAAAAACCTGCCGCATCCCGTATCCCCAGGCCAGGGCGACAAGCGCCACCGCCACCGCAAAATCGTAGTGCGGGCGCCGGGCGCCTTGGCCGACTTCAAGAACCAGCCGTTTGATTGTGGCGACAAGCATCAGGTTCGCCATGACGACGAGAAAAGAAATCCCGCCGACGCCGGTGATGTCGGCGATCTGGATGAGGGGGACGTTCGCGTGCAGGGCGATCCCGACATGGTTCCAGGGAAACTGGGGGAACAGAACTCCCCGCAGCCACTCGAGGGCAACCCACGCCGCCGCCGCCGAGCCGCAGGACCGCAAATTGCGGATCGAACTCAGCCAGGCAGATCGGCCGCTTTTGTCCGCCCCTGTCGGCTTGGCCACCGTGCCGAGGAAGACCACCCAGAGGGCCGGGTAAATCGAAAGATACAGCGCGAGGGCGATCCAGCCCGGGACGGTCAGCGTGGTCAGCCAGAACAGGCTCCCGCCAAAATACGCGCAGCCGAAAACATATCCCAGCGCGGCAAGGCGCAGCCGGCTCCAGCGGGCCGGCGCATCGAGAAGCCACGCCGCGCAAACCAGCGGGACCAAGGCCACCCAGCACAGACCCTCCCACGCGACGGGCGCATAGCAAAGCGCCATCGCGACACCGCTGAGAAATGCGAAGATCCAAGCCGGAAACATCCGCGCACAATAACCGAACCCGCGCATCCTTCCACCCCGCATTTTATCGTGTTTAGCAACGTGGAGCAGGCGTCCCGCCTGCTCTCGAGATTGGTTCAAGCTGCGGCGGCGAAGATGGTGCTGCACAGGTTGGGTTCGCATTTCATGGGCTTCGTGCGGTTGAGAGCGGCGTTCATGAAGTCGCTTAAATGCTCTGAGCGGACGGCTTTTGCCCATAACTCCCTGCGCAGTTCGTTGAGCAGGTCCTGGGTCGAGGGTCGTATTTTTTTGCTGGGGCGCCTCCATTTTGCGGGAGGGATAGCGGTGGGTTTGCCACCTTTGCCGTAGGCTTTGAGGGCGGCGACAAGGAGCATGGCATAGGCGGCCACGGCGGTGGCGGGGATGTTTTCTACGGAGTTTTCGTTGCGCACCTGGGCCTGGCCGACGCCGAGGATGG
>Ga0118677_10010188_pt1 | contig 14445 bp, 13 predicted proteins | sample AliMusrvi5mmetaG_FD_86154 | JGI IMG/M metagenome (GOLD analysis project Ga0118677, IMG submission 86154) | reverse complement strand
GTCTTATCCCGATAGCGCTGGAAGGCGTACTCACTATCAAGAACCTTCTTTCCTGACTTGGTCAACACAACCCTGAAATTATTCTGGGTTGAATCATAAAAAAGGTCACCTACATGCCCGTCGGGAGTGGAAAATTCACCGTAGTAATTATAGACACCTTCGTTCTTCCAAAGAGGGCTCAATTTGACTGCATCTTCAAAAATCGGCTTTTCCTTACTGTTTTTCAGTTTTATAACCAGAGAAGCATCAACCAACATTTTAGACAGAAAGATGTCGAAATTTCGAAACCTACAGGGTTCACCCATGGCAACAATTTTTTCTTGTTGCAACGGTCTGTGATTCATATCCAGAAGAATTATATCTGTGGATCCTTTTGGATATTTCTTATTGGGAAAAGTCTGAGTTTCGATGCCCAGAAATGGCAAACCGGCAGGAGAAGCCAATGGTCCCTTAATTAGGGGGTAATAGTTTTTGATGTTATCAAGAGCCATCGGCACACCCATGCCATGAATAGTGGTGCCAGAAAACTGGTACAGATTATCATGAATACCTATAAAAGCCACCAGCAGCAATCCACCATAAGCAAAAAGAGTACCAAGATAGCCATTACAGCCTTGTTGAGGAAAAGACTAATCGCCGGTACGGACTTTGGGATTTCACGCAAGCCGGTCAGGGACAAGCCCGCAAGTTTGGTAAGAAGACGCTTGAACCTCCTCCCGGTAAGCATTGGATTTGGTCGCAGGAGAGAATTGATGCTGGATTTGCCGAAGGCCGCATTGTGTTTACTTCGACCGGCATGCCTCGCTTGAAACGCTACCTCGACGAATCGAAGGGAAGACAAGTCGGCGATATTTGGGACGATGTGTACGATGTGAACGCCGTGGCATCTGAGCGTCTTGGCTATCCCACGCAAAAGCCCGAAGCGTTGTTGGAGCGAATTGTTCAAGCCAGCAGCAACGAAGGCGATTTGGTGGCGGACTTTTTCTGCGGCAGTGGTACCGCGGCTGCGGTAGCCGAAAAACTCGGCCGCAAATGGATCGCCACCGACCTCGGCAAGTTCGGCATCCACACCACCCGCAAGCGGCTCATCCAAGTCCAGCGCGAGTTGAAGGCCACCGGTAAACCGTTCCGGGCATTTGAAGTGCTCAACCTCGGCCGGTACGAGCGCCAAGCCTATCTCAACGTTGCCGGGCGGCTGACCGGCAAAAAGAAAGAGCAGGCCCTCGCCCGCAAGGAACAGGAGTTCCGCGATTTGATCCTGAAAGCCTACCGGGCCGAACCGTTGCCGGACGCCGCCTTCTTCCACGGCAAGACCGGCGGACGGCTTGTCGTCGTCGGCCCGATCAACCTGCCGGTCGGGCGGTTGTTCATCGAGGAAGTGATTACGGAATGTCGCAAACGCGGCGCGTCGCGCGTGGACGTGCTGGCGTTCGAGTTTGAGATGGGCCTGTTCCCGGCCGTGCTGGACGAGGCCAAGCAGAAAGGCATCGACCTCGCGCCCAAGACCATCCCGCCCGAAGTCTTCGACAAGCGCGCCGTGGAGAAAGGACAGGTCCGGTTCCACGACGTGGCCTACATCGAAGTCACCCCGCGTTTTGGGGTAGGGCGCGCTGTCCCTAGCGCGCCGAATCCTAAATCGCGGACGGCTGGGACAGCCGTCCCTACCAACGACCTGACTGTCGCGGTCGAACTGACCGATTTCTCTGTTTACTACTCCCAAGGATTGGCCGACGCCATTGCCGCCGACCTGAAGGACGGCAAGAGCGAAGTCGTCTGCGAAGCCGGTAAGCTCCTCAAAGTGAGCAAGGACAAGAACGGCGTCATCACCCGCGACGTGCTTACGAAGAAGTGGACGGACTGGGTGGATTACTGGGCCGTGGATTTCGATTACGAGAGCCGCAAAGAAATCATCAAAGTCGCCAAGAATCTCGGCGTCGAAGGCGCGCTCCCCGGCACGGCGGACGCCGCCGAACTCCTTGATTTTGAGGAACGTTGGACTGGTGCATACATTTTCGAGAATGAGTGGCAAAGTTTCCGCACCCGGCAGAACCGGGACTTGGAACTCAAAACCGTCGCTCACACCTACCCCAAAGCAGGCCGGTACACGATTGCCATCAAAGTCATCGACATCTTCGGTAATGACACGATGACACTCATGCCGGTAACGGTGGGGTATTCCGCGCCAACGTGATGACCCCTTCTGAACGAGTCCAGTCTGTGCGCGACCAACTGCCGGCGGGCGGTTTGTTTGCCGGGCTGACCTGGCGGATTGCGCCGGCAGCGTTTCCATTAGCGGCTGAATTAGTGCAGCAATTTGAGCTGCTGGGGCCGCAATTGCTCGCATTTTACCGTGCGTGTAACACCCTCTACCGGCACTCGTTCGCCGGCAAGCAGCCGCGGTGGGTTGCGCAGTATCTCGACGCCGGCAAACCCGATCACCTGCTGGAGATTTCCCGGAGCGATCGGATCAAATCGCAGGTTCCGCGCATTATCCGGCCGGACGTGATTCTAAATGAGGGGCATTTCTTTATTACCGAGCTCGACAGCGTGCCCGGTGGGATCGGACTGACCGGCTGGCTCGGTAAAACCTATGCCGGACTGGGAGACAGAATTGTCGGCGGTGCGACCGGAATGCTGGAAGGTTTTTCCAGTATTCTTGGCGACCGGGGGGTGGTGGTCGTCTCCGAGGAATCGGCGACGTATCGGCCCGAGATGGAGTGGCTCGGGCAGCAATGCGGATTTGGCGTGTTGCGGCCGGAAGAGATTGGGAAGATTCTGGAGGGCGAGGCTCCGTTTGAGCCATCGGGAAGCGGCTCGCCGGGAGGCTCGCCCGCCAAACTAATGACGTATTACCGGTTTTTCGAATTGTTTGACCTGGCGAATGTCCCGAATGCGGAGACGGTGCTGGCGGGGAATGTGACGCCGCCCCCCAAACCACAGTTGGAAGAAAAGATGTGGTTTGCGTTTTTGTGGATGGAACAGCTCCGGCCGTTTTGGCGGGAGCACCTGGGTGAGCCGACGTTAAAAGCATTGCAGGCGGTTATGCCGCGAACGTGGCTGGTGGATGCGACGCCGTTGCCGCCGCATGCGGTTATCCCGGAACTCGGCATCAATGACTGGCGGGAAATGGCGCGGTTTTCGCAAAAGCAGCGGGAGCTGGTTTTGAAGATTTCCGGGTTTCATGAGCAGGCGTGGGGTGCCCGGAGCGTTTCGGTCGGCCATGATTTGTCAGGAACGGAATGGAGTGCCGCGATTGAGCGGGCGCTCGCCAGCTTTCCGGATCATCCCTATATTCTGCAGCGGTTCGAAAAATCAAAACTCGTTGCCGCGGAGTATTTTGATTTTGAAACGAACGCGCTCCGGCCATTTCAGGGACGGGTCCGGTTGTGTCCGTATTATTTTGTGACCGGTGACCAGGTGAAACTCGGTGGGGTGCTGGCGACAGTTTGCCCAGCCAACAAAAAAATCCTGCATGGCATGTCGGAAGCGGTTTTGGCGCCTTGTTGTGTATCCGAGCCGATAACCGGTGCGGATCGTGACAGGATCAACTGTTCGCCAATGCCAGATAGCTAACCCGCGTATCTCCGTAAATGGCTTCGCGATGCAGTCGCCAATCTGCCGGTAAAAGCACCGCATCACGTTTCGCGGATTCCAACACGAATAATCCGTCGGCCGCCAGCAACCCGCGCTGGTGAACTGTTTCTAACATCGGCAGGTTGTCGGTTCCGTAGGGAGGGTCGGCAAAAATCAAGTCGAACGGCCCGGTTAACCGCGCCAGTTCGCGCAGGACTTCACCGCGCACGGTGGTAGTCACCGGCGCCGGCTGAAATCCGGCGAGATTCTTGGCCAGACAATCCAGGGCGGTTCGGGCCTGTTCAACAAACACCACGGATTGGGCGCCGCGACTCAACGCTTCCAATCCGAGCGCGCCGGTACCGGCAAATAAATCCAGGACGGTTGCGGCGGTGACCCGGGCGCCGAGGCTGGAAAAAATCGCCTCGCGTACCCGGTCTGAAGTCGGGCGCGTCGCGTCGCCGCGTGGCACTGTGAGCGGCAATCCTCGGGCAAGGCCGGCAATGATGCGCATGGTTGCTTTCTGTTATCCTTTCCCTAATGATAATGGAAATCGACACGGCATGAAACGAATTCTTGTGATTTTCAATCCGGCGGCTCGCAGTGCCAAATCGCGCACTTTCCGGAAATTCCTCGATTGCCATGCCGGCCCGAATGTCACGCTCGCGCCGACCCAGGGTCCCGGCGATGCCACGCGGCTGGCGGTGGCGGACCGCGCCCACGACCTCATTGTCGCCGCCGGTGGCGACGGAACCGTTAACGAAGTTGTCAACGGTCTCGGGGATCGTCCGCTCGGAGTTTTACCGTTTGGGACTGTGAATGTTTTTGCCAAAGAACTCGGCATTCCGGCCGGGCTCAACGCCGCCTGGCACGTGCTGGAAACCGGCCGGACTCGGACCGTGGATCTTGGCTGTGCGGAGTTTGCCGGGCAGACGCGCTTCTTTGTCCAACTGGCTGGCGTCGGGTTTGATGCGCGGGCAGTTCGGGCGACCACTTGGAATTTGAAAGTAAAACTCGGACCGCTGAGCTATGTCGTTGCCGGTGTCAGAATCTTGCGCCAAACGCACGCGCTGATTGAGGTTGCGCCCGGCATTGCCGGTGCGGCGGTCTTGATTGGCAATGGCCGGTATTATGGCGGCAAGGTGCGGCTCTTCCCCCGTGCCCGATTGGACGATGGCTTGCTCGACGTCTGCGTGTTTGAGAAATTTCGCGGGCGCGATCTGTTCCGTTATTTACCCAAAATCTTATGCGCCACCCACCACCGGATGGCTGGGGTCCACTATTTTCAAACGGCGGAATTTACCTGCCGGTCAGTCGGGACGACCCCGTTGCAATTGGATGGTGAGGATGCTGGGGATGGACCGATTAAGTTTTCGGTAAAACCCGGCGCGCTGCAGGTGCTGGTGCCGGGCTGAGTCGTCGCAGGAGTTCCACACTCATCGCGATGCCGCGGTAGAAATTGTTCAGCTCCATCTTTTCGTTCGGCGAATGCCAATTGTCGTCCGTTTGCCCCAAGCCCACAACCAGGACTTCGCCGCGGAGTTGCCGCTGAAAGTTGTCGAGAATGTGAATCGTTCCGCCTTCGCGGGTGCAGACCGGCGGGCGGCCAAAGGCAGTGGCCAGTGCGGCCAGTGCTGCGCGAGCGCCGCGGCCATCCGTGGGGGTCAGAAATGGTGGCGAATAGTGACCGGAGTCGAGGGTGAGCCGGACGGATTTCGGGGTGAGTCGGCGCAGGTGTTGGACCACGAGCTGGTCGATCCGTTTGGGAGATTGGTTCGGCACCAGTCGACAGGTGATCTTGGCGGAAGCCCACGCCGGGACGATGGTCTTGCCGCCGGGACCTTGGTAGCCGCTGGTGAGTCCATTGATTTCGAAGGTGGGACGGGCCCAGCGGCGTTCGAGCGTTGTGTAACCGGCTTCACCAGCAGTTGTCGGTACCCCGAGTTCTGCGGCGTAGCGCCGATCATTGAGCGGCAGCGCGCGCCACGCGCGGCGCTCCTTGGCGGTCAGCGGTTGCACGTCATCGTAGAAGCCGGGGATGGTGATCCGGCCTTTGGCATCGACACAGCCGGCCAAAATATGGGCCAATACCAGAGCCGGGTTCGCAAGGCTGCCGCCGAACACGCCGGAATGCAGGTCGCGATTCGGTCCGTCCACACGCAATTCAAAGGCGGCAATTCCGCGCGTCGCATACGTCAAAGTGGGCCAGCCTTTCCCGTACATACCGGTATCGGAAATGATGACATAGTCCGAGCGTAACCGGCGCGCGTGTTGGTGGACGAATTTGATCAGGGCGCCGCTCCCGATTTCTTCTTCCCCTTCGATCAGGAACGTCAGATTGACCGGGAACGGTTTTTGGGTGGCCAGCAAGGTTTCCACCGCTTTGACGTGGGCGAAGAATTGCCCTTTGTTGTCGGAAGCGCCGCGGCCGAAGAGTTTGCCGGCGCGGACGGTGGCCGCAAACGGCGGGGTCTTCCATAATTCGATGGGTTCCGGCGGTTGCACGTCGTAGTGGCCGTAGATGAGGACGGTCGGCAAGCCGGCGATCACGGGAGTGTGGGCTTCCAGAATCGGATGCCCGGCGGTTTTGTGGATGGTGACGGTCAGGCCGATCTGCCGGAAATGTTTGGCGAGCCAGTCGGCGCAGGCGCGGATGTCCGGATGATGAACGGGTTGACCGGAGACGCTGGGGAACCGGACGAGTTGTTGGAGTTCCGTGAGAAAGCGAGTGCGATGTTGTTGCAGATAGCGGTCAATCATGGCCGTATTCTGTCCCAAGCCCTGCCGACTTGGCGAGCAAAGATTGACGTGCCGGGACTTGATCAAACCGGGCCGTCAGCACTTCGACAGACCGCGCTGCAAGGGATTCCAGTCTTGGGTTGCGTCGGCCGGTGGTCAGGAGACCGTCGCCGAACGGCTGCGGAAGCCGCGGCCTAGCTCTGATCTGGGCAAGCTCGGACGGAGCCGCGCCCTCCGCTTCGGGGTTGTTTTGGTCAGGCGGTAATCCGGTCTTGGAATGGTTCAAATTAGCTTGTGGACATCATCAGAGCGGATAAAGTGCCGGCCAATGAAATTCAGTCCCCCACGATGGTCGTGGGGCGTAGGTCATAGGGGAAATGTTGGATGAAAACAGATACTGTTCGTTTCGGGTTGTACGGGTGCAATCCATACCGCACCGGCAGTCTGATGGCGGCGGCCACTGCCTGTTGTGCCGGGAAAGTTTCGATCGCGGCGTGTTACGATGTTGATCGGGCCAAAGTGGACGCCATGGCAGGGATGTACCAGGCCAAGGCGTGCTATGACTTGCTGAGTTTCCAGAAAGCCGACTTCAATGTGGCGTTCGTAGCCCTGCCGCCGTTCCTGCATCCGGAGGCGTTCGCGGCCTGTGCGCAAGCGGGGAAAGCGATCTATCTGGAGAAGCCGGTCTGCGTCGATGACGCGGGTGAAGAGAGGCTGATCGCTGCCATGATGAGAGACAAGCCGGCGTGTTATGTCGGATTGTCGGCCCAATACATCGCGCCGCACCGGAAAGCACTGGAGATCCGGCGGCGGGCGGACTGTGGTGGGTTCATCGCTTGCCACCATCGCCGGTTTGGCGCCAGCACGGGCCAGCTGCCGGCCGCACTGAACTGGCGGCACAAACTGGAACAATCGGGCGGCGAGCTGAATCAGCATTGCTGCCATGACATGCATTACCTGCGCCTCCTGGCCGGCGACCCGGAATCCGTGATGACCATGACCTGCACTCTGCCATCCTTTCAACCGGCCCACGAGGAGGAGGATCTGACAGCCTGTATCCGTTTCAAGCAGGGGATGGCCGTGTTCGGGCTTTCCCAGCGGGCGCATCGCCGCCATTTGACGGGCCACATTCACATGGAGAATCTCGCCATCCAGTATGACTGGGCCACGCATTCGCGAGTCCGTGTGTACAAGGACCGGCCGCGGGCGGCGGAGGAAACCTATGAGTGGGACCACAGCTTGGGGACGCCCACCGCTGAGGATTTGAATGTCCTCCAGATGGCGGATTTCCTGGACGCATTCCGGAACGGCCGCCCCATGCCGATCACGCTGTCGGACGGCATTCAGGCCTATCGAATGATCCGCGCCATTCGTGAGAGCTATCGTACGCGGCGCGAGGTTTCCGTGCCCCTGCCGGTCGTGTTCTGACCGGAGCAGACGATCCGTCGCTTTCATTTGGAGGGCGAGCCTCCCGGCGCGCCGCGGCTCGGACGGAGTCGCGCCCTCCAGTCTTCTTCCAGGGGCTCCATGCCGCGGAAAGTAAAAACGCCGTGTCACGGATGTGCGCCTACAAAACAGCTGTTTTTTCTTTCCGGCGCAACCGTGAAGGATTAGATTGCCGGCATGCGCACGGTCTTTGGCCCGGCGGATTGCCAAAATCTGAAGCAGGCCCTTGGCAAAGAATGGCTCGAAACCAACGGGTTGGGTGGGTTTGCCTGCTCGACCATCATTGGGGCCAATGTGCGCCGGCAGAACGGCTGGCTCGTCGCCGCGCTGCGGCCGCCGGTCGACCGCTACGTGTTGTTGGCGAAATTTGAGGAACGGGTCCATAGCAACGGGCAAGATTTTCACCTTTCCACCAACTTATACCCGGGCACAGTCTTTCCGCATGGGTTCAATATCCAAACGGAATTCCGGTTGCGGCCGTGGCCGACGTTCCGGTATGTGAGCCACGATTTCACCCTCGAACGCAGTCTCTGCCTGATTTACGGCGAGCACACGGTCGTGGTGACCTACCGCAATCTGGGCAGCGAACCCGTGGAACTGAAGCTGCACCCATTGCTGGCGTTTCGCGAAGCCGGGGAGCTGACTGCGCGCAATTCTGACGTAAATTTTACGGTCGATCAAAGCCCGGGAGTCCTGGCGGTGCAGCCCTACCGGGATTTGCCGCGCCTGTTTTTTTACGCCACACCGGCCAGCGTGGAGTTGAAGTCGGATTGGTACCGGCGGTTGACCTATCCGGTCGAACAGGAGCGCGGGGATGATTGTGAGGAAGATTTATTTACTCCGTTTGAGATGACGTTCAAGCTGCGCAAAGGCGAGACTGCGCAGATCGTCGTCACCAGCGAATCCAAACCCCGGGGGCCTGCCGCAACCTTGCTCGCGGGCGAACGGCAGCGGCGGAAAGCTTTCGAGCGCGAGCCGGATCTGATCCGCCGTGGGACGGTGCTGGCGGGTTATCCGGCGGGGACCGATTGGGGGCGGGATGCGCTGATTGCGCTACCCGGGTTGACGTTGACGACCGGCCAGTTTGCCTTGGCGAAAAAGATCCTGCAAAACTTCGCCGCCCGGCGCGAGCGCGGTTTGATCCCGAATGTTTTTCCCGAAGGGGGCGAGAAGCCGGAATACAACTCCGTGGATGCGGCGCTGTGGTTCATGGTGGCGACGTGGCAATTTTGGAAGGCCAGCGGTGATGATGCCGGCACGCAGGAACTGTTGCCGGCGCTCCGGGACGTGGTTCGGAGTTATCGGGACGGGACCCGATTTGACATTTTCACTGACCAGGATGGGTTGCTCAGTGCCGGTACGCCGGGGACGCAACTCACGTGGATGGACATCAAAGTGGCGGGCTATGTGCCGACGCCCCGGCATGGCAAGGCGGTGGAAATCAATGCGCTCTGGTTGAATGCGCTGCGGATGTTGTCGGAGTTGGAGGAGAAATTGGCGGGCGATATACCGGCCGCCGGGATTCTCCGCGAACTCGCGGATCAGGTGGCTGGCAATTTTGTAAAAACTTTCTGGAACGCCGAAGCCGGCCATCTTTACGATGTAGTCCAGGGAAGTTTCCGCGATCCGACAATTCGGCCCAATCAGATTTTTGCGGTCAGCCTGCCGCATTCGCCGCTCGACAAATCGCAGCAGCAATCTGTTCTCGACTGCGTGACCAAACATTTGCTGACGCCGTCCGGGCTCCGGACACTGCCGCGCAGCCACGAGAAATATTGTCCCCGCTATACTGGCAGCCGGTGGCATCGCGACTGTGCGTCGCATCAAGGATCGGTTTGGCCGTGGCTCATCGGTCCGTATTGTGATGCGTATGTGCGGGTGCATGGCACGGGCAAAGCGCAGCGCAAGGTGATTGCCGGTTTGGTGCAAGGGTTGCTGGCGCAACTGGATGAGGCTGGTCTCGGTTCGATCTCCGAAATTGTTGACGGCGATCCGCCGCACCGGCCGGTTGGCTGCTTTGCGCAGGCGTGGAGCGTGGGTGAATTGTTGCGCGTCTACGACGCTTACGTCCGGTAATTCCGACCCAAATCCACGGCTGATTTTTCAAACCGGTTGATTTCCCAAATCAAATGAAGACCTCCATGTTCTGTGCCAAAACTACAGTGGTCGATAACTCCCGGTGGGTCAGATCGCCCCAGACGGCGCGGTCGGGACACCGCGCCCTACCCCGGATTTTCTCGGTAGGGCGGGCTGTCCCTAGCCCGCCGTTCGCACCGAAAATAAATCTTACCCGTGGATCAGTGTCCGAGTCCCCGGCTTGACTGGTCGGCTGGTTTCACCGTATATCGCTGGGATGCAATCCAGTTTCAAGCCTTTGGCGGGCAAGAAGGGAATTGTGTTCGGGGTGGCTAATCGGCGTTCGATCGCGTGGACGATCGCGCAAGCGTGGCAGGAAGCCGGCGCAACACTCGCGTTCACTTATCAGGGGGAACGGCTCAAGGAAAATGTCGAGGATTTGATCGGCACCTTCGGGGCGGATACACCGTTGTATCCGTGCGACGTGACCCGCGACGAAGACATTGACCATGTGTTTCAGAGCGTTGGCAAAGAATTCGGCACGCTCGATATGCTCCTACACTCGGTCGCATTTGCGCCGAAAGACGCGCTCGAGGGACAATTTGTCAACACCACTCGCAAAGCTTTCCAGATCGCGCACGACGTGAGCGCATACTCGCTGGTTGCGCTGGCCCGGGGGGCGGCCCCGCTGATGACCAACGGCGGAGCCATCATCGCGCTCAGTTATTACGGCGCCGTGAAGGTTGTGCCCCATTACAATGTCATGGGTGTGGCCAAGGCGGCTTTGGAAGCGAGTGTCCGGTACCTGGCGTATGATCTGGGTCCCAAAAAAATTCGCGTCAACGCCATCAGCGCCGGCCCGGTCAACACGCTCGCGGCCCGCGGCATCAGCGGCTTGCGGGACATGCTCCGGCACTATGAGGAGCATTCCCCGCTCAAGCGCAACATTGAAGGACGGGAACTCGGGGATGCCGGCTTGTTCCTCGCCAGCGATATGTCCACGGCGACGACCGGCCAGGTGCTCTACGTGGATTGCGGCTACGAAATCATGGGCATGTAGCCTGTGGCGACGCGGCAATACTTTTCCGCCCAATACCGGATTTCAGACCGCTCTTTGGCGCCCAATTGGCTGGTCACTTTGGCGGGGGTGCCATACACGAGTGAGCCGGGGGGCACTTGCAGGCCGTGCGTCAACAACGCCCCGGCGCCGATGATGCTCTGGGATCCGACGACCACGCCGTCCATCACAATCGCGCCCATGCCCACGAGCACCTCGTCGCCAATGGTACAGGCGTGGAGGATGGCGCGGTGGCCAACAGTCACATAATTGCCGACGATGCAGCCAAAGTCATCCGCCACGTGGCAAATGCTCAGGTCCTGGACGTTCGTGTGGTGGCCGATGCTGATTCGGTTGATATCGCCGCGCAACACAGAACCAAACCAGATGCTCGACTGTTCGCCGACAGTCACGTTGCCAATCAGTTCCGCGCTCGGTGCCAGGTAAACGCCCGCACCGATCTGGGGCCGTTGGCCGCGGTACTCGATGAGATTGTTCATGCCGCGGGAATCTGACCGGTCCCGCCTCAAATGCCAACCGAAATTTTCCCGGGCCGGTCAATGCCGGAACCGCAGGCCGGATGGTTTATGATTGGAACGCTCGATCCACAAATTGGTAGGCAGCTTCCCGCACATCCGGCGGGAAATCGTGCGCGCAATCGGGATGACAGCAGACACAATTTTCTGACGCAACCAGCGCCACACATTCGCGGACGCCTCCGTGTTGGAAGAAGTAACCGCGTTGGGTCAGTTCCAGCGCGTAATGCAGATTCGGCAGGCCGCCGAGGCCGGCCGGCTCGTCTTTTCCAATCGCGGTGGTTTGGTGCAGACAGAGCAGGGCCGGGCCACGCGGGGCCGGCGGGACAAGCAACCACGCCCACGCGCGGTGGCCGGGTTCCGTGGCAAACGTGATGCGTTGCCGGAGAAAACCTTCCGCGTGGACTTCTTCGACCACCTGCACATCCAGGGGCACGCGCCGGGCGGCTTCCGGCAGATCGCCCATCACCAGTTGCAAACGGGCCAGGACATCGCATCGTTGGTTCATGGCTGGGCTGAGTATCTACCTTAGCCATCGTTGGCAAGAAAGATAAGCGACCCACAGAATGCCCGAATTGGAACCAGTGCGGCCAGTGCCAACACCATTTCGTTTGATTTTGCCGGCATTCCCCGCCACAGTTAGCGCCAGAATGGAAACGCCCGTACAAATTGTGGTGCGCCTCGACGAGGATTACAACTGGTGGCTGGAGCCGACGACCGAGAATCCCCGGCGGGACAGTGTTATGGATCCCCGGCAGGTTGCCCATCTTCAGGAAGCGCTTGTCGAATATCGGCCGCAAGGTTTGCGGCGGGAACAGTTCGAGGCGGCGTTCACATTTTACACATTGGAAGCCGAACTCGAAGAAGGCCAGGCCCGACTCCGCCGTGAAAAGGGCCACGAGATGTTTGCCCTGCCGCAGTTGGGTGAGGACAGTGACGGACCCTATTTTGATTTTCTCGACGCGCTGGCGTCGGCCCGGATCCGAAAGTTAAACGCCACGCATCATTATGTGAAACCCTGCACCGAGGACGAAATGTTTTCCGAGCTTGAGGCGCTGTCCGCCGAGCGATATTTCAACGACGAAGTGATCCATTGTTTTGAGCAGATCAACGAGATTTTGGAGTGGAAACCAGCGGAATGGGACGACTCCTCTGCCTCCTGAGCTGCGTGCTGCTGACCGGCACCGCTTGGGCGGATTGGTCGGTGCTGGAACCATTTCAGGGCACGCTGTCGCGGGGCGAGTTTGATTCGCTGCTGACCAACGTTTACTGTCCCAGCGCAGCGCTGACCGGTTGTCTGGCCTATGCCAGCAACTCCGTGACCATTTACAGTACGCCGGAGAAAACCAACGGGCTTTTCACGCTGCGTTTTGGAGCGCAGGGATCCCGGGTCCACCTGAACGAAGAGACCTGGCGGTCGAACGAAACGGCACGGTCGGGAGACCGCTGCCGCCCGGCGCTCGGAGCGGGGCAAGTCCCGTCGAAGTTCTCCCTCCACCGTATTGTTCTCGATCCCGGCCACATCGGCGGTGAGTGGGCGCGGATGGAAGAACGCTGGTTTGTGCGCGGCAAAGGGCGGCCCGTTCAGGAGGCGCTCCTCAATTTACAGGTGGCGCGCCGGCTTTGCGACCAGCTCATTGCGGCCGGTTACGATGTCATGCTTACCAAGGAAAACTTCGAGCCGGTCACGGACAAACGGCCGGAGGACTTTCGGGCCGAAGCCGAGCGTACTCTCCCCGATCCGGCCTTTGGCAGCGAACTTGAACGCGACGCATTTTGCCGCGACTTGTTGCGCAAACGGATGGAGCAGTTGTTTTACCGGAGCGCGGAGATCACGGCCCGCGCCAAATTCGTCAATGAGTTGCCCCGGCCCGACCTGACGATTTGTCTGCACTTCAATGCGGTCGAGTGGAATGAACACAATGACCTCGTGGAAGACAACCGGCTCGTCGTTTTTGTGCATGGCGATTATCTGCCGGGTGAGGTGGTCGATGACGCACAGAAATTGCGATTGTTTTACAAATTACTGTCGCGGTCGTTGGCGGTGGAATTGCCGGTCGCTGAATCTGTGGCAAATGCTTTGGCGGAAGCCACCCAGTTGCCCGCGGCCCAATATGGCGCCAGCAGTTCCGCGGTGCGGGTCGGGACGAATGCGTATGTCTATGCCCGCAACCTTGCTGCCAACCGGTTGATTGACAGTCCGGTCATTTTTCTGGAGCCGTATTACATGAACAATCGGATTGTCTACCAGCGCATTCAGCTGGGCGACTACGAGGGCGAGCAAGTGGTGGACGGAAAATCTTACCGGAGTATCATCCGCGAATACGCAGATGCAGTGGCGGCTGGGCTGAAAGCGTATCTGAGAAAATAGTGGAACGGGCGTCCCGCCCGTTAATAGTAGGACAGGCGGCTCGCCTGTCTGTGATGAATGCGGATCAATCACACGGGCGGGACGCCCGTTCCACTTTTTGCTTCCAACGAATTTTAAACGGGCTGTCAGAGCCAGCCATTGGCGCGCAGCACCTGCTCGCCGGCTGGCAAGTCGGACACATGGATGATGACCAATGCCTCCGAACCGCTGACGGCGGCGGTCGCGTAGATATAATCGACATTGATTTTTGCTTTGCCAAACGCACCGGTAATCTTGGCCAGTTGGCCCGGGTTATCGAGGATTGTTACCGCGAGAACAGTGGCTTCCGTGACCGGATAGCCGAGTTTTGTCAGCAGGCTTTTGGTTTTTGCAAAATCGGATGTGATCAGGCGGACCAGGTTCAGATCATAGCCCGAAGTCGAATTCAATGTTTGCAGGTTGATCTTCGCAGCGGCCAGGCCGCGCAGTAGTTGGGCCAGCTTGCCGGGTTTGTTCGGCGTCATGATCGTCAATTCGCGCAGCAGTTTCATCTCGCACCTCGTTTTGGTAAAGTTGGCCCATGTCATCGCCAATTGCAAATCCCGGGCAGCACCTGTTCATTGGTGTTGCCGGCACCGAGTTGACACCAGCCACGCGCCGGTTACTGA
>Ga0118677_10010186_pt1 | contig 14447 bp, 16 predicted proteins | sample AliMusrvi5mmetaG_FD_86154 | JGI IMG/M metagenome (GOLD analysis project Ga0118677, IMG submission 86154) | reverse complement strand
CACGATCTCCGATCTCCGATCTCTTCCATCTTCATCTTCGATCCCCAATCCACGATCCACGATCTCTTCAATCCCCATGAGCCTGCACATCCACAACCTCCGCGCCACTCTCGATGATGGCACCGAAATCCTCAAGGGGGTCACCCTCGACGTCCCGAAGGGCGAAATTCACGCCATCATGGGTCCTAACGGTTCGGGCAAGTCCACCCTCTCGAAAGTCATTGCCGGCCACGACAGTTATGTGGTCACCGGCGGCTCGGTCACCCTGGATGGCGAGGACATCTTCGGCCTGTCCACCGACGAGCGGTCCCGCGCCGGGATTTTCCTGGCCTTCCAATACCCGTCCGAAGTGCCGGGAGTGTCGAATGCCAACTTCATCCGGGCCGCCCTCCAGGCCCGCCTGCCCAAGGGTCAGGACATCGATGCGGTGGCGTTCTACAAAAATCTCTACGCCAAAATGGACACGCTGGAGATCGACCGCAAATTCACCGCCCGCGCTGTCAACGAAGGGTTCTCCGGCGGTGAGAAAAAACGCAACGAAATCCTCCAGCTCATGATGCTGGAACCCAAATATGCCATCCTCGACGAAACCGACTCCGGCCTCGATATCGACGCCCTCAGGATCGTCGCCCATGGCGTCAACGCCATGCGCTCGCCCGAGCGCGGCTTCCTGCTGATCACCCACTACCAACGGTTGCTGGATTATATCAAACCGGACTACGTCCACGTCATGGCCGAAGGCCGCATCGTCCGCTCCGGCGGCGCCGAACTCGCCCACGAACTCGAAAAACACGGCTACGACTTCCTCAAGGAAGCCGCCTTCGCCTGATTACTGATTACTGATTACTGATTCCCAACACCCATGCCCTACGATACCGCAGACGTTCTGGATCTGGAAACCCGCACGGCGATTGACATCGACCGCAGCAAGGGGGATTTCACCTTTCCGGAGCGCAACAAGTTCGATGCCGGCCGCGGCCTGAGCAGCCGCACCATCGACTATATTTCCGATGTCAAGAGCGACCCCGACTGGGTTCGCGAATTCCGCCACAAGGCGTTGCTGACATTTTTGGACAAACCGCTGCCCATCCACTGGGCGACCAGGGATCTGGAGAACATCAACTTCGATGCGATCCGTTATTATCTATCAGACGGGGAGAAGCCGAAGCGTTCGTGGGCCGACGTTCCCGCTGATGTGTTGGAAACCTTCGAGCGCCTGGGCATCCCGCAACAGGAACGCGCGTTCCTCGCCGGTGTGGAAGCCCAGTTCGACTCCGAAGCCGCCTATTCCAACGTCAAAGAGGAACTCACCAAACAGGGCGTCATCTTCTGCAACTCCAGCGAAGCACTCAAGAACCATGAGGAAATCTTCCGACCGTGGTTCGGCAAGGTCATCCCGACCGGCGATAACAAATTCTCCGCGCTCAACAGCGCCGTGTTTTCCGGCGGGTCTTTCATTTATGTGCCTAAAGGTGTGAAGCTGAAACAACCACTGCAGGCCTATTTCCGCATCAACTCGGAGAATTTCGGACAGTTCGAACGGACCTTGATCATCGCCGACGAAGGAGCCGAATTGATGTATATGGAAGGCTGCACCGCGCCCAAGTTCGAAACCGCCACCCTGCACTCCGCAGTGGTCGAACTCGTCGCCCTCAAGGGTGCCAGGATCCAATATGTCACGGTGCAGAACTGGAGCAGCAATGTCTTCAACCTGGTCACCAAACGTGGTCTGGCCATGGAGGACGCCGAAGTCCGTTGGATCGATTGCAACATCGGCTCGCGCCTGACCATGAAATACCCGGGGGTTGTCATGAAGGGTCGCCGTGCCCGCGGCGAGGTCATCTCGATCGCCCTGGCCAACACCGGTCAGCACCAGGACACCGGTGCGAAGATGATCCATGCCGCCGACGAGACAACATCCAACATCGTGTCGAAATCGATTTCGGTGGGCCAGGGGCGGGCCACCTACCGCGGCCAGGTCTTCATCCCGAAACACCTCAAAGGCTGCAAAAACAATACCGAGTGCGACGCCCTGCTCATCAACAGCAACTCCCGCACGGACACCTACCCGGCCATCACCGTCAAGGGCAACCGCCACGCCACCCAGCACGAAGCGTCGGTCTCACAGGTCTCCGCGGAAATGCTGTTCTACATGCAACAACGCGGCCTCAACGAAGGACAAGCCATGTCCCTGGCCGTGAACGGCTTTATCAACGACCTCGTCCGCGAATTCCCGATGGAATACTCGGTCGAACTCAAGCGCCTCATCGACCTGGAAATGGAAGGCAGCGTCGGCTGAGGATCTCCCCCAACACACGAACTCATCTCATGAAAACCTCCTTTACCTACTGGCAAGACGGCGAATGGTTCATCGGCTATCTCGACGAATACCCTGACTATCAGACCCAGGGTGAGTCCCTCGAGGATCTCAAGGAACATCTGCTGGATCTCTATCAGGACCTCTCCACCGACGCGGTGCCCGGAGTGCGTCACCACGCCGAACTCGTGATCGCATGAAGCGAGCCGATCTTGTCCGCAAACTCGCCGATGTCGGGTGTGAACTCATCCGCCACGGCGGGCGTCACGATTGGTATCAGAACAAGGAAACCAAAGTATGCCAACCGGTCCCCCGCCACCGCGAGATCGGCGAGGAACTTGCGAAATCGATCATCAGAAAACTCTCATCTCCATGACCACTACCGCCCCGCAAACTCCCGCCGTTTTTCCCGCCTGGTTCGCCGCCCGCCAGCATGACGCGTGGGAACGTTTCCTCGCCACCCCGGAGCCGAAACGCGGCGACGAAACGTGGCGCTTCTCCAATCTCAAACAACTCGAGTTCAGCGGTTTTTCAAGGAGCGTAGGCGTCACGCCCGCGTCCGCTCCCGAGCCGGGACCGCGAGTCTCCAGACTCGCCTCCTCACCGCTCCGCCAGGATGGCTTTCAGATCGGCGCGGGTGTCATGCCCGCGTCGTCCGCTCCCGACCTGCTCGCCCGCTCGACCGGCCTGGATGCCCCGATGGCGAAATACATATTTGTCAATGACGAGTTGATTCACGCGGAATCGCACTTGCCGACGGGAGTCATCTGCATGCCGCTGGCGGAAGCCCTGGTCGTCCATCCGGAGTTGGTCGCCGCGCATTTCATGCGGCAGGAAACGCGTCTCGGGTCCGCCAGATATGCGGCGCTGCATGAGGCTTCGGTTGCCAACGGGCTGTTCGTGCATACCGGCGATGATGCGGTGATCGATGGCACCATCGAAGTCCATCACTGGATCTCCGGCACCAACACGCTGGTCTTCCCGCATACGCTCGTCGTCACCGGTGCCCGCTCGAAGTGCCGCGTGATCGACATTTTCCGCAGTGCCGATGATATCAGCCCCGGTCTTGCCATCGCCTTCAACGACCTGTCCGTCGGTCCCGACTCGCAGCTCGACTACGTGGCCATCCAGGCATTCAACGAAGTCACCCGCATCATCCAGATCAACGAGACATCCACGGCGCGAGGGTCCTCGGCCAAGGGTTTCATCCTCAACACCGGCGCCTCATGGGCCCGCAACGAATCGCTGTCCCGCCTCGAAGGTGAGGGCTCGCGCTCCGACATGCTCGCGGTTTCGATTCCCGCCCGCGAACAGGAATACGACCAACGCACCTATCAGCACCACGTTTCCGCAGGCACCGCCTCGGACCTGCTCTATAAGAACACGCTTTATGATAACTCGAAGACGATCTTTTCCGGACTCATCTTCGTGGACAAGCAGGCGCACCGTACCGACGCCTATCAGACGTGCCGCAACCTGCTCATGAGCGACACCTGCGAGGCCAATTCCATGCCCGGCCTGGAGATCAACGCCGATCAAGTGAAATGTTCGCACGGCTCCACCTCCTCACAGATCGATGATGACGAAATCTTCTATCTGCTCGCCCGCGGCATCGATCCTGCCAGCGCCCGCCAACTCATCGCCCGCGGTTTCTCGGTGGATGTCGTCCAACGCCTCGGCGACGACGCCACCGAAGCGCTGATCCTCGGGTTCGTCGATGACAAGTTCGCAACCGTCGCCGGCGGCGGGGTCGGAAGAAGTGATCAGTAATCGGTGATCGGTGATTGCAGACGCCATCCGGGCTAGGCTCCCGCCGAAGATGCTCACGGGTTCACGCGCGGCTGTGGCGGTGATCCAACACGCCCGGCTGGGAAAACATGGCATGGAATTACGGGATCGACTTCCCTTATGGTTTCGGCTTGTATCTTCCGCGTCAGCCGCAACCGTGGTCCCGTTCTTTGACGGCTCAGGAGGTTTCGGCAAGGCAAACCCCAAATTCTTTCTGAACCAAATCAACCCTTCATGCTGAGCAAACAACAACTTGGAAACCTGCTGTGGGGTATGGCCGATACGGGCCTTCGCGGCAAGGTCGAGGACTACAAGGCTTACATTCTCTCGCTTCTGTTCTTCAAACGGCTCTCCGACAACTACGAGTGGGAAACCGCCAACCGGCTGCATTCGTTCGTTGAAGGTTAAGGCAAAAAGCCGAGTGAAAAACAGCTCGAACGTATGCGGGTGGAGGGCCACGATTTCATCATCCCTCCGGATTGTTTTTGGAATGATGTGCGCCACACGGAGACCGGCAAAAAGAACGACAAACTCAACGCCTGTGTTCAGGCCATTGCCGAAGTGAATCCTCCGCTCAAGGGCATCATCAATTCCGTCCGGTGGAACGAGCCGGCTCCCGATGGCTCGGGCAACAAACGGATCGAGCCGGAGGTTCTGATCGCGGCGATGAATGTTCTCGACCACGTCCCGCTCGACAACACCAACGTCACACCCGATGTCCTCGGCGATGCCTACGAATATCTCATCAAGAAATTCGCGGACGAGAACAAGGGCGGCACCACGGCCGGACAGTTCTACACGCCGCCGGAAGTCCGCGAGGTCATCATCCGCATGATTCAGCCGCAGCCGGGACAAAGTTTGTATGATCCGACCACCGGCTCGGGCGGATTTCTTATCGATGGAGCGAAGCACACCAAGGAAATCGCCGGGGAGGTGAATTTGCGGATCTTCGGTCAGGAGAGTGTCTGGAACACCTGAGCCATCGCCAACATCAACATGCATCTTCACGGTCTCGCCTCGATGGCGCAGATCAAGCAAGGCAACACGATCAAGGATCCCAAGTTCCTGAGCGACGATACGGCGACCGTCCGCCAGTTTGACCGCGTCGCCGCCAATTTCCCCTTCTCCGAGGAAAACTGGTGGCTCAATGGCAAGACCAAGCTTGATAGAAAGGGCAAGCCGGTGCTGAAGAAAAAACGCCCGACCAGAACATCCTCCTCCCCCACGATGTGCTCCGCATCATCATCCAGCTTCTCGCGTGGGGCGATAGCAAGGTGGCCCGGCGCATTCTGCCGGACCACAAGGCGCGACTCTACGGCGAAATCCAGGATCGGCTTGATTTCGAGCAGGCCGAAATCCGCCTCCGCTACCGTGACGAGATCGAAGAGCGCAAGGACCTGCTCTGGCGGCTTTCGCCCGAAGAAAGCGCCGACATGAAAACCGCCGAGCGCCACAAACTCGAAAAACGCCTCACCCGCGTCGCGGACTTGATCGCGAAAATGGAATTCCAACTCGCCGAGGCCGCGGAGCGGGCACGTATGGAACGCGAGGCCGTGGACGCCGTCGAAGTTGAATTGTTAGCCATGTTCGCCGACCCCGAACAACGCAAACGCTACTTCGCCATCGTCGATCTGGACGAAATCGCCGAGAATGATTTCAACCTCAACATCCCGAGGTATGTGGATACCTTCGAGCCTGATGAAGAGATTGACCTGCAGGATGCGGTCTCCGGGCTTAACGAAGCATTAAAAATCGAAAGAAAACTTGAAGCGAGCCTGCTGACGATGATTGGAGACATGAAGAGATGAGGGCACTCCAGAATTTTGCGAAGTTCAATCTCCCAAATAACTGGAGGCTCTGTCCTCTTAGTGAAGTTCTGGAGTTGGTTTACGGATGTAGTCTGCCAGAAGACGCGCGGTCCGGGAGCGGGTTTCCAGTTTTTGGTTCTAATGGAATCGTGGGTTACCACTCGCCTCCTTTGGTTGATTCAGCCGGAATCATTGTGGGGCGCAAGGGGAGTGCTGGAATGGTCGCTTGGAGTGTCACACCGTTCACGCCGATTGATACGACATACTTTGTTCGCCTTAAGAAGCAGGGATACTCGATGTCGTGGGCTTATCACCTGCTGAACTTGGCAGACTTGCCGCGATTTGGCCCGTGCGTTCGAGCAGGGTTCCGAGGTGCATATCGCTACGCACGCCGAAATCCCGGCCATACTGCTTCTCGAGCGTGCCGACGTGGGTGTCGTCCCGCTTGTCGCGAAGCTGGCCGTCCTGGTTGCGGGGCCGATAGCCGCGCATTCCTTCAGCATCTTTTGCCATGGGGTGTGTTCTCCTTTCTACCGTTGGGAGTCCTCCCCTCCAAGCTCTGGGCTTGACTCGCGCCCGACATGCCGGGATAAACCTCCAGTCGCCAAGACCAAGGGCATTCCCATGCGGGCTGAGCCATCCGTGCCGGGGAGTGGCCGGACCAAGCCGTCTCCGTTTCGGCGGAGGCGGCTTTTGCGTGTCGCCTCAGGTTGGGCTTCACGGATGGATATTTACCCTATCCATTATTTAGAGTCAACAGAAAGTTTTAACCCTTAAGGTAAAAATAATTCTTGCATTGGCTGGGTTCCCGGATAAGACTACTGCCGAGTCGGCGATCCATGGTCATTCATTTCCGCAACTCCAAATTGGAAAAAAGCTTCGCTGCGGAGAGGGAACTGACACGGATCTACGGCCCGGATCAGGCCAAGGTGTTGGCGCTGCGCATTTCCCAACTGCGAGCGGCACGTTGCTTGGCGGATCTGCTGCTTATTCCACCGCTTCGCGCCCACGAATTGGGTGCCGACCGCAAAGGGCAGATTTCTCTGAACCTGCGTCAACCCTACCGCCTGATCCTCATTCCCGCGCACATTCCGCCACCCCTCAAGCCCGATGGAGGTTTGGATTGGCGGAACGTGACGGAAATCACCATCACGGAAGTGGTGGACTACCACTGAACCCCGATCCCCACCATGAACCCATCCTTCAATCCTGACTACGCTTCCCCGCCAGGCGACACGCTCGCGGAAACCATCGAATATCTGGGAATCACCCAGACGGAACTCGCCCGCCGCATGGGGCGCCCGCTGAAAACCATCAATGAAATCATCCAGGGAAAATCCGCGGTCACCGCGGATACTGCTCTGGAACTCGAACGTGTCCTCGGTGTTCCCGCGCACCTTTGGATGAACATGGAGGCCAACTACCGTGAAATTCTCGCCCGGCGGCGGGCGTCTGAAAAACTTGAAGTCGATGAGCGGTGGTTGGACAGCCTGCCCGTGGCGGTGATGCAGAAGCGCGGATGGATCCCGCCCGCCAAGGACAAGCGCAAGCTGATGGCGGCCATTTTGGCCTTTTTCGGCTGCGCGAGTGTGGACAGTTGGCGGAATTCCTGGATGAACCCAGAGGTGGCCTACCGCAAATCACCCAAACTGGAAACCCACCCGGAGGCACTGGCCGCATGGCTACGCAAGGCGGAACTCGAAGGCTGGAAACAGGAATGCGCTCCATTTGAAGCCACTCGTTTCGCGGCGGCCCTATCAGATCTGCGAAACGCGACCACCCTGCCGGTTCGCAAATGGCTGTCCGCAATTCGTCAAGCGTGCAATGCGTGCGGTGTCGCCCATGTGATTCTCCCGGAACTGCCCGGCATTCCTGTCAGCGGTGCCACCCGGCAACTCCATGAGGACCGCATGCTGATCGTTCAAACCGGCCGTTACAAGGATGACGGACATTTTTGGTTCACCTTTTTCCACGAAGCGCGCCATGTGCTTCAGGGAAAACTCAAGCGGGAATGGCTGGTTGAATACGAGGGCAAAGAGGATGCCCTTGAATTTGACGCGAACCAATTCGCCCGTGAGTTCCTTATCCCGTCAGAGCAAATCATCAAAATGAGAAGTCAAAAGGGCGGCAAGATGCCGGTGTCAGCGGCACGGGAATTGGCGGAATTGTTGAACATCTCTTCCGGCATCGTCGCCGGTCGCCTGCAATTCGACGGGATCTGGAAGCCGTTTGTCGGCAACGAACTGAAAAAGCGTTATGAAATCAAGGAGTTGCTTTCCGAGGAGCATGTGCTTTGACTTGTCCCTGTCAGATCATCCTCAAATCTCCCGATGAGCAAGATTTCTGAAAAGAACGGTGTCGAACTACCCATTTATGAATGGTTGGGAAAGTTAGGCTGGAATGGCCGCACCAACGAAGAACTCAAACCGCACGGCCGGCAGTTCTCGAATCCGATCATCGAAGCCATCCTCATCGAACGGGTCGCCCACATCAACAGTGTGCCTCCCGACGCGGCAAAGCGGGCGGTGGACATTCTCAAACACGCGCTCGACCGGCCGAACCCCATTGAGGCGAACGAGCAATTCCTCGATCTGTTAAGTGATGGAGTGACGCTGACCCTTGACGGCCACGACCGCACATTGAAGCTCGTAGATTTCGAGAACATCTGGGAAAACGATTTCACCGTGACACGCCAATATTGGGTGCAGGGCAGCGAACTCGTGAAGCCCGATCTTGTGTGCCTGGTGAACGGCATCCCCCTTGTTCCCTTTGAGGCCAAACAACGCGCACAACAAAACTCCGATTGGATGAAGGGGGTAAGGGATCTCTCGCTTTACGAAACCAAAGTGCCCCGCCTCTGGGCGTCGAATCTTTTTGCGGTGTCCTGCAACGGTCGTACCGCCCGCTACGGCGTACCCGGAGCGAGTAGCCAGCAGTTCGCCGAGTGGCGCGATCTCTCAGTGCATGCGACACCGGGAAATCCTTTGGCAACGCCAACACCGGACTTCTGCACCGTCGCGCCTGACAAGGATGGGCGCTTGTGCGCGGAGATCCCTGACTGGCAAAAGATGAAGCAGACCATCGTCGGTCTCCTGCAGCCAAGTCGCGTGCTGGATCTTCTCCGGCATGGGGTGGTCTTCGAACGGACCCAGGACAAAGGCACGGTGGGCGCTACGACTTGTTCCTCGACATCAAACACGGGACTGGTGATCGCTTTGACGAGGACCAGGCACGGCGTTTCGTCGAAACACTGGTTTGCGGTCTGCAACAGAAACGCTTTCGGGCGGGTTGGCACGAGAGCGACCTGGAGGTCAACGCCATCCGCACCGACCTCAAGGTGCTTGGTGACGGCATCGAATACGAATCCCTTGCAATAAGCGATGACGGGGATCCTACATGAGATGTTGCACACGCGGCTGATGACTCACGACCACCGGTTTTGGGCACATCTCCGTGCCATCTGTCCGCAGGCGTCACAAGCGCGGGAATGGTTGGAGCGGAATCGACCGGAATGAAGCAGAGCCCGGTGCGCAAGCTCAACTGATCACTGATCACTGATCACCGATTACTGATTACTGATTACCGGTCACCGCGGCTTGCTGCCGGGTTTCCACTTGATGTTGCAGCCGCTGCTCGGGTAGGGGCGGGCCAGCGGTTGCTCGCCGGCCAGCATGCGCCTGACGGCCTCGCGCAGGTCGCCGCCGTCGGCTGCTTGCCCGCTGCGCGGCCGCGTGTGATCGAACTGTCCGCTGTAAACCAAACGGCCAGTTCCGTCGGCGAGGAAGAAATCCGGCGTGCAAGCGGCGTCATAGGCGATGGCCACTTCCTGGGTTGCGTCGATCAGATAGGGAAAATCCCAGCGGTGGCTGGCAGCGAACGTCTTCATCGGTTCGGGGCCGTCCTCCGGGTATTGTTCGGTGTCGTTGGAATTGATCGCCACGGTGCGCACTCCTAACAGCTCTATTTCGCGGGCTACTTCGCCGAGCGCGGTGGCGAGGTGGACGACGTAGGGGCAATGGTTGCAGGCGAAAACCACCAGCAACCCGTTGCCGCCGGTCAGCTCAGCACGGGTGAAAATTTTGCCGTAGGCGTCGGGCAGGGAAAAATCCGGCACCTGAACGCCGGGTTTCAGGCGAAAGGTCGATTGAACTTCTGACATGGCTGCAATCTATCACAAGACCCGCAGCAGCAAAAGTTTTTTTTGGTCACACGAAAAGGTGTCACCTGATAACCCGGCGCGAATTCCTTCTTGGACAGCGGGGAAATCCTGCGCATGGTGCGGCAGCCATGACCGGCCCCCTGTCGCCTGCGGAACTTGTCCGGTATTCGCGCCACCTGCTGATACCGGCGGTTGGCGAGGCCGGGCAATTGCGGCTGAAGGACGCGTCGGTGTTGCTCATCGGCACCGGGGCGCTTGGGTCGCCAGCGGCGCTTTATCTGGCGGCCGCAGGAGTCGGACGGCTTGGTTTGGTGGACGCTGATGTGGTCGAACTGTCGAACCTCCACCGGCAGATCCTCCATGGCGAATCGTGGGTGGGAAAACCGAAACTCGAGAGTGCCGCAGCCCGCTTGCGCGAGGTCAATCCGCATGTGCGGGTCGAGTCGCATCCGGTGCGTTTCACCCCGGACAACGCCCTGGAGATCGCCGGCGGGTATGACGTCATCGTCGATGGCAGTGATAATTTCCCGACGCGTTTTCTAACAAACGACACGGGTTTTTTCCTGCGCAAGCCGGTGGTTTACGGGGCGATTCACCGGTTCGAGGGACAGACGGGAGTGTTTGCCCCGCATCTTGGTGGGCCGTGTTACCGCTGCCTGTTGCCGCGGATGCCCGCACCCGACAGTGTGCCGTCGTGCCGCGAAGCTGGCGTGCTGGGTGTGTTGCCCGGCATCATCGGCTCGCTTCAGGCGATGGAAACCCTCAAACTCATCCTTGCCATCGGCACCGTGCCGCTCGGCAAGCTCACCATCTTTCAGGCACTTGAAAGCTCGTTCCGCACGCTTAAAGTGGCCCGCGACCCGCAATGCCACCTGTGCGGCGAGCACCCGCAAATCCGCAGTGTCGCCAATCCCGAGACCACCGCCGCCGCTTCCTGCAAATTCGATCTGACAACCATGCAAGCCATCACCACCGCCGAACTCCGCATCCTCCTGCAAAACGATTTCACCGGTTTGCTCATCGATGTGCGGGAACCCGATGAACACGCCGTCGCCCACATCGAGGGCTCGCGCCTGATCCCCTTGCAAACCTTGCCGGATGTGATGGACCGACTGCCCAAAGACCGCCAGATCTACGTCCATTGCCGGACCGGCATGCGTTCGGCCAAAGCCGTACAGTTGCTGCAAAAACACGGCTTCAGCCGCGCCACCAACGTCATCGGCGGCATCGAGGCCTGGCTGGCCGAGGAAAGGTGAAGCCGACTATTCACTTCCGGTCCCGCAGGAGCCACTCTTGGTTGACCCAGGTCCGGACGCGGGTTTCCATGGCCTCAAGGGACGGTTGGAGAGTTTGAAGATCCGGGTCGAGCAGCCACGACTGCACGATCTTGAGCGTGGCGTCGTCGTCCGCCGCCACGGTCGCCTGCTGGAACGGGGCGGGATTTCCGCCATACAGCCGATAGCCGGTGGTGGCGCTGCGCAGGGGAAACAGGCCGAGAAAACGGTTCTTCTCATCCTGACTGATCGAACCGTTTTCCAAATAGCTCAGCACCGCCGCCTCTTGCGCGGGATCAGAGATCGCCGCCCGCGCCATCAGTTCGGCCCGCAACACCGGCGTGTCGGCTAACAAATCCGGATCCGCAGCGACCGGGAGTACCACTCTGGCGGGATCTTCGGCCGCCGCTTCGTGCAACGCCATGCCGGCCAAGCGGGCATCGCCACCCGAATTGAGCCAGTCCTCCAACGCCGCGACCACGGCGGGCGAATGGCAGACCCGAACGAGATCCAGGGCTTCCGCGAAACCGTCGGCGTTCTGCCAATCGCGGTTTCCTAACATTCCGGCAAAACGATCGGCCAATTCGGCATCCGGCGCGCGCCATGGACCAGGCCGGGTCAGTGGCTTGAGCGCCAGCGCGTATTCGTCCACCGAACGCGTGGCATGCAAAACCTCCCGGGCGGTGAGCGCCGCCTGGTCCGGATCGGCGCATGCCAGCAGTTCCAGCAGGAATGTGCGCAGCGTGGGCCATGAACCCAGCACGCCGCCGGGACCGACTTCAAATGGCAGCCCCGTCGCGGCGTCATCACCCGCGCGCAACAGGAAAGCGACGATTTGGGCGAGCACCAGCGGATCTTCCTCCAGCCATTTCAGGCGCAACTCCAGCAGGCGCGCCCTAACAAGTTCCGGCTCGGGATGGGATCGTACCAAGGACAGGGTTGCCCGCCATTCCTTGGCGAATTCGGCGAGCTTTCCAGTCCTCTCAAGATGCGCTGCATGGGCATCATGTTCCGCTGCCGGAACCGCCGCTTGCGGGTGCTTGTCCGTCTTTTGCGACTGCGTGAAGAACCAAACCGCAACACCGAGCGCGAACAGCAGACCCGTTAGAATCCGGATGCGTGGTGGCTTGCTCAATCGGTTCCGACTTCAAGTTTGAAGCTGTTGACCGTGGCGAGGTCTCCTTTCAGGCGATCCTGCACCTTCAACTGCCACCTGCCGTTGGCCATGGCACCGCTGAATTCCGCACTTAAATTCTTGTCCGTGAAAATCAGATCGTGGGCACCGGCACCCTCGCTATCGTGCAAGACGTACTGAACTCCATCCGGACTCTGGAGCAAGACGATCAGATCGCCGACATGGGTGGTGCTGATATTGAGGTTCAGGATGAGCTTGGAAACCGTGGCCTCCACCGGGTAGCGCTTCAACGACAGCGGAATCACCGTGAATTTCTGCACGCCATCCGGGATTTTCTGCGGCTTGGTCGTTTGCCAGAAGTAGGTGGTGGAACTCAACCCCTTGACGAAAACACTCGACTTCCGCGGATTTTGGATCGCGGGAGCCGCCGCCTTGAGCAGACTTTGCACGGTGTTATTCATGGTGTAAACACCCGATTCGGAGGGCCGTCCAGAGACCAGGATGCCGGATGCCAGCCAATGGCCCGCGGTATCCTGCGTCCACACGGGACCGCCGCTGTTGCCCGGTCCCGTGGAGATCAGGGTCGCGACGACATACGGACCATCCTCCGATTTGAATCCCTCGGCCCTCATGGTGGTCGCATACTGGAAAAATCCGTCGGTGGTGCCGTAGTAAGAGATCACCGCCGGATAGCCGGTGATCATGCACGGTTGCTGATGGACCAAGCGCTTGCCGCCAAGAAAATCGATCACCGCCGGATCAGAACCAATGAAGTCCGCCACTCCCCAGGCCAAAATCACATCGTTGGAAAATGCCTGCTTGGAATTCTCCCCGAACGCGCTCCGCATCGTGGCGTATTTATCCCACCGGAAATACCCCCGCGATGCCACCGCCGTCCCGGCGTCGGGTGTGCTCGCGCCATTCACTCCGGCATACCAATCCGGCGCGCCACCCCAGGATGCGTCCCCCCGCACCACATGGGCGGCGGAAAAAAACAACTTGCGGTCGCTCGCCACAAAACCGCTCCCCCGTCCATCGCTCGTCATCACCAATCCCGTCTGGCAATACGGCGCGATGCCCAGCAGCGCGGGATCGATCGGCAACGAGGAATTCGTCTTGGGCACTTCAGCCGTGCCCGCTGACCCGAACTGGAACACGAACGCCAATACCAGCAATGTTGGGCTTTTCATTGCCAGACAGCCTATCCATCCCGATCCCCTTGCCAAGGTTTTATTTGGCGGATAGATTCGCAGGGGCCGCGTCCCGACTCCCGGCCGATCAGCGGCTGGCAATCCGATAGATCGAACCGGCGAGCGAGATGATGAACAACCCGCCGTCGTTGCCCTCGGCGAAGGAGGCGATCTCCGAAAGACGGATGCCCTCGGGAACCAGTTCGTCAGTCAGATCCTTGAAATCGTCCGCCTTGCCGGCAATCAGGCGGAACGACCAGATCCGGGGATTGACGTAATCCGCGAAGACATATCTGCCTTGCAGCTCCTTGATCGGCCCGCGGTAAACGTAGCCGCCGGTCACCGAGAAACCACCCGTTTCGCCGCCGGCGTGCGGATAGACGTACACCGGTTCGGTCGCTCCTTGCGGCGCTTCTCCGCCAACCCCTTTGGCGGGGGTTGCCACCAAGCCCTCGCGCAGCCGCCAGCCATAGTTGGCGCCCGCGCCTTTGCCATGCGGCATGAAATCGATCTCCTCCCAGGTGTTTTGTCCCACGTCGCCCATCCAGAAGTCGCCGGTTTGCCGGTCAAACGAGCAGCGCCAGGGATTGCGCACGCCGTAGGCCCAAATCTCCGGCTTGGCCCCGCTGCGCCTCACGAACGGATTGTCCGCCGGGACCCGGTAACCGGCCTGGCCGGATACATCGATCCGCAGAATCTTCCCCAGCCATGTGTCGAGCGCCTGGGCGTGCTGCTCCGGATCATTGGCCGACCCGCCGTCACCGTTTCCAATGTAG
>Ga0118677_10010183_pt1 | contig 14448 bp, 17 predicted proteins | sample AliMusrvi5mmetaG_FD_86154 | JGI IMG/M metagenome (GOLD analysis project Ga0118677, IMG submission 86154) | reverse complement strand
ATTTGGAATTGATCATGAACTGGAGTAATCGATGGAAGAAATGAACGCGCAAATCGAAGATTTGTTCGAGAATCTCAAAAAGAAAAAGAACAACAAGGCTAAGAATTCAAAACAAAAAGGAAGCAGAGGAGAGCTGCAGATTTGCAAGATCTTGACGAATCACTTTGGAGAACCGTTCAACAGATCACCTAATTCAGGAGCGTTTGGAAGCACACACAAGATGTCCGCGGTCGCGACTCAGATGATGGCTTCTGATGTACTTTGTCCGGAATCTTTCAAATTTTCTATAGAATCCAAAGCCGGATATGATATCGACCTGAGTAATCTTTTCGTCTTCAACAAGAAGAAGTGCGGAGACATGAAAAAAATCACGGGATTCGTGGACCAAGCCTGCAGAGACGCCGCGAGATGTGAGAAGGTGCCGATGGTCATATACCTGAAAGATTATCGACCTTCTTTAGCAATATTGCCAGCGCATGAATATTCAGGAGTCGACACATTTATGAAAAAACTTGTTTTGTTCAATGCTTGTTTATTATTCAATCACGAACCTAAAAACATCAAGAATTGGAAAAGATGGGTGATCGTCTCGTTCGAAGAACTCTTGAGTCTGATGTCCAAAGATTTTTTTTACGCCGTTTAAATCGTGCCAAGCGCAAGTGAAAACAATGATAATTTATTAACATGCCAGATGAATCGATCGATGATTTTCTCAATTGGATCCATGACAAAAAGAACATTGCGTTAAAATACAACGTCAAATCTTCAAATTTTGTTCGAGACGCGATTCTGTCAATAGAATTTTTATCCATCGACGACAAAGAAACTTTCACGCTTCGATGCCCGTCTTCAAAAAGAGAAAACAAAAATTTTTTGAGAATCGTGAGAAAATCTATTTTAGAGTTAGATGAAAAGAACATCATCATTTATGGGTTAAAAGATTTTCTCAATTTCATTCCAGGAAATTTCACGAACATCTCTCAAATATTCGACATTCAACTTCTCGAATCCATGGCTCATGGAACGAAACACGATGATTCTTGTCCAAATATTGACGAGTATTCAAAGATATTGAAGAACATCGTAAAATCGATAAACGACACACAAACCGATTTCTATCACAAGATATTGCTTCCGTCAGTCTTCGCGTATTCGAAAATGGAGTATAACGGTCTTCCCACGAGCTTTGGACATCCGTTATACTCTTACTATGATTTGAACGGAACTGTCTCTGGAAGATTGACAAACAATTCTTTCAATGACGATCGATTCGTCAATCCGTTGAACATGTCAAAAGTCGACAGAAAAATAATCCAGGCTCCACCTGGTTTTGAGTTGATAATTGCCGACTACAACGCGATGGAGATGAGAGTTCTCGCATGCATCGCCGATGAAAAGAATTTAATTGAGCGATTTGAGGAAGAGGAAGACGTCTACATCTCAGTTGGACAAAGAATATTTGGATTGCGGGAGATAGATTCAGCAAAAAGACAGGCGGTGAAAGATCTCTGCTTCTTGATAATTTATGGAGGAACGGAATTCGGTTTCTCGAAACAACAAGACTGCTCTGTCGAAGAAGCGCGAATGATGATCAAGAGATTCTATCAAATGTTTCCAGGCATCGAATCATGGAGTCTTCAAACTCAGATCGACATCATCGAGAAAGGTTTCGTGGAGTCGATATTCGGTCGAAGAAGATATCTCGACATGGAAGACGGTCCAGCGGCTTTGAGACAAGGACAAAATTTCACAATTCAAAGCCCGACAAATGATATCGTGATAAACGCCCTTCTCGATCTTGACAGCAGCGTGTTATCAAATAGCTCAGTATTGATGCACATCCACGATTCCTTGGTTGTCCTCTCTCCAATAGAAAAAATCAATGGAAATGTCGCGATCATGAAAAAAATAATGCGCAATCCTTCGAAAATCAAAGATTTCGGCATAAATAATCTGATGCTTGCTCCAGTCTTCATCTGTGCACAAGCATGGGAGTAAAAATAATTGGACCTGACCACTAAATTTAATCTTGGAGACACAGTCTATCTTGTCGCAGACGCCAATCTTGGAAAGATGATCTCAATGATTGTCGAAAAGATAGAGATTGAGATAGAAACGACAAATGTTGTCAGCATGATATACCAAGTCAGCAGCTCAGAAAAATTTCACAACAGCAAGTATTACGAGAATGAATTGGAAACATATGCAAATGCAAAAACGATCGCAGAGAACGAATTGACCAAGCAAAAGAATGAATTGCAATATGCGATAAACAACTTATAAACAAAACTTTTAATTGACAATCAAAAACTACAGGAGGAACTATGCTCGACCAACCAATCTCAGACAAATCTCTCTACATCCAAAAAAGATACCCGATCTCGAACGAAGAATTCGACATTCTTCAAACAAAGTATGGAAAATTATGCTGGTTCGCAGCTACGAAACTGGCCGCGTCCAACAAGAAATGCGACGACGATCTTCAAGACTATCATGCTGAAATATCGATCAGCATGTACAGGGCCGGATCCTATTACAAACGCCAAACATTCATCGAGAACGCCTTCGAATACCTCAATCGCTGCAAAATATACATTGCCACCGAAGACATGAACGATCTGATCAATCTCCAATCCTGCTGGAACAAGAAAGCCAACTTCTACGAACAACACGAGGACAAACTTCTTGCCTTGGTCAACAAATACGGCAAAAATCCCAATATCGAGATGCAAACTCCAGACCCAACAACCAAGCTGGTTTTTGACGATAAGTTTTCAGTTTACTGTAAATCAATTCTTTGGAATGCGTCGAAAAATATTGGTCAGAATATTTCCAAAGAAAACCATAATCGAGTCAAGGAAGTCTCTCTCGATGAATGGGGGTTCTTGGAAGGCGGGGATTCGCAGAGAATTCACGATGAGGGAGTCTCTTACAATCCACACCATTACCACGAAGATTTCCAGGTTGTCAGAAATCGCCTTTCTGGAATGGAAGACCAGAGACCTTTGAAAACATTTGATATCATTCTGGATCCAAAAAATCACGATTCAGTATTCAAGCAAAATGATGGCAAGAAAGAAGGATTGAAGATCAACGTTGTGCGCAAAGAGACTTGCATGTCGTACAGAACGATCAACAAGCAATTGAAGATCATCAAGAAAATTATTGAGGAAGAGCTCGGAGTCAAGTTCGCAGCTGCAAACAACCGCGTCATCTGCAAAAATGCAATCGAGGAATCAATTTAAAGTTTAAAAAGTAAATCAAATTTGTCAAATGACCTATCTTATTTGAGGATGGGTCATTTTTTGTTTTTGGAGATCTAATAGATGAACGAGGAATTGAAGAGCTGGATTCAAGAGAACATGACGAGAAGTTGTGGAGGATTGAATCCCAACGCAACTTGCAAAAAATGGTTTGAACTGAAGAAATGTGTTGACAAATTTTTTCAAATATTGTCGGTCACCTCTTTTCTCGATGGCGTGGTAAGCATGGCTGAGAGAATTTATTGTATCGATCACGACATCGTTGAGAAAGTGCGTTGCAAGTGTTGCCATGAAAATTATGTAAATTATATCAGTCCAGCAAAAGGATATTTTGATTATTGTGGATTATCTTGCGCGAGCAAAAATGAAATAACTCGAGAAAAAATCAGGAATACGTCGATAGAAAGATATGGCATTGAAAATCCTGGTCATTCGAAAGAAGGAAGACAAAAAAGAAAAGAGACTTGCATTCGAAAATATGGTCATGAACATCACATGCAAAACCCTGAAATCATGGACAAGATGAAGATAACGAACACCGAAAAATATGGAAATAATTGTTCGCTGCATTGCGAGGAGGTCGACAAAAAAACAAAACGAAGTTTGATGGAGCATTATGGTGTTGACCATCCGTCCAAATCCAAGGAAGTAAGAGAAAAAACAAAGAAAGTATGGATGAAAAGATATGGAGTCGAACATCCGCAGATGCTTCTCATTCCAGAAAATTCACGAAAAATGTTGAACGATTCTGAGTGGTTGAAACAAGAACACTGTGTCAAGAAAAGATCCTGTACCGAGATAGGAAAGGAATTAGATGTGAGTTATTCTGTAGTTTCCAGTCATTTACGAAAACACGGACTCGAGGTGTCAAGATGTTTTACATCCATGCCCGAGAAAGAAATCTATGAATTGACATCTCAACATTATGAAACTTCTTTGAATGTTAGAAATATCATACCACCTTTTGAGCTCGATCTCTTCATCGCAGAAAAAAAACTTGCCATCGAGTACAATGGAATACTTTGGCATTCATTCGACCATGTCGAGACCCCTCAAGAGAAGACGAAGCATCTATCCAAGACAATAAAATGCCGAGAAAAAGACATCCAGCTTCTTCAGATATTCGAGAACGAATGGATCGATTCGGCGAAGCAAGATGTCTGGAAGAGCATGATCGCAAGCAGGCTCGGGCAATGCGAGAGAATCTTTGCCAGAAAGTGCGAGATCAAGGAGATCGATTCCGGAATAGCGAGAGCATTCTTGAACGCCAACCATTTACAAGGAGCTGTCGGAGCCTCTGTCAAGCTGGGATTGTTCCATAAGGAAGAATTAGTCTCGACAATGACTTTCGGGAAATCCAGATTCAACAAGAAATATGAGTGGGAGATGGTCAGGTTCTGCACCAAGAAATTCACCAGCGTCATCGGTGGAGCATCGAAGTTGCTTCATCATTTCATCGAGAGCCGCAACCCTGAATCGCTCATCACCTACGCAGACATGAGACATTCTAACGGCAAGATGTATGAGAAAATCGGATTGACACATCTCGGGAATTCAAATCCAAATTATTTTTACTTCAAACTTCCTGATTTGACATTGTATTCTCGAGTCAAATTTCAGAAGCACAAGCTTGAGAAAATTCTCGAAATCTTCGATCCAGCAAAATCGGAGATCGAGAACATGTTTGCGAACGGATATCGAAGAATTTGGGATTGCGGCAACATGGTTTTTGAATGGAGAAAACATGCGTGAAAAAGAACGAGGATCCTTTTCTCTTTCTTATTTTCACGAGACAAAACCATGATTTCTGAACAAAACTCAAATGTCGAAGAACCCGATCACTTCGAAGTGTCTGTCGATCTTCAACGAGATATCTTAAACTTGATACTGACGGACAGAGATTTCCTAATCAATTCTTTGAGTCTCGTCAAACCCGATTATTTCGAAGATTATGCTCACCAACAAATTTGCAAGAAATGCCAAGACTACTTCCAAGAATACAACGATCCAATCACTCTTGACATCTTGAGCCAGGAGATCAAGAACGCGTTCGAGATCAACAGGCAATTGCCGAGAATTCTGTCTGAGATCGACATCGTTGCAGAACGAATCAACGAAGCTTACAAGGAAAAAGCATATCTCAACAAGGCCGTCGTGGATTTTGCCAAGAAACAAGCCATGAAATTCGCCATCATGAAATCTGTCGATCTCTTGTCTGAAAACAAGTACGATCAGATAGAACAATTGATTCGCGATGCTTTGCTGGTTGCGCCGAACGTGTCTTTGGGAATGAATTATTTCGACGACGTGAGCGAGAGATATCAAAGAATATTGATGCAATTGCAAGGAGAGAGATTCACGACCGGTTGGCCCACGATCGACATGAATCTCAATGGCGGAATGGGTAAGAAAGAGGTGGGAATGATCTTTGCCAATTCAGGTGTCGGGAAATCTATCTGGTGTGGCAAGGTCAGCGTCGAGAACGTGATAAGAGACAAGAACGTCTTGTACATTTCATGCGAGATGTCAGAGGACAGAGTATCAACTCGAGTCGATTCGATGGTATCATTGATTGGAATCAACGATTTGATCCACAATATTCCAGACTTGAAAAAGAGATTGCAGGAAATAAGAGGAAGAGTCAAGGGAACATTCTATATCAAAGAGTTTTCGGCCGGAGCAGCGACGATCAATGATTTCAGAGCTTATACCAATCAGCTTTACAATTACACGGGTTTCAAGCCGGATGTCGTTGTGTTGGATTACATCGATGAGGTCAAATGCTCGAATGCGAGATTGAACACCTACGAGGGTCAGTACCATACTCTCAGAGAATTCAGAGCATGGATGAGCGACGAGAATTTGGCAGGCTATACCGCGACCCAGGCTAACAGACTGGGAACTCAAGTCAAGACCATTACCGAGGGCGAGATCGGGGATTCTTACGCGAAGATAAGAGTCGTGGACGCGGCCTGGTCCTTGAACCAAAACGACGATGAAAAGAACAAAGGTCTGATGAGATTATTCGCAGTCAAGCACAGAAATGCCAAGAGCAGATTCACGATTTGGATCAAAATCGATCCCAACACTTTGAGAATGAAAGAGATCACTGAGAACGAATACGCGAACATTTTTGACGGCGCCGTTCCAATAAACGTAAATACAGAAGAAAATTGCTGACCAAAAACGCTTTTATGTTAAAAACAAGGAGAAAACAATGAGAGAAATTATCCCGGCAGAACCATTCATTCTGTGCAAAAGAATGAAGCTTCAAGAAAAGATCGGAGAAATATTCATCGCTGGCCAAGAAGACAAGACGAGCACGGTCAAGTTGGTCGTGAAAATTTCGAATGCAGCTCGGCAGAGAAATATCATGGAAGGGGATGTGGTCGTCACCCGCCAGCCAAGATATCCTGAGCTTCCCGTCGCCTTGACTGAGACAGATGAAGTTCCGTATGATTCGGAAGACACGGTCGAGATCGTCGATCCATGCCAGGTAATCGCGATCTACCGTCAACCGACAGAAGAAATCAACGCGTAATTTTGAAAGGAAAAGAAATGAAAGATATTCCTGAAATGAAGATCGACATAAACATCGATGAGAAAAAATTCTCCAGAGACATCAACGAAGATTTGCTCATCGACTCCAACAACTTGGACGAGGCTTTGGAGAAGCAGGCTGCTTTGTATGCCTACTACTCGATCACGCTCCAACAAGCAACGGCGTTGCGAGATCAAGCTGAATTCGATTACGAAAGAACTTTGAACGATGCAATCCAAACGGCTCGGACAGAGTTCTCTGGTTCTGAGAAAAGAATCACGGATAAGCAGGTCATGGCAGTTGTCGGAAATGCTCCTGAGGTGTTGGCAGCCAAACAGCTGTTTCTCAAGTTCAGCGCTCAGAGAGACCAGCTATACGCCTTGGTAAGAGCCTTGGAGCACAAAAAAGACAATTTGATCGCCATTGCTTATCGAAGAAGATCTGAGATCGAGGCTATTGGGAACAAGACAATTTATGGAAAGATTCCCAGATCAGGTTTGGAAGATGAGATCTGAAAAAATAAAAGTTTCAAGATCTGACGTAAAAAGCTTCTTGGAGAGTGTCTCGCCCGAACTCAAGATATCTCTTGGCTGCGACGAATTGATCTCCTTGAATTCGGATCAAATTCTCGAGAACATAGACAACAAAACAGCGATTGGAAAGAAATATTACTTGCAAATCGCATCTCGTATCTATGCGATGAAAAAAAAGAAAGAATTCAAAAAAAACAACGATGAAGAATCGGGATCGATCCTGATGTGAGAGGTTATTGATGATGGGCTATGTTGTCAACGTGAAATATCACCCCAAAAAAAATGGAGAGTTTGGATTTGACATGAACGTGTCAAACGACAAGTCTTTCAAGCTGGGAAAGAAGGAAGAAGAGATAGACCATTCTCAACTTGCCTCTTTCATTCTCAAACAACTCTCAAGAAGAGACGTCTTGGTTCATGACGTCGAGGTTATCGAGTTCGTGAGAAAAGTGATCAAGGTCAAGGAATCAAATAACGGAATAATTATTGGAAACAAGAAATACATTTTCGATGATGCCGTCAAAGATCTGATCTCAACTGAAGAAATTGATGAGAGACCGAGACCGAATAACCCTGTCGTTGCCCCGGCACCACCCAAGAAAAACATTCTGAGAAGGGAGTTTTTCAATCCAGAAATAGCTTTCGCGAAGTCTGCCAGCAAACAGTTCAAACAAATGGGGCTGACGATAGGCAAGCAATACAACGTTGTCAACGAAATAGGATATCCCGGTGAAAGGGGATCCAAGATTGTGACCAAGTACACTGTCGTGAACGATTCTGGAGGAACGATCGACGTTCCTATCGAACATTTCTCAGCCACGATGGGAATACTCGGCGAGGGCGATTTCGCCGACACTTCGGACATCCAACTCTCCTACGACGGAGAGGTCAACGTCCCATCAATCAATTTGAGATAAGCGCCAAAAAAATGTAAAAAATAAATTTTCTGAATTCTTTTATATCACAAGAACGACAAACAAACAAAAAAAAACGGAGGAAAACATGGGTACTTTGAACGTCGCAGAATTGCGGCAAAAACTGCAAGAATTGAAGACTGGAAAGAAAACTCAAAACACTGAATACTTGAAAAAATTTTTCAACGTTCCAGAATTTGACGAGAACAACGTCAAGCGTTCCACAGCCAGAATCTTGCCTGGCGGAATCAACGAGGAAGATAACGAACGCCTTCCTTTCTTCACTGAAACTCTTCTTCACAAGATCAACATGAAAAATGTTCATTGTCCAAGAAAGATCGGAAAACCTTGTCCGATCTGCGAGTACGTCAGAGCTCTTTGGGCAACCAACGATCCTGAAAAGATCGCTGTAGCTCGCGAACTCAAGGCCAAGAAAAGATTCTATCTCAACGTCATTGCTCGAGAAAGATCAATTCTCAACCTGGAAACAGGCAAGGAAGAGACCAAAATCAATGACGGACCGCTGATCTACAGTTGCGGTGTGAAGGTCATGGAAAAGATCTTGAGAGACATCGTTGATGACGAGATCGGAGACATTACCGACCTCAAACACGGCTATGATTTCAGAATCATCAAGGAAGTCAACATCTCGGGTTATCCAGGATACGACTCTTCCAAATCATCCAAGAAATCGACTCCTGCCGGAACGGAAGAAGAGATCACTCGATGGATGGGCGAGCTCAACGATCTCAACAGTCTCATCAAATACTCGACTCACGAGGAATTGGTTCTTGAACTGAGCACCTTCAAAGGTGGCGGAGCACCGGCTGAAACTGTGGAGACTCAACCTGCCATGACAACGGCGAAAGAGAGCAAGCCTGTTGTCTCGAGCATTGCCAATGAAGATGAGGAAGATTTTTTGGCACAGCTCGACAAGATCAGATCGAAAGACAAATAAGAAACACTTGAAATTTAACTGCATTGTGGGATCGATCTTGTTCGATCCCACAATTTTTGGAGATCATAATTTTGGCTAAGAAAAAAATAGCAACTGAAGAAGTTCACGAAATAACTAACAGAAACAACGAAGAGATCATCAGCGATATTTGCGCCTGCATTCCAGGCGCTGAAATCCTGTCCAACGATGTCTCGGCTCAGCTCGGATTCGTCAGTACCGGAAATTTCGCAGTCGACTTCATCTGTTCAGGAAAATTTTGGAATGGCGGAATTCCGATGGGACGAATCACGGAAATCATCGGACCATCGTCCACCGGAAAGACAATCATCGGAACTCACATTCTTCAAGGTGTTCAGAGAATGGGCGGGGTCGGAGTACTGATCGACAGTGAATCTGCCTACTCGGCCGCATTCGGCGAGGTTCTTGGTTTAGACACCAACAAGCTGATCTATCTTCAGCCTGAATGTCTCGAAGATTGTTTCATGAGAATCATCAAGATCGTCGAGTATATCAGAAAGAACACGACAGATATGAGACCGATCGCCATCGTCTACGATTCAATCGCGGCCTCGCCGTCAAGGATGGAATGCGAAAAGATTCAAAAAGGTGAGGACATCGGATCTTTGATGGGACGGAGAGCTTTGATCTGCTCCGACTATTTAAGAAACATTGCCGGCTTCTTGTCGAAACAAAAAGCCGCCGTGGTTGTAATAAACCAAATTAGGTCAAAAATCGGAGTGATGTTTGGAAACCCGGAAACAGGAGCAGGTGGAGGGAATAGCTTAGAATATTACTGTTCTGTTCGCCTGGATTGCAGAAGGAGAGGCAAAATCGCCGACAAACAGAAAAGGGCAATTGGCATTTACATGAATGTGAAGAATGTCAAGAATAAAGTCGCCAAACCTTTTCGCGAGGCTAGTGAATTGGAATTATTTTTCGACAAGGGGATCGCACCCACGTCCGGATTAATCGGTCTTCTTGTTGAAGAAGAAAAACTTGTCCAGGGAGGAGCTTGGTATTCTGTGAAGGATTCCGACGTGAAATTCCAGGGCAAGAATTTGGTCGAAACGTTGTTAGAACACCCTGAGTTGGTTGACGCTCCGGATCGCAATTCTCTTGAAAATTATCTGAGATGCAATCGACAATCTCTTGACCTGTCGCTCTCAGCGGATCTTGAAAAGATAGAATCCAACGAGGGGGAAGATTGAGAGACGCAACATGATTCTTTGGACAAGTTGATTGAGGAAACTCGTCGAAGCATCAAAATCCAAACATCATTTCAATAAAAACAATTCTTGGAGAAGCAACCATTCTGAAGCTTCTCCAAGAATTGTTTTGAGTTGATTTATTCTTAATTGTCGATGTGATCGATAATCAGAGACTTTCCCGAATCGATGTTCCGCTCTCTCTCCTTCAAAGGAATGATCGAGATTCCATCTCCCTCGCCAGTCTCTAAATATTCTGTAATCATCATTTCGGCAGGATTGTCAGGGTTGATTTTCTTGACAATCAATTGATCTTCGTTGATAGTATTCATGTTAATTTCCTCGCAACACTATTTATTCTCGATCAACGATTTTTCTTCAACGAATTTTTCATCATGAATCGTATTTTTGATTTGAAATCGATTGGACCAATATTGTTCACAACATATTCTCTCAATCCAGATCCCAATTCTCGATAGCTCTCGTTCCAATCCTTCAACGGAGGAACGACGAAGAGCGTCTCAAATATTCCATTCTGTTCAAGAATGTGAGCGTTGACAATCAAAGATTCCTCGCCGGCTTGATCCCTGTCTATTCCAAGAATTATCTTGGAACATTTTGACAACAATTTGACTTGGTAATCGCTCAATCTCTTTCCTTGAATCGAGATTGCATTGAACCCCAAGTCAATCAGAGTGATCGCGTCCAAGGCTCCTTCAACGACGATGACCTCTTGGCCATCCAAATTCCAATCCTTTGAAAAGATGACCTCCTCCTTCTTCACGTCCGTCTTCTCGTCATTTATTTCGGGATTGAGATATTTTGGCTCTTGATTGAAGAGAGATCTGGCAATCCAATAGATCAACTTTTCATCGTGGAAGAATGGCACGATCAATCTTCTTTTATATTTCCCGGAAAAACAATATCCGAATCTCCATGCTACCGGATCGATCTTTCTGGCATTGACACAGTAATCGTGGGCAATCTTTTCCAGCTCGTTTGACATGCTCGACGTTATCGGCTTGTAGTAGTCAGGATATTTGATCTTTTTTGCTTCGGCTTCCTTGTTCTTCTCCTCGATCTTGTTCTTGAGAAAATCGATCTTGGATTCAAAATTAGTGATGGAATCGATCTCGCAGATTCTCTCAATTGCCTCTTTTCTCGAGCACTTGTCGACGATGCTGACCAATTCCCACAAAGATCCAGACTTGTCTGTTTTCCAGCAATGATAACACTGTTTCTCAACAGATATTGAAAGTTTGTGCCTGTTATCTTCTTTGAAGATGCTGTTTATCAAATAATCCCCATGATATTTTTTCAAATCATCGAAATTGTTTTCAAGCCAATTTTGAAGTTTCTCTTTGTCAATTTTAAGCGGCACGATTATCTCTCTCTATCTCTTTAATTGATAAATTAAAGAACGAAGCGAGGAATTCATTTACCATCATGTTGATCGACAAAATCTCACACAGCAGACTGCAATTATTCTATCAATGCCCCTTCAAATATCGATTAAAGTATCACGAAAAGATAAATCCATCTTACACTCCAGATTATTTCGAATTTGGCCATTTCATGCACAGAGCTCTTGAATTGATCGTCAAGAACAAGACGACCGTCGACGAGGCCGCCAAGGAATCAATGAAAGAATTCTTCAACTTCGATGCTTCATACCTTGACAGATCTCGGAACATGTTCTCCAACTTCCTCAAATTTCAAGAAATGATATACTCGAACGATTTCGATCATGAAGAGACGGAGAAAGAATTTCGATTGAATCTCGGAGACGAACCTCGATCCTTTCTCGTCAACGGCGTGGTCGACCGAACGATTCACTTCAACAACAATAAAATATTGATCGTAGATTATAAGACATCAAAAGCACACAATCAAATCAAGAAAGAGACGGCGAATGACGACAAGCAGCTGCTGACTTACATGTGGGCTTGTTCCATCGAGAACTCCGCCGCTCTCGAAGACATCACCTCGATGCTCTTCTATCTTGAAAGCGGGGACAAAGTGATCGCCCATCCTGAAAAACGCAAGATCGATCTCCACGTCCAAGAATGTTTGATTACCGCGAACATCATATCAGACATGGATCCCAGCCAGGCCAAGGCCAACGTCTCGCGAGCATGCAGATTTTGCGATTATAATACGATCTGTCCATTCTACAAAAGGTCAAATTAGGATCAGCTGTTTCTTGGCGTGCTCACACTCTTCTCGCATGTCAGGAGAGAATTTTTCTATTCGGCGGACGATCCATCTTCTTATTCCCTTGATGCTCTCGTCGCTCTCTTTGTGGAAATCCATGAATTCCCAAAATTGAGCCAGATCAAAGAATTCAAAGTTTAGCGGCTTGTCATGTTCGAGGCATGATTTGTAAAAATCAAGACAGAACAGAGTCCAATTGACGATATTCTCAGATTGGAGATTTCCCTCCATCAATCTGAACTCTATGGTTCCCCTCGTTCTGCAATGCTTTATGTTCATCGATCTGTTTCTTTTCTTTGAAAAAACAGATATGATCTTCAAAGGAGTGCACGATTTGAGCTCGGCCAACAAAGGCAAATCGTCTGACAGAGGACAGCAGAACTTGCTCTCCTTTCTGTAATCCGGAAACATGGACGTGATGATCTTCTCAGATTTGAGCCAATAAGAGACGAGCCTCAACAGTTTGTGCGCGTTAAGATCCCTGCATTCAACGTGGACGTGAATACCACAATTCTTGTCAACCTTCGCTCCATTCTCGTTGAGACTGTCCACGACCCTCCGCAATTTTTCCAAATCGTTTCTCGTGCTGAAAACCGGGGTAGCGACCTCGTACCCGCAGCTCGAATCCGTCTTGCAAATCCATTCCTCGTTGTCGATATTTTTCTGCCAGCTAGTGATCAAGACCTTGTCGTTCGGACAAGATTTCGTGATGATGTAGTACAAAAATTCCCGATTGCTTCTTTTGGTGAATTCCAACTCAAGCCCGAATCTTCGCATCAACGCAACGTTGGTCTTATTTTCTTCGATCACAAAAATATTTATTATTTCCGCCACACGATTTCTAATTTAAATCATGAACGATTATTTGGAAACCGAGCTCGACAAACTGAACAGAATGTTCAGATGCAAGATCATCAACGTCATCACGACGCCCACACTGTTTGGAGCGATAGAACCGAGCGGCGTCCCGTTCTTCTCGACGGGAATCTTTCTTGAGGCCACCGAGACAGGAATCTTCACGATCTCGATGTCAGATGCACGAAAATGGAAGAAAGACTTCTTCTATCACGACAAGATCATCAAATTGGAAGAGGTCGGGCTTGTCTCGACCGGAGAAATTCCAAGCAATGAGAGAGAAATTTTGGAATCGACAGCAAAACAATATGAGGAGAGAAGAAAGACAGAGATAGACTCGGCGAACAAAGAAAGAGAGAACGTTCCAGATAATCCGGATCCCAAAGATCAGAAACAGACTGTCGACATGCTCTCGAAAATTCAAAAAATGATCATCGACAGAAAAACTGACAAAGATCCTCATTCCTTCCTCGACCAAAGAGTCAATCCGATCAAAGAATAGTCGTGAACAATTTTACCAACCCAAGATTGAATTTCTTGTCGATGAAGATGACAAACAAAAGAAGCAAAATTCCGACCAATCCACCTATCAAAGAAGTGGCGATCAAACGCTTCCAATCGATCTTGTTCTTTTCATAAACGTCGATGTGATCTTGGATTTTTTTATCGATTGGATTTATCTTTTCCTCTATTCTCTTGTCAATCTTATTCGTGTCAATATCATCTTCCAATATTTTTATTCTTTGCATGCACACTTCTTTTTGCTTTCCGTGAATGTAATCGACTCTTTTGTCTATATCCGCGATGAGATTTGATTTGATATTTTCGAGATTTCGCCGCATCTCTTCTATGCAGCTTATCTCTTGAGTTGAAATTTCAATAAGAGAAGAAAGAGAATCGATCTTTTTGAGAATTTCTTTAGGGTCCATCTTAGTGTGAGAAATTTGAAATTCGAAATGGGGAAT
>Ga0118677_10010182_pt1 | contig 14449 bp, 12 predicted proteins | sample AliMusrvi5mmetaG_FD_86154 | JGI IMG/M metagenome (GOLD analysis project Ga0118677, IMG submission 86154) | reverse complement strand
CCGTCGGTGATCCCCGCCCCGATGGTCCCCGACCCCATCGAGCCGACGACGCCTATCCTCCTGCGCGCCATGCTCAACCTCTACGGTCTCTTCGGGATGGGCGTCGCCTCGGCAACCGAGCCGTCCAAGCCGAACTGGCGGAACTACTACTAGGCCACCGGGTGGAGCCCGGCGGAAAGGAGCCACCACCATGTCGACCAGATCGATGGCACGCCCGCTCGGGGCTGTGACGCTCATCGTGGCAGGCGCGCTGGTGCTCGGCGCCTGCTCGTCGAGCCATGCCAAGAAGAAGGCTGTGGCGACCACGACCTCCACCACCGCACCAGCCGTGTGCCCGCTCACCGGCGCGCCGTCGCCCCTCGGCACCCCGCCGAATCGGCCCGCCCTGGCTGTCAAAGTCGACAACTATCAGGCCGCTCGGCCACAGAGCGGTCTCGACGACACAGACCTCGTGTTCGAGGAGCCTGTCGAGGGTGGCATCACTCGGTACGTGGCGGTGTTCCAGTGCAACAACGCCACCTCTATCGGTCCGGTCCGCTCAGCGAGGAACATCGACATCGGCATCCTCGGACAGCTTGGCAACCCCGGCCTCGCCCATGTCGGCGGCATCAACCCGGTGCTGTCGAACATCTCGGCTGCCGGCATCCCGAACTTGGATCTCGGCAACTACGCACAGGCCATCACGCATCCCTCAGGCCGGTACGCGCCCTACGACACCTACACCTCGACCGCAGCCCTCTATGGCATCCTGCCCGCCGGGACGTCCACCGCCCCGCCGAAGCCCATCTACACCTACACCCCCAAGCCGAACTCGACCGGCACGTCGGTGACCAGCGTGCACATCCCGTTCTCGTCGAACTCCGACGTGACGTGGGACTGGAACCAGACGAGCGGCGCGTGGCTCCGCTTCTACAACGGCACGCAGCCCGACAACAACGCCAACGGGGTCCAGAACCAGGCGGCCAACGTCATCGTCCAGGTGGTTCACCTCACCTACGGGCCGTGGCTCGAGAACTCAGAGGGTGGCCTCGAGGTCCAGGCGGTGCTCTCCGGCACGACCGGCCCCGCCATGGTCTTCCGCAACGGCGTCCAGATCAGCGGCACCTGGTCGAGGAGCTCGGTCTCCTCGCCGACCGTCTACACCGACGCCAAGGGGACCGCCATCACGATGGCCCCTGGTCGGACCTGGATCGAGCTGGTCCCCGACACCATCGCAGTGACCAGCGTCCCTGGCGCCGCCACCACCACGACCACGTCGAAGGGCTGAGCCCCGCCGAAGGAAGGCCACGCCCACGAACCGATACGGTTCGTGGGCGATGAGCGATCACAGCACCAGCACGATCCACACCACCGTCGCCATCATCGGCGCCGGCTTCGGCGGCCTCGGTGCCGCCATCGAGCTCAAGCGACGGGGCGAGCACGACCTCGTGATCCTCGAGCGCGCCACCGAGGTAGGAGGGACCTGGCGGGACAACACCTACCCAGGCTGTCGATGCGACGTGCAGTCGAACCTGTACTCGTTCTCGTTCGCCCCGAACCCTTCGTGGTCCAACACCTATCCCTCACAGCCTGAGCTCCTCGACTACCTGCGCGGCGTGACGAGAGATCATCACCTCGGCCACCACCTTCGCTTCGGCTTCGACGTGGCGTCTGTCGACTTCGAGGAGGTGCTCGGTCGCTGGCGACTCAAGGCAGCTGACGGTCGAGAGGTCATCGCCGCCAACGTGATCCTCGCCACGGGCGGCCTCGCTGAGCCGCGGCTGCCTGATCTCGATGGTCTCGATGACTTCCAAGGGACGGTGGTCCACTCGGCGACGTGGGACGAGGACCTCGACCTTGCCGGAGCGCGTGCAGCCGTCATCGGGACCGGAGCCTCAGCAATCCAGATCGTCCCGGCAATCGCTCAAGAGGTGAGCCACCTCACCGTGCTCCAGCGCACCCCTCCCTGGGTCCTGCCTCACCCAGGCAAGGAGGTGTCGAATCGAGCAAAGCGGCTCTATGCCCTGGCTCCCCCAATCCAGCGCCTCGCCCGCTGGGCCGACTACTGGTTGCGTGAGTGGCTTGTCGTCCCCTTCGTGAAGGCGCCGAAGATCATGGCGGGCGCAGAGAAGAAGGCGCTCGAGCACCTTCATGGCCAAGTGGAGGACGCAGCGCTTCGCGAGGCGCTCACCCCCGACTACCGGCTGGGCTGCAAGCGCATCTTGATGTCCGACAAGTACTACCCCGCCCTCCAGCTCGACACCGTCGATCTCGAGACCCGATCGATCGAGTGCGTCACCCCGACTGGGATCCGCCTCGAGGACGGCGCCGAGATCGACCTCGACGTGCTGATCTGCGCCACTGGCTTCAAGGTGACCGATAACCCGACGGCGACCAAGGTGCACGGACGAGGTGGCGTCCCGCTCGCAGCGGCCTATCGGGGTCAGCTCCCCTGCTACCGGGGGACGAGCTTCCCGGGGTTCCCGAACCTCTACATGATCACTGGGCCGAACACCGCGCTCGGCCACTCATCGATGGTGTTCATGATCGAGAGCCAACTCTCCTACATCGCCGAAGCCATCGACTTCAGCACTGCCAATGACAACGACCTCATCGAACCTCGCCGAGAGGTGGCGGCAGCCGAGGAGGACGCCATCCAGGCCAAGCTCCCAGGCACCGTCTGGGGCACCGGGTGCGCCAGCTGGTACCTCACCGACGAGGGTCGCAACGTGACCATCTGGCCAGACTTCACCTTCCGCTATCGACAGCAGATGAGGCACCTCATCCCTGAGCACCACGTGGTGACGAGCAACAGCTGACCGACGGCTCAGTCCAGGCTGATCGGGACGTCATCGGGGTCGACCTCCGCGGTGGCCTCGTCCTCGGCGGGAGCGGCGAGGTGCTCGCGGACCCGCTGGTCGATCTCGGCCATCAGCTGCGGGTTCTCACGCAGGAAGTTCTTGACGTTCTCGCGGCCCTGCCCGAGCTGCTCGCCCTCATAGGTGAACCACGCCCCTGCCTTCTTGACAAAGCCGAGATCGACGGCCACGTCGAGGAGCGAACCCTCGCGGCTGATCCCCTTGCCGTACATGATGTCGAACTCAGCCTGCTTGAACGGAGAGCCGACCTTGTTCTTCACCACCTTGCAACGAGTCCGGTTGCCGACGATGTCGGTGCCGTCCTTGATCTGCTCGATGCGTCGGATGTCGATCCGCACCGAGGAGTAGAACTTGAGCGCCCGGCCGCCGGGGGTGACCTCAGGCGAGCCGTAGATGACGCCGATCTTCTCTCGAAGCTGGTTGATGAAGATGCAGATGGTGTTCGACTTGTTCAAGTTCGACGTGATCTTGCGAAGGGCCTGGGACATGAGCCGGGCCTGCAGGCCCACGTGGCTGTCGCCCATCTCGCCCTCGATCTCGGCCCGAGGGGTGAGCGCTGCGACGGAGTCAATGACCAGCACATCGACTGCACCAGAGCGGATGAGCATGTCAGCGATCTCGAGCGCCTGCTCGCCGGTGTCTGGCTGCGAGATGAGGAGGTCATCGACGTTCACGCCGATCGCCGCCGCATAGATCGGATCCATGGCGTGCTCGGCGTCGATGTAGGCACAGGTCCCACCATTGCGCTGCGCCTCAGCGACGACGTGCGTGGCGAGCGTCGTCTTCCCCGAGGACTCCGGTCCGTAGATCTCGACCACTCGGCCACGAGGCAGGCCGCCGATTCCGAGAGCGAGGTCCAGCGAGAGCGCACCGGTGGAGATGGTCTCGATGTTCATCGTCACCTTGTCGCCCATGCGCATGATCGAGCCCTTGCCGAACTGCTTCTCGATCTGGCCGAGCGCCATGTCGAGCGCCTTGGTCTTGTCGTCCTGCTGGGCCATCGTGGCTCTCCTCTTCCTTCGTCGTCTCTCGCTGCTGGCGCACCCTACGCATGGGGTGTGCCAGCACCTCCGGTCACCCTAATACGAACAGGTGTTCGTGTGGTGGATTTTGTGGACGACGCCCAACGGTCGCTCGATCACGAGCCGTGGACGACCCGGCCCCCAGCGATGGTCATCTCGACCGAGGTGTCACCGATCCCCGAGGGTGCGATCTCGAAGAGATCCTGATCCAGCACCGCAACGTCGGCTCGGTAGCCCTCGGCCAGCGTCCCGAGCGAGTCCTCGGTGCCGTTGACGAAGGCAACCCCGCTCGTGAACGCAGCGAGCGAGGCAGCCACGCTCATCGCCTCAGACGGGCGGAAGGGCATCTCGCACTCCGGCGTCCCTGGCTCGCCAGCGCGCGCCGATCGCACCCGGTTGACGGCGACGTGGATCTCTTGGAGCGGGTCAGGGCTCGACACCGGCCAATCGCTCCCGAACGCCACGTGGCCCCCAGCGGCTGCAACCGAACCGATCGAGTACTGCCAGTCGGCCCGCTCAGGTCCGACGAACGGGATCGTCAGCTCCTGCATCTGTGGGTCGTTGGCCGCCCAGAGCGGTTGGAAGTTCGCCACCACCCCAAGCTGCCGGAAGCGCCCAAGATCCCGAGGGGAGATGAACTGGAGATGTGCCAGATGGTGACGACCCACATGGCGTCGCTCGGCTGGCAGCGCCTCGATCGCATCGAGGGCTGTCGACACCGCCCGATCGCCGATCGCATGGAAGTGGACCTGGAAGTCCTCGTCATCGAGCACGGCCACCGCGGCAGCGGCCTCTTCCGGTGAGATGAACAGCTCCCCGCGATGCGTGCCGCCGCAGCCCGGTTCCCCGAGGTAGGGCGATCCCATCGCGGCTGTGAAGGTCTCGCAGACGCCATCCATCATCACCTTGGCCGAGGTCGCACGGAACGCGCCTGCGCTGGCAGCCTCACGACGGGTGAGCAAGTCGTCGATCTGCTCGACCCCTCTGCGGCGGTCCCACCAGAGCGCGCCGCGCACCTGCGCGGTGAGCCACCCCTCGTTGGCCGCCGCGACGTAGGCGTCGAAGGTGTCCATGAGGCCGAGCTCAGCCGCGCTTCCCACGCAGGCATCCTGGAAGTGGGTGATCCCGAGCGAGTGGAGCTTGGCCAGTGCGGCCCGCAGCCCTGCCGCCAGCTCATCGGCGCTCGGGCGACCGAGGAGGCGGGCCACCAGCGCCATCGCGCCGTCATGGAGGCAGCCTGTCGGGCTGCCGTCCTTGTCGCGCTCGATTCGCCCATCAGCCGGATCAGGTGTCAGCTCGTCGATGCCGGCCATGTCCAAGGCCACCGAGTTCACCCACGCGCTGTGGTGGTCGCGGTTTGGGAGGAAGGCCGGTCGGCCGCCGGTCACGGCATCGAGGTCTTCCTTGGTCGGCGTGCCGCCAGGGAAGGCGGCCATCTCCCACCCACCCCCTGTCACCCAGGCGCCCGGCGGGAGGCTGTCGACCCAGGCGGCCACCGTCTCGATGATGGCGTGGCGGCCCCGCACGCCCACCAGGTCGCAGCGAAGCGACTCGAGCCCACCGCCGATGGCGTGGATGTGTGCGTCGCCGAAGGCTGGGATGGCGAGTCGACCTGCGAGATCCACGACCTCGGTCTGCGGCGTGCACAGCTCGGCGACCTCCGCGTCATCGCCGATCGCGACGATCCTGGCACCGCTCATCGCCATCGACGCTGCGAAGCCGCTCGGGGCCGTCGGACTCCAGATCCGTCCGTTCCTGAGCACCAGCGTCGGCGTGTCGGCCTTCACGATCCTCCTCGAAGTCGCTCGTCGACGACATGGCGATAGCGCCGACCTTGCTCGGACGGCACCGAGTCGATGAGGTGGATCGAGGTGGCGACGAAGGAGGAGGAGAACGACGCCCCGAGGAGATCGTCGCTGAGCGCAGCCCGTCGGCGGAGCCGAGCCACGGTGAGGTGCCCGTAGAACGACTCGTCTCTGTCGGGCAGCCGGCGATCGAGCCCGGTGGTGGCGAGGACCTGGTCGACCAGGGCGGCGAGGGGTGCCGCACCGGCGGCTGGAAGGACGAGCGTGCCGTCACGGCCGAGCCGCTCGGTGGCCGGGCCGAGCTCGATCGCCACCTCGCCGCTCAGCGATGCCACCTCGGCCGTGGTCTCGGCCAGCGCACTGATCGTCGACTCGTCGAGGTCGCCGAAGTAGCGAAGCGTGACGTGCAGCCGCTCAGGCGGTTCGTAGCGCACGCCGTCTCTCGCCGGCCGCTCGAGTGCGGCCAGGGCTCCCACCGCCTCGCCCTCAGGGAGCAGGCAGAGGAACACCCCCATCTCAGTCGACGACCGACTGGTAGACGAGCGTGGAGAGCTCTGCCCTGAGCTCGAACGTCGAGCTCGGCAGCATCTGGGTGAAGAACGAGACCTCGAGGTCCTCGATCGGGTCAACCCAGAACAAGGTGGACGCAGCCCCTCCCCAGTAGAACGACCCCTCGGTGGTCATCATCTTGGACCCGGTCGAGTCGAGCACGGTCGCGAAGCCGAGACCGAAGCCGACACCGATCGACGAGGTCTCCGAGAAGATGTCATCGGTGACCGCCATGAGGTCGACCCCGCCGGGGAGGTGGTTGGTGGTCATGTAGTCGAGCGTCCTCGAGCCGAGCAGGCGCACCCCGTCGAGCTCGCCGCCGTTGCGCAGCATGTGGGTGAAGCGGCGATAGTCGTGGGGAGTCGAGACCAGGCCACCACCGCCGGAGAGCAGCGCCGGCTTCCTGAGCGCGGCGGCACCCATCTCCGGGACCGGGTAGGCGACCATCCCGTGCGCGGCGTCGGGGATGTAGAGCGCCGCCAGACGCTCGGCGCGCTCGGGCGGGGCCAGGAAATCCGTCTCATCCATGCCGAGCGGATCGAGGACGAGTCGACGCAGCGCCACGTCGAGGGGCTCGCCGGTCAGGACCTCGATGACACGCCCGAGCACGTCGGTCGCCACCGAGTAGTTCCATCTTGTGCCCGGCTCGAAGAGGAGCGGCAGGGTGGACCAGTCCCGGCACGCCTGCTCGTTGTCAGCCCCGCGAGGGGTACCGAAGTCGTAGCCGGCCTGGCGGTAGAGCGCATCGACCTCGTTCTGGTACTGGAACCCGTAGGTCAGCCCGGCGGTGTGTGTCAGCAGGTGCCAGATCCGGATCGGCTCGGTCGCCGCCCTCGTCGAGGGTGCCTCGACAGTACCGCCGGTGAAGATCCGAGGATCGTCGAAGCAGCCGAGCAGCGGTGCGATCTCATCGGTGAGGTTGAAGCGCCCCTCCTCGAAGAGACGCATCGCCGCCACCGAGGTGATGGGCTTGGTCATCGAGTAGATCCTGAACAGCGAGTCCGCCGTCATCGGCGTCCCGGCCTCCTTGTCACGGGACCCACCTGTGCCGACCCATGCCACCTCGCCGCTACGAGCCACCACTGCGACCCATCCGGCCAGCTTCGAGGTGTCGACATAGGTCCCATCGAAGTGTGCGGTGATCCGATCGAGGCGCTCCGGATCGAGGCCGAGCTCTGCGGGGTCCCTCGTGGGTTCGATCGTCGCCATCGTGGCCTCCTCGTCGTCGGGTCGAAGCGTACCGAACCTCGAGCTCAATGGGCTGCCTCGGCCGACGATCAGCGCACGCCGAGCGTCCATCCCTCCTCGTCCAGGATCGATGATCGGACCGACGGCGCCAGCGTCGACCACGTCGGCGGGGTGAAGAGCTCTGCCCGACCCGCCGCCCCGAGCGCGCGCAGCGCTCTCAGCGTGCCCTTGACCTGCTGCTCATCTCGGCAGCTGCCCGACTCTCGCCGCCAGTCAAAGAGCCCGTGCCAGGTCTCCGCCAGCACCACAGGGGTGCCGGGATCCTCGGCAGCATCGAAGGGCCATACCGTGACAGCGTCGCCGAGGCGGCGGCGAAGCCGCTCGAGATACGGCAGACAGGTGAGCACCTGGCCACCGACCGATCCCTTGCCGACCAGCATCCAGCTCGAGATCACCCCAGGGCCCGCCAGCGACTCGGCCAGCCGCAGGCGAGGGAGCGGATTGGGCGCCAGATCTGGCACCTCGACGTCCTTGATCGGCAGGTTCGTCAGGTGATCGAAGCTCGCCTGATGGGGGCGTCCCCAGAACACCCGCGTGCCGCACGAATGGTTGAGCTGATCAGCGACCTCGAAGCGGTCGTTGCGGTTCCGCTCGTCGTCGTGCACCCTGGCCTCGAGCGAGGTCCAGAGGGCACGCCACGCCGGCGTGCCAGCCAGGCCAAGCACCTCGGTGGTCCCTGCAGCGAAGCCGAACGACACGTCGATGACCACGAGGGTCCGCTCCCCTCGAGCCAGCGCTCGGCGAAGGGCTCCTTCGATGAGCTCGCCGGCTTGCTGGCGGGTGCTCGGGTTGCTCGTCCGAACTGGTCCGGGGCCATCGAGCCGGCCCTGCGCGAGCCAGCAGGAGTCCGCCCCGGTGGTCGGGACAGCCGACGATGACCAATCGATGCTGATCGCCCGCTGGAACGCTCCAGGGGCGCAGGTCACCGCTCGAGGAGGGCTCTGCGCAGGCAGTCCAGGGCTGAGATCGCCGAGTACTGCCGAACCCGAGGTCGATCGCCAGGCAATCGAAGCTCGGCGACCGTGATTTCACCGTCGCCGAGATCGACACCCACGAAGACGGTGCCGGGCGGCTGGTCGTCCTGGGGGTCGGGCCCGGCGACCCCGGTCACCGAGATGGCAAGGTCGGCACCGAGTCGGTGGCGCACGCCGGCGGCCATGGCCCGAGCCGCGGTGGCCGAGACGACCGGGCCGGGGGGCACGTCGAGCAGGTCGAACTTGACCTCGGACGCATAGGAGACGATCCCGCCGCGGAACCAGCGGCTCGCACCAGGCACATCGACGAGCCGACTCGCGATGAGGCCACCGGTGAGCGACTCGGCGACCGCCAAGGTGAGCCCGCGCTCGAGCAGGAGGCTGGCGATGGCGTGTTCCATCGTCTCCTCATCTCGACCAAAGACGATGGGTCCGAACGCCGCGTCGATGAGGGAGAGCACCTCAGCCTCCTCGTCGTCGAGCAGAGCGACGGCCTCAGCCTCGGTCGGCGCCTTGGCGGTGAGCCGGACCTTGATCCCCTCGATGCCGCTGGCCAAGAAGGCGACGGTGAGCCCTGTGCCCGCGGCTGCGTGGTGATCGAAACGAGGGCCGACCGCCTCAGCGAGCGATGACTCTGCTGCACCCCAGGTCCTGAGCACCCTGGACCGGATCACCGCGGCGTCCTCGTCGGCCATCCGCTCCCGCAGGTCAGGCAGGATGGCTCGCTCGAACATCTCCGACATCTCGTAGGGAACGCCTGGCACCGCGTAGAGCACCTTCAAGCCGATCGGGCAGATCAACCCTGGTGCGGTGCCACGGGCCTGGGGGATGACGGTGGCCCCGACCGGCACCTCTGCCTGGCGCCGGTTGTTGGCCGACATGGAGCGACCTCGGCTCTCGAACATTGCAGCGATCACCTCGAGCACGTCTGGATCGAGCTCGAGCTCGACGCCCATCACCTCGGCGATGGCCTCCCTCGTGACGTCGTCCTGCGTCGGGCCGAGACCACCGCACACGATCACCGCGTCAGATCGAGCGAGCGCCGTGCGGAGCGCCAGCACCATGCGGCGGGGGTTGTCGCCGACTGCTTGGTGGAAGTGCGAGTCGATCCCCGAGGCTGCGAGCTGCTCGCCGAGCCATGCGGAGTTGGTGTCAGCGATCTGGCCGAGGAGCAGCTCGGTGCCGATGGCGACGATCTCGACCCTCATCGAGCCTCTGCCATCGCCTTCTTGCCGTCGAGCCAGTACTCGACCCCGGTCCACACCGTCAGCACGACCGCGATCCAGAGGATGGCGATCTGGAACCACTTGAGCGACGCTGTCGGCGGGAGCACCACCACCGCGATCGAGAGATCCTGGAAGAGCGTCTTGATCTTCGCGTTGCGTCGAGCGGGGATCGAGATCCCGCGCTTGGAGGCAACCGATCGATACCAGCTCATCCAGATCTCTCGTGCGGCGATGATGGCGACAGGGACCCACCACATCTCGTGGAGCGCCACCAGGGTGATCATGCACGCCAAGACGACGACCTTGTCGATCAGCGGGTCGAGGAAGGCCCCAGAGCGGGTCGACCCCATCCGGCGGGCGACGATGCCGTCCAAGCCGTCGGAGAAGGCCACCACAGCCCCGACCCCTGCGGTCGCCCAGGTCGCACCCCAATGGACCACCATCCAGATGAACACCGGGGTGAGGATGAGCCGACCCACCGTGATGGCGTTGGCCGGAGTGGCGATGGCGGTCTCGCCGAAGGTGCGCTCGCTTGTCGTCATGGTCGTGCCCTCACGACTGCCTCGAGGTCTGTTCCGAGCGATGCAACGATCTCCACGTCCACCATCGTGCCAGCCTCCAGCGAGTCGGGCACGATGATCACGCCGTCGATCTCAGGCGCCTCTGCGGTGCTTCTGGCGATGCCAGGCTCATCGACCAGCACCGTCAGGATCGCACCGACCTTGTCGTCACGCTTGATGGCGGTGATCTGGTCCTGTCGCTCCGTCACCTCCGCCAGCCGCTCGGCCACCAGCGATGCCGGCACCTGCCCGTCGAGTCCTGCGGCGTAGGTGCCCTCCTCTGGGGAGAAGGCGAAGAAGCCTGCCCAGTCGAGCTGGGCCTCGTCCAAGAACTCGAGGAGCTCATCGTGATCGGCCTCGGTCTCACCGGGGTAGCCCACGATGAACGACGAGCGGAACGAGCTGGTCGGCTCCGCAGCTCGGATAGCGGCGATCCGCTCCAAGAACCGCTCGCCACCACCCCAGCGTCGCATCCGCCGGAGATGGCTCGCCGAGGCGTGCTGGAGCGAGAGGTCGAAGTAGGGCACCCCGGTCGCCAAGATGGCCTCGATGAGCCCCTCGGTGAGGCCTGAGGGATAGAGGTACAGCAGTCGGACCCGTTCGATGGCCTGGGCCGCTTGGCCGACGAGGGACACGAGCGGCTGCACACCGGGCTGTCGCTCGTCGAGGACATCGAGCGCCTCGCCGCTTGCTCGCCGATCGAGGCCCCAGGAGGCCAGGTCCTGGGCGATCAACACCGCCTCTCGTGTGCCGCCGTCGGCCAGCGCCTCGATCTCAGCAAGGACAGAGGGGCCAGATCGAGAACGTTGATCGCCACGGAAGGAGGGGATGGCGCAGAACCCACAGCGCCGGTCGCACCCTTCGGCCACCTTCACGTAGGCCCACGGACCGGCCGCAGCTGTCCGTGGGAGCTCGAGCAGCGAGGCCTCGGCCCGGGTATCTGGCCGGCGGCCGATGGCCACCCGAACAGAGGCAGGCTGGATCAGGTCCTCGCCGAAGCCAGCCACGAGGTCAACCTCAGGCAGCGAGTCGGCGAGCTCCTGGCCATAGCGCTCTGCCATGCAGCCGGTGACCACAAGCCGAGAGCCTTGAGCGCGGATGTCGCTCAAGGCGAGGATGGTCTCGACGGACTCCTCTCGGGCGGCCTCGATGAAGGCGCAGGTGTTGACGACGACGAGATCGGCATCGGTGGGGTCGTCAGCCGCCACGTAGCCCTGCGCCGTGAGCTGGCCGACGAGCTTGTCGGAGTCCACCTCGTTCTTCGGACAGCCGAGGGTCTCAAGCCAGTAGCGACCTGCTGGCATAGGTGACACCCCTCCGGCTTCGTGAGCACGGCGCATCGGGCGATACGCACGCTCTGAGGGTAGTCACCCTTCTTGCGACGGTGCAGCGGGCCCATCGCAGCAATAGCCTGAAGGGAAGACCAAGGGGGATGGCATGGCGAGGATCGAGATCCCGGAGGGACGCGGGCCCGAGCTGCACCGAGTGTGGCTGCTGCGACCCGAGATGGCGGTCGGGGCAGGGGCGCTGGCCGATGCTGTCTACGAGCACAGCGAGCTCCCTGCTCGAGAGCGCGAGGCCGCTCGCATGCAGGTGGCGATCCGCAACCAGTGTCAGATCTGTCTCGGCTGGCGAGACGATCGCCTGGCCGGCGAGGGCGTCGATGAGGCGCTGTACGACGCGGTGGCGACCAACGATCTCGAGGCCTTGTCGGCGAGAGAACAGCTGGCTGTCGCCTACGCCGACCTCTTCGCCACAGACCACCTCGCCATCGACGATGCCTTCATGGCTTCGATGCGCTCGGCGTTCAGCGACGCCGAGATCCTCGACCTCTCCATCTGCTGCGCCAACTGGGTCGGGATGGGTCGCCTCAACCAGATCCTCGGTCTCGACACAGGCTGCGCTGTCCCACACGCACCCTGAGCGACCTCCGTTGACCCGCCGCCACATCAGGCGGCTGAGCGGTGGGCAGCGCTCAGCCCGCTGATGAGTCCGGCACCTCGGTCGGCTCGTGTGGGTGAGCATGGATCGGCGGAAGGGCCAAGGTGGCCAACAAGCCGAGCAGGATGAAGCCGGCGGCAACGAACGCAACCGTGCGTGAGGCATCGACCGAGGCCTGCGAGGCGGCAGTCACGATGGCGTCCCCGTTCGGCAGAGACGAGAGCGAGCTGATCGCTGCTCCTCCTGAGGCTCGGACGATGTGCACCACCTGTTCAGAGACAGCGTGAGGGACGCCGGGCACGGCTGCGAGCGCCGCAGAGGTCTTCGACGCCAGGATCGTCAGCAAGGTGGCGCCGAGCACCGCCACGCCGAGCGCGGAGCCCACCTGCCGAGCTGTCGACTGGATGCCGGAAGCCTGTCCTGACTCCTCGACCGGGACATCGACCAGGATCACGCCAGTCAGCTGGGCGGTCGCCATCCCGACGCCCATGCCATAGATGAACAACCAGATAGCCATGATCCCTGCGCTCACCGTCGGGCTCAGGCTCAGACCGAGGCCGGTGATGCCGATGATCTCGAGGCCGAGGCCCACCCGGGCGACCCCGCGCGCGCCGATCCACTTGGCGATCTGAGGCGTCGCCCCGCCGACGACGAAGCTCCCGCCCGCAAGCGCCAAGAACAGCCAGCCAGTGTCGAGCGCGCTGTAGCCGAGAACCCCCTGGAGGAAGAGCGGCAACACGAAGAGCAGCCCGAACTCGCCAAAGGCGACCACCGTGACCGCGACGTTGCCAGCCGCAAAGCTCCTGATACCGAAGAGGCGCAGGTCGACCAGCACCACTGCCCCCTTCGACGCGCGCCGGCGCTCGACCACGACAAACGACACCAGCGACACCGCAGCGATGACGAAGGCAACTGGCACCGGCGACAAAAATCCTGCAGGCCAGGACCACGACCCCACGGTGAAGCTCGCCACCTGGTGGAACCACCCGTACTGCTCGCCCTCGATGAGCCCGAAGACCAGCGTGGCGAACCCGACGACCACCAAGAGGTTGCCCCACCAGTCGACGCCCTTTCGGACGTGAGGGTCCTTCGTCTCAGGGACCACGAAGAGCACGCCGACCAAGATGACGATGCCGATCGGGACGTTGATCAAGAAGGCCCAGCGCCATGAGTAGTCAGTGGTCAGCCAGCCACCGAGCAGCGGACCGATCGCTGCCATCCCGCCGATGGTGGAGCCCCAGATGGCAAACGCGATCGCCCGGTCCTTGCCCTCGTAGATGGCGTTGACCGTCGAGAGGGTGGCCGGGAGGATCATGGCCCCGCCGATGCCCTGCAGGAAGCGGCCGAGGATCAGGACTCCTCCCGACGGTGCGGTGGCGGCGACCAGGCTGGCACCGACGAAGACCACGACCCCGGTGGCGAAGAGCCGGCGGCGCCCCCACACGTCGCCGGTGTGGCCGAGGGTGATCAAGAGGGCGGCGAAGACCAGCGAGTACATCGAGTTGAACCACTCGGCGGTCGTCGCACTGACGTGGAGCTCCCGGATGATCGTCGGGATCGCGACGTTGACGATGGTGGCGTCGACGATGATCATCGACACGCCGAGCGCCACGAAGGGCATCGGGAGCCACTTCGACAGACCTGTCGCCTGTCGGTCCAGCGTGGGTGCGTTCATCGTCGAGCTCCTCGAGGGTCTTGGCCATGTTGGCCCATGTGCTCCCGATGCCACCGCATCCCAGGCGCCATCAGGACCGAGCACCCACACCGCCTCGCAGGCGCTGTGCACTGCCCGTCAGGGCCTTGACGAGCTTCTCGGCGGGGACCGCTCGGGCGCCACGCACTTTGCGGAGAGGGTGGGATTTGAACCCACGGACCCAGTTTCCCAGGTCAAGTCATTAGCAGTGACTCCGATTCGGCCGCTCTCGCACCTCTCCTGGCCTGCGGTTCCTGCTCCGACCCCACGTGCCGAGGACGAAGCAGGTCCGACAGACGTTCGCAGGGTATCGGAACCCTCGCGCAATGGCCACCCGGGCACCGTGGCTCGACCTCTCCCAACCGAGGTGGCGAGCGCCGCGCACCTAGGCTCACGGCCGTGCCAGCAACGTCCCGAGAGAGGGTTCGGTCCATCGACCCCTTCATCTGGATCGTCGCCGGCCTCACGCTGCTTGCCAGGGCGCTGACCTGGGCAGCGGGGCTGCACGTCGACCTCTCGCCCATCGGGCCAAAGGCGAACCAGCACGCCTGGCAGCTCCTCGATCTGAACCTC
>Ga0118677_10010181_pt1 | contig 14452 bp, 13 predicted proteins | sample AliMusrvi5mmetaG_FD_86154 | JGI IMG/M metagenome (GOLD analysis project Ga0118677, IMG submission 86154) | reverse complement strand
GGGGGTGGCGGTGGCGGCATCTTCGAGCAGTTCTTCGGCGGTGGCGGTGGCCGCCGGCGCTCATCCACCGGCCCCCAGCGTGGCAGCGACCTGCGTTACCCCCTGGACATCACGCTTGAAGAAGCAGCAGCCGGCACGGTCAAGGAGATCGAGATTGAACGCCTTGTTCCCTGCAAGACCTGCAGCGGCTCCGGTTCAACCAGCGGCGGTGGCAAAAAGCCCTGCCGCACTTGCGGAGGGGCAGGCCAGGTCATCAGTTCGCGCGGGTTCTTCCAAGTCCAGCAAACCTGTCCCGACTGCGATGGCGCGGGTGAGACGGTCGCTGATCCGTGCAAATCCTGCCGCGGCGCGGGCCGGCAAAAGGAGCGCGCGCGCATCCGCCTGAACATCCCTGCGGGCATCGAAGAGGGCACCCAGCTGCGCTCCACTGGCAACGGCGATCTGGGCCAGCGCAATGGTCCGGCCGGCGACCTGTACGTGCTCATTCGCATCAAGGATCACGAAGTGTTCCAACGCGACGGCCATGACCTGCACTGCGAAATGCCCCTGTCATACGCCACGGCTGCCCTTGGCGGCGAGCTTCAGGTGCCCACGCTTGGAGCCCAGGCCACGGTCAAGGTTCCGGCGGGCACCCAAAATGCCACCACCTTCCGCCTGCGTGGCAGAGGCGTGAAGGTCATGGGCCGTGATCAATTTGGCGATCTGTATGTGCATGTGCAAATTGCCGTGCCCAACAAGCTCACCACTGAGCAGCGGGAGAAGCTGCAGGAGTTCGCCAAAGCACTGGGTGAAAACAACTCGCCCTTGCATGAAAGTTTCTTCGCGAAGGCAAAGAAATTCTTCCAGTGAGATGACACCACCTTACCCCTGAGGGCCCGGCAGGCTGCGATGCGCAGCCTGCCGGGCCGGGTCAGCGCTTGCCGGCGGGTTTGTGCGCCACCCTCAGGCCCGGGCCGCGAACCATGGCGAAAACGTGACGTCCGCACCTGCCGCTTTTTGCCCCAAAGCGACCGCGGCCTCTGCAAAATGGCATTTGACCCGCCGCAGGCAGTGCCGCACTATGCGCGCCCTTTTAAACCCCGAAACGCAACTCCAACATCATGCCCGCTAAAATCTACACTGAAAAAGACGCCAGCCTCGCCCCGCTCAAGGGCAAAACCTGCGCCGTCATCGGCTTTGGCTCCCAAGGCCACGCCCACGCTCTGAATCTGCGCGACAGCGGCGTCACCGTCATCGTCGGCCTGTATCCTGGCAGCAAGAGCCGCAAGGTGGCCGAAGAAAAGGGCCTGAAAGTGTATGACACCGCCGAAGCCGTGAAGCTGGCCGACGTGATCTTCGTCGCCGTGCCAGACACCAAGATCCCCGCAGTCTACAACAAGGACATCCAGCCCAGCCTGACCAAGGGCAAGACCCTGCTGTTCAGCCACGGTTTCGCCGTGCATTTCAAGACCATCGTGGTGCAGAAGGACGTGAACGTGATCATGGTGGCCCCGAAGGGCCCCGGCCACATCGTGCGCCGCCAGTATCTTGAAGGCAAGGGGGTGCCCGCACTCATCGCGATTTTCCAGGACCCCAGCAAGACTTCCAAGAAGATCGCCCTCGCCTGGGCTCATGGCATCGGCGGCACCCGCGGCGGCGTGCTTGAAACTTCCTTCAAGGAAGAGACCGAAACCGATCTGTTCGGCGAGCAAACCGTTCTTTGCGGCGGCACTGCGGCGCTGGTGCAGGCAGGCTTCGAAACGCTGGTGGAAGCCGGCTACTCGCCTGAGATGGCCTATTTCGAGTGTCTGCACGAGCTGAAGCTCATCGTTGACCTCATGAACGAATCGGGCATCGCCGGCATGCGTTTCTCCATCTCCGAAACCGCCAAGTGGGGTGATGTGAGCGTGGGTCCGAAGATCATCGATTCCGGCGTGAAGAAGCGCATGAAGTCCGCTCTCAAGGACATCCAGTCCGGCAAGTTCGCCAAGGAATGGGTGAAAGAATACGAGGGCGGCTACAAGAAGTACAACGCCCTGCTCAAGGCCGGCGAGAAGCACCCGATCGAGAAGACCGGTGCCAAGCTGCGCAGCCTGATGCCCTGGATCAAGAAGCGTGACATGAAGGGCCAGCAGGCCAGCTACGAGTAAGCTTCCCAAGGCAGCCCATTGAATCAGCGAAGAAGGCGGGCTGTGAAGCCCGCCTTTTTTGTTGTCCCGCCCCCGCCCCGCCGGTAGGAACACCCCATGGCTTCACGCGGCTACGCCTTCTTCGATCTCGATCACACGCTGCTCCCGCACGACACGCAGGCGCTGTTCTGCAATTACGTGCTGAAGCGTGAACGCAGGCGTGTACTGCTGCACCTGTGCTTTCTTCCCATCGCCTTGCTGCGCGCCATGCGCCTGGTCTCCACCCTGCGCGCCAAACGTGCCTTCATGGGCTACCTTTGGGGCATGCCGCTGGAACGCCTGCAACGCTATGCCCATGATTTCGCTGAGACCTCGGTGCTGCCCTGGACCTATCCCGAACTCCTGCTCGAAATGGAGCGCCAGCGCAGCGAAGGCCGCATCCTGGTCCTCAACACCGCCAGCCCCGACTTTTACGCCCGCGACATCGCCCGGGTGCTGGGATTCGATCACTGCGTGGCTACCAAAGTGCGGCTGACTGATCCGCTGTCATTCCAGCCCGCCATCCTTGCCAACAACAAGCACCAGGAAAAGATAGAGGCCATGCGCGCGGAGATTCCCGGTGTGGCCGCTCTCACCGTCGAAGACCGCAACGACTATTGCTACGCCTACTCTGACAGCGCCGCAGATCTGCCTCTCCTCGAGTTTGGTGGCAACGCTGTGCTCGTCCATCCCTCACCGCATCTCGCCACGCTGGGCATCCGGCGCGAATGGACGCTCCTGCATCCGCGCCGGCCCTACAATTCCCGGATGGGCGATCTCCTGGCCGTGATTCGTCAAGTGCTGGGGCTGTATCCGAGCGAGCCGGGGGCGGAGTGATTCTTTCTCGTCAGGCCGTGGCGAAGAGACTACGCTCATCGCCATGAACGTTCCCCGCTTCGCGCCGTTGTCCGCTGCCCTGCTCATGCTGGGCCTCACCTCCTGCCCGGAAACCAATGTGCCGCGCGACTTCGGTGTGAAACCTGCCGTGTTGAAACCGGAAGCGTGGGAGGGGGACTGGTCCGAAGTGGAAAATCCGGAGGAAAAGGTGCATTTCGCGATCAAGCAGGCGGATCAGGGAGTGCTTTCCATCACCCTGCACGACAAAGAGAAAAAAACGGACAGCGTGATCGAGGCTGTGGTGCGCCATGCCTCCGAGGACAAGGGCTCCCAGCTGCTCTTCCTCGTCTGGTTCGACAAACCCGGGACCACCCTTGGGCCGCTGAGCCTGATGTCAAAGCATGCTGACAACGTCTTCTATCTCTGGCATCCCCGGCACGAGGTGATCGAAAAGGCCATTGCCAGCGGCCGGCTCAAAGGGACGGTGACAAAGAGCAAAGACGGAGCGCACTCCGAGCTCGTGCCTGAAGCCTCTAACTATAGCCTGCTCACGCTGCCTGAGTTCTGGGACTGGACGGCGCCGGATGCGTACTTCAAGCACGCCAGCCCCAAGGCGAAGTGAGCGGCGGCTCACCTCATATCTGCTCCTCGCGGCGCTTTCACCAGGCCCCGTTCAGAAGCTGCGGCCGGCCTTCCTGAACCATTTCTTGACCTGAATCGGGAAAGGAAGACAATTCAAAGAGACTGCATCCCTTTGCTTTTTATGAAAACTAAAGCTCGTGCCCTTGTCCTTTTGGTGCTGCTGGCAATCACTCCGGCGGTCTTTTCCGCCGTCCCCGGTGCCGATGCGCTGGTGAACCTGATCACCAAGGAATTCGACGCCAATGCGGATGATCTCATCGATACCGGTGAATGGCAGAACGGCTGCCTGCGCGGCTTCGACGAAATGGACACCAATCAAGATGGCAGCATCTCTGCCGCCGAAATCGAGGCGCTCAAAGGGCCCATCAGCGAAGAAATTGGCGATTTTGGCGCCTCTGTCTCCGTCCTGTTGATCAAGCAGATCCTCATGACGCTTGACAAGAACGGCGACATGCTGATCAGCAAACAAGAATACCTCGCAGGTTGCGAGGCGTTCTTCAAGAAGCTCGATGCCAACGGCGATGGCCAGCTCAGCAAGACCGAATTGGCGGAGCTGCCCATCAGCCTGCTGAAGTAATCACGGGGCGCTCGGCGGCGGCGTGACCTGCTGCATGGCCTGCTCGGTAAAATCCGCGTCCACGTATGGGATGTCGGCTTTGCTGCTGGAACCATCGACCTTGGTCTGGGAGCCGGATGCTGACGTGGTCACCACAAGTGAAATGGGCAGGTAGAAGCCATTGGATGTCTGCATCACTTTCTCGGTGTCCACCACGCGAGCAGGTTTGTCACCGCCGTCAAAAACCTGCACGCGCATCGGCACGTAGCGCCTCTCGTCGATCCAGCTCAAGGCTTTGCTCGGACCCTTGGCTGATCCGGTGCGGTCGGGCTTGGATTCGATTACGGCACAGGGCACCGAACCCACATTCTCGTGCCCGATGATGTCCTGGTGCTTCCAGTCAAGGAAGTTGGCGACCACGTCCTCAATGGTGAGATCGGTGCCAAAAACACCGAGCCCGCGATCCGCGCTGGTGAGCTTGCGCATGGAACCTCCGGGTTTGAGGAAGCCGCCGGTGAAGCCGCCGCCGCTCACATGCAGGAGCAAAGATTCGCCTTTGCGCTCTTTGGGATAAATCACCTGCAGGAGCTGATCGCTGGTGCCATTGGGCAGGCTGCGGCGCTTGATCTGGATCTGCATCACCTCCTTGCCCTGTACCAACCGCGCCCGGATGTACACGCCGCTCTTGGGTCTGGCGGCCTTCGCCCCGGCAATGTACTGAGGGCCGGTGAGCTGGCGGGTTTGAGCAGGGCTCGACATGGCGAAGCCCAGGCAAAGAATGAGCAGCAGAGTGGAGCGCATGGTGATGAAAGTAATAACAGGGGACCAAAGGTCAAACCTTCCTGCATTGCAACGAAGGTTTGGCGGTCAGGGCTTTTCCGCTACAGTGTACGCATGACAGCCACCAACGAACCTGTTTTAGATACCACCGTCCTCGGCCAGGAAGTGCCCTTGAACCGGGTGGATCAGGCCCTGCGCGAACTTTGGGCCGATGACGACACAAGCAAGACCCGCGCCTCCCTGATGAATGTGGCGATTTACAGCGAGGACGCGGGCTCCCTGGAGCGCAATACCCAGCTGCTCGGGGAGATCACGATGCAGCACTCCTGCCGTTCGCTGCTCATTGTCAATGCCCCGAACGCTTCGAAACCCTCCGCACGCGCCTGGGTCACCGCCCACTGCCAGCTCTATGACGGCAAGCGCTCGGTTTGCTGCGAGCAGATTTCACTGGTGATGGAAGGCGGCACGGCGGATTCGATTCGCAACTTTGTCTTCGCCCACCTGGATTCCGATCTTCCACTGACGGTCTGGTGGCAGGGGGAGCTGACGAAGCGGCTCGATGAGCGCTTCTACAGTGTGATCGACGCCTTGATCATCGACAGCAGCCAGTGGGCTGACCCGGCCTGCTCGCTGCGTGGCGTGCTGGCGGCACGGAACAACCGCACCTCGCGCTTTGACTTGAGCGATCTGAGCTGGATGCGATCGCACTTCATGCGGATGGCGCTCGCCAGCTCCTGTCATGATGCCATGGTACGGGCAGAATTGCCGAAGCTAAACCATCTGGCTGTGACCCATGGGGCGGGGCACCGCATGAGCGCGCTCATGCTGGCGGCGTGGATTGGCACCCAGCTGAAATGCCGTCTCGCCGCTGGTGAGGGGCTGCGCTTCGAGCGCGATGGCGGCACCGCCATCGAGGTGTCAGTCACGGAGGCCCACAACGGCAAGTGCCCGTTGCAGGCGCTTGAGCTCAGCGGTCCCGGCGTGTCCATTTCGATCCGCCGCGATCCAAAATCCTGCTTCGTGCACGCCAAAATGGAACACAAACATCATCAGCGCGACGATGTGCAGCCGGCGGATCTCAGCGACGATGGCGATCTGATCGCTGAGCAGATGGGCCGCCTCGGCGGCACCACCCTCTACTTCGAAATGCTGCCGCTGCTGCAGGCGATGCTGGAGTAGCGTGGTGATGTGTTCTTTTGTCCTCAGTCCTCTCACTTGGATGAAGACGCTCGCGTTCCTGTTCTTGCTGAGCTCGGTGGTCGTCGGCTCTGAGCCGTTTCGTGTCGAGGTGTCGCGCGATACCTGGGTCTCGGCTTATCCGACCGAGGTCGAAGGCAACAACGGGGCGTCGCCCAGGGTTAAGCTCAAGGGCGTGCAGGAGCTGGCATTGATTGACATCGACACTTCCGGCCTCAAAGGCAAACGCGTGATCAAGGCCGAGCTTCATCTGCACGGCGAAGGCAATGAGTCCCTGGGACGCGTGACCGTCTCCACCATCACCGACGAGTGGGTTGAAGGCGATGGCACCGGCTACAAGAAGACAGCCGGAGCGAGCAGTTTCGCCTGGGCGCGCACTGGCGAGAAGCGCTGGGGCAACAACCAGCCCGACATCACCAGCGTCATCAACAGCGCGGGCGGGTCGCTTTGGGGCTTCGCCGACGCGACACCACGCGACGCAGGCAGCTGGCAAACCATCGCCGTGGATCCCGCCGTCGCGCAAGCGCGCATCGATGGCCAGAGCTTCGGCTTTGCGGTGATGGACGATGTGGGCAGCGAATACAGCCGCGATGGCAAGCGCTTTGTCTATCGTCCTTTTCCCAACCGCTACGTTTCCAGCAAGGAGGGCAAGCGCAGTACCCGCCCTTACTTCATGTTGTGGCTCGAAGACGGCGCTGCGAAGGCAGCTCCGGCGCGGCCGCTCGCGAAGGCCGTCGTGAAGTCCGCAACCCTGCCTCCCCTCGTCGCAGCCACGAAGACCCAAACGCTGCCCATCGAATGCCGGGATGAATTTGGCGAACCGTTGTCCTCGCTGGAATTCTTCGCGGCGAAAGGAGAGACCATAAGCTTTACGGTGGCGTCGGGAGCGGCGGCCATGGAGCTGGCCGGCGTGAAGACGAAGATGTTCACGATGCCATTGGTCGAAGGCCACGCCGATCCGCTTGTGCCAGTTGGGTTCCAAGATGCCCCGGCATCAGAAGGAGCCTCCACATGCATTGAGCTGCATGTCCCCAAAGAAGCAGCCAGTGGCAGAATCGAGGGCTGGCTTGTGGTGGGATCACAGAGGCTGCCGTGCTCGCTCACCGTTTGGAACTTCACCTTGCCGGATCGCCTGTCTTTCATCCCGCAGATGAACTGCTACAGCCTGCCGGGGCGCGAGCTCGACTACTACCGGCTTGCGCACGAGCATCGTACCACGCTGAACTGCCTGCCCTATCATTGGACCGGCCGGATTGATGCCGGGCCTGCCATCAAGGGCGATGGCGCCTGGGATTGGAGCGCCTGGGATGCGAAGTATGGCCCGTTGCTGGATGGCTCGGCCTTCAAGGACCTGCCGCGTGGCGGCGTGCCCATCGAGAGCTTCTACCTCATGCTCAACGAGAACTGGCCGATGAATCATGACCAGCATTTCAAGGGCGGCTACTGGATCGAATCCGCTTACGATGATGCTTATTGGCCGCAGTTCCGCGATGCCGCGTCGCGCATTGCGCAGCACCTCAGCGACAAAGGCTGGTCGGAGCCGATGTTCGAGTTTTATCTCAACAACAAAGTCTCATTCAAGGCGGCTGGCTGGGAGGTATGCACCGCCGCATGGATTCTGGATGAACCCTCCAACACCCAGGACTTCTGGGCCCTGCGCCGCTACGGCATCGAGTTCTGGAAAGGGGTTGCCTCGCATCCCGGACCGCGGCTCACCTTTCGCGCCGACATCTCGCGCCCACAGTGGCAGCGCGATCTCCTGGACGGTGTCACCAGCGTTGAAGTCATCAGCGGCTCGCTGCGCGTTTATGGCGACCGGGTCGCCGAGCGCGCGCAGCGTTTGGGCAATCTGGTTTACATGTATGGCAGCTCAAACGCCATTGGCACGCCGAACGTGAGCAACGCCGCTTGGTGCGTCGAGGCCTGGGCGCTCGGCGCGGATGGTGTGGTGCCGTGGCAGACCGTGGGCAAACCCGCCTCCTGGCAGAAGGCGGATGAACTCTCGCTCTTTTACCCGACCAAAAACGGCCCCGTCCCAAGCCTGCGCCTAAAGACCTTCCGCGCCGGCCAGCAACTCGTCGAGTACCTCACCCTCTTCTCGGCTCTTTCCGGTGAGTCGCGCCAAAGCGTCGGTGCCGCCGTCTTGAGCGAACCTGGCCTGAGTGCCATCACCGTGAAGAAGAGCGAGGCCGACGCGGGCAAGGCCCAATTTGGAGCTGAAACACATCAATCCCTGACCGCGCTGCGTATGCGACTTGGCCAGTGGCTGGATGCAAAAGCACCCCCTCCACGTGATCGCTGGCACGACCCAAGACCAAAGCCGCGTGATCCAACGCAGGTGAAAATGGTCAGTCCTATCCCAGCATCGGGCTAGTGCCGGATGGTCCAGGGAGGGAGCAGGGAAAAACTGCTTGCCCCATTCATACATTCGTATCATACTAACGTATGAACAGGTCAGATGCGGGCTCACCCTCCTCGACAACACGCGAGGCGCTGCTGGATGCAGCGGAGTCGCTTTTCGCTGAGCGAGGCGTCGAATCGACCTCAGTGCGGGACATCACCAAGGCCGCCGGGGCGAATCTTGGGGCGGTCAATTACCACTTCCGCTCCAAGGACCTGCTAATTCTGGAAGTCTTTGCCCGCCGGTTGCGGCCGCTGAACCAGCAACGGCTGGCGGGGCTGGATGAGCTGGAGGCCACGCAGATCGTGCCTTCCCTGGAGGAAATCCTGCGGGCCTTGATCCGCCCCACGGTGGAAGACGAGACCAGCGGCAAGCGGCGCACCGATGAGTTCATGCGATTGATCAGCCGCAGCTTCCAGGAGTCCAACGAGGAATTAAAAACGTTCATGTCGGGGGAGTTCGATGAAATCATCAAGCGCTTTGACGCCGCGATTCTGCGGGCAGTGCCCGGGCTGGTGAAGGAGGAACTGTTCTGGCGGATGACCTTTCTGTTTGGCGCGCTGCATCACGGTCTAGAGCGTTGGACGCGCTTCGAATCGATGCCCATACCACCAGGGCTCGACCCCGCACATCTGCGGCCTGATATTGAAGGTTTCATCCAACGCTTCATCACCTTTGCAGCGGCGGGGATGAGGGCCGCTGCCGCCCTATGATGAATGCCTTCCCACCTATGACGCGGATTGTTCCACTCTTGTTATGCCTGTCTCTGGGGCTTGGGGGCTGCACGCTGATTCCGCACTACGAACGTCCGGGAGCACCGATCGGCGCCCGGTACCCAGGAGGTTCGGCAGCCACGGGTGCCAAGGCCTCGTCCGAGATTGCCTGGCGCGAGTTCTTTGCCGATGCCCGGCTGAAGAAGCTCATTGAGCTGGCGCTCGAGGACAATCGCGATCTGCGCGTGGCCATGCTCAATGTGGAGCAAAGCCGCGCCCAGTATCGCATCGCACGCGCCGGATTCTTTCCCACCATCCAAGCGGCCGGCAGCTATATCCGGCAGGGAGGAGTGGGGAATGGCAGCCCGGTGACCACCCAGTGGAGCGCCAGCATCGGCAGCACCGCTTACGAAGTGGATTTCTTTGGACGGGTCCGCAGTCTTAACGCCCAGGCCCTGGAGAAATACCTCGCCACTGAGGAAGGCCGGCGCAGCGCCCAAATTTCTCTCGTGGCTCAGGTGGCCACTCAATACTTTACGCTGCGCCAGCTGGCCGAGCAGTTGCAGCTTGCGCGGCAGACCCTCAAATCGGTGCAACAACTGTATGGGCTCAACAAGAGCACCTTCGACGCCGGCACGACTACCGAACTGGACTTGCGGACAGCCGAGGCGCAGGTGCTGACGGCGCGCGTGAATGTGCTCACCTATGAACGCCAGGTGGCGCAGGCGGAGAATCAGCTCGTGCTGCTGGTGGGGCGGCCGCTTCCTCCGCAACTGCCCGCCGCGCGCGCCCTCAGTGCTGGCAATGTGATGAGTGGCATCCCTGCCGGGCTGCCCTCGGACTTGTTGCAGCGCCGCCCTGACATCCTGCAGGCCGAGCACTCACTTAAAGCCGCGAACGCCAACATCGGTGCCGCGCGGGCCGCCTTCTTCCCTACCATATCACTCACGGGTTCCACTGGCAGCACCAGCATGGAGCTGTCCAAGCTGTTCGGCCAAAACACTGGCACGTGGAGCTTTTCGCCGCAGGTCTCCGTGCCTATCTTCACCGGTGGACTCACCCGGGCAAATCTGGACGTCGCGAAGATCACAAGCCGCATTGAGGTCGCCAACTATGAAAAGGCGATTCAGACCGCTTTTCGCGAAGTGGCCGACTCGCTGGTGGCGCGACCTATTTATGTGCGGCAGGTCGAGGCGCAGGAAGCCTTGGTCAATGCCCAGCAAAGACGCTACGCCCTCGCTGAGGCACGTTTCCGCCAGGGGGTGGACCTCTATCTGAACGTCCTCTCGGCCCAGCAGGATCTCTACGGCGCCCAGCGCACGCTCATCGAGACACGATTCGAAAGCCTGTCCAACCATGTTACCCTCTACAAAGCGCTCGGCGGCGGCTGGAAGTAACACCCCGCCCTCTTTCTTCGGCCCATGAAACGCTCTCTCCCTCTTCTTTGCCTCGCCCTTGGTGGCCTGATCACCGGCTGCGGGCAGAACACCCCGGCGACCTTCAAATACGACACTACCAAGGTAACGCGGGGTGACCTCGTCCAATACGTCGCCGCCACGGGGCTGCTCAGCGCCGTGGTAAGCGTCGATGTGGGCAGCCAGGTCTCCGGCAAAATCTCCGCCTTGAACGCCGACTTCAACTCGCCGGTGAAGAAAGGGCAGCTGGTCGCGGAAATCGACCCGTCCACCTACATGGCAGCGATGCGCCAGGCCGAGGGAGATCTGGCCAGCGCCCAGGCCGAAGCCACTCTCAAACGACAAAACCTCCAGCGAAAAAAGGTCCTGGTTCCTCAGCGCGCCGCCACCGAGCTGGATCTGGACCAGGCGGTCGCCGAGCTGGCCCAGGCAGAAGCTGCGGTCTCCATCAAGCAGGCCGCGCTGGACAAGACGAAGGTGGATCTCAGCTACTGCAAAATCACCGCTCCTGTGGACGGCATCGTCATCTCACGCAAAGTCGATGCAGGCCAGACGGTGGCCGCCGTCATGACCACGCCCGTGCTCTTCACCATCGCCCAGGACATCACCAAGATGCACATCATCGCCGCCGTCTCAGAGGCGGACATCGGCCAGGTCAAGGACGGACAAACCGTGGACTTCTACGTGGACGCCTTCCCGGACGAGGTCTTCCATGGCAAGGTGGTGCAGGTGCGCAAGGCACCCACCACCACCCAGAATGTGGTCACCTACGAGACTGTCATTGACGTGGACAATCCCGAACAAAAGCTCTTCCCCGGCATGACTGCGAACGTCTCCATCCTGGTGTCGGAACGCAAGAACGTGACCAAGGTGCCTAACACAGGACTGCGCTTTACACCGCCGGATGGCTCCAAGTTCGAGCACCCGGTCCCGGCAAAACTTCAACGCAGCCAGCGCCTCGCCTTCCGGCTCGGTGCCGACGGCGCCACACTGACACCCATCGTCGTCAAGGCGGGCATCACTGATGGCGTGGATTCAGAAATCCTGGAGGGAGTGGCCGATGGTGACCGTGTCGTCATCAGCGCCATTGCCGAGAAGAAGTCAGGAATGTTCGGCGGCCCGCCCTCACACTGATGAACATGCCCGCCACGCAGCCCGTCATCCAGCTCCGCGATGTGGCGAAAGTCTATCGCACGGGCGAGGTGGAGGTTCACGCCGTGCGGCGCGTCTCGCTCGACATCCAGCGGGGCGAATTCGTGGCGGTCATGGGTGCCAGTGGTTCAGGGAAATCGACGCTCATGAACATCCTCGGCTGCCTCGACCGGCCCACTTCGGGAAGTTACCTGCTCGATGATGTTAACGTCTCCGGACTCAGCCGCGGGCAGCTTGCCACCCTGCGCAACCGCAAGCTCGGCTTCGTGTTCCAGAGCTTCAACCTGCTGGCCCGCACCTCGGCTTTGGAAAACGTGGAGCTCCCGATGTTTTATAGCAAGCCGCTGATCCGCCTGCGCGAACAGCGCGCACGCGCCACCGTGGCCCTGCAAAAGGTCGGTCTCGGCGACCGTCTGGGCCACCATCCCAGCCAGCTTTCCGGCGGCCAGCAGCAGCGCATCGCCATTGCCCGCGCCCTGGTCAATGAGCCGGAACTGGTGCTTGCCGACGAACCCACGGGCAACCTCGACAGCCGCACCAGCATCGAAATCATGGGCTTTTTCCAGGAGCTCAACGACTCCGGCATCACCATCGTCATGGTGACGCACGAACTGGACATCGCCTCCTACTGCAAACGTATTGTCGTCATGCGCGATGGCGAAGTGCTCAGCGACAAGCTCAACAATGAGCGCCGCCTGGCGGACAGTGAACGCGCCGCACTTAACGAGGCCGAGAAGAAGGCCGATCTCGCCAAGCCATGAAGATCCTGCTTCAAGCAGTGTTCCTGCGCCCGCTGCTAACAGCGATGATCGCGCTGCGCTCGCTACGGCGGAATAAGCTGCGCTCGATCCTGACCGCGCTGGGCATCATCATCGGCGTCGCCTCCGTCGTCGCCATGGTTGCGGTGGGCAATGGCGCGCAAGCCCGCATTGAAGGCCAGGTCGCCGCGCTCGGGCAGAACCTTCTGCTCATCTTTGCGGGCAACCGCCATTCCGGAGGCGTCAATTCGGGCTTGGGCAGCGCCAGCGCCCTCACCCTGGCCGATGCCAGGGCGCTGAGCACGGAGATCGTGGACATCGTCGCCACCAGCCCGGAGATTACCACCACCGGGCAGGCCATTGCCAATGGGCGCAACTGGTCCACCACGGTCGCCGGTGAGTCGCCCGACTATCTCAAAATCCGCGACTGGAAACTGTCCGAGGGCTCCATGTTCACGGATCGCGAGGTGCGCAGCTCCGCCAAAGTCGCCATCATTGGCACCAAGACCGCGCGCGAGCTTTTCGGCCCGCTCGATCCCATGGGCCAGACGGTGCGTGTGCAAAACATGCCCTTTGTCATCATCGGTGTGCTTGCCAGCAAAGGCGCAGGCATGGGCGGCCAGAACCAGGATGACCGACTGATCATTCCTTACACCACGGTGATGAAGCGTCTCACCGGCGACAAGTACCTGCGAATGATCAACATTCAGGTCGCCAGCGCCGACCGCATGGACTCCGCTCAGCAGCAGATCACCAACCTGCTGCGCCAGCGCCACCGCCTGTCCGAAGGGCGTGACAATGATTTCAACATCCTCAACCAGAAGGAGATCGCCGACACGGTGGGCTCCATCTCCGAAATCATCACCATGATGCTCGGGGCCATCGCAGGCATGTCCCTCCTCGTCGGCGGCATTGGCATCATGAACATCATGCTCGTCAGTGTCACCGAGCGCACCCGCGAGATTGGCATCCGTGTCGCCGTCGGCGCGCAGGCCAGCGACATTCTCACGCAGTTCCTCATCGAAGCCATCACCCTCAGCCTCTTGGGCGGCACCATCGGCGTACTCTCCGGCATTGGGCTGTCCAAACTTGTGGGCATGTTTGCCGACTTCCAGGCCATCGTCTCTCCCGGTTCCATCGTTCTCGCCTTCAGTGTCAGCTTTGCCATCGGCGTGTTCTTCGGCTTCTACCCCGCCCGCAAGGCCGCGAAACTGGACCCAATTGATGCGCTTCGGTATGAGTGAGGGCCGGGGGACACCTAGCCGGGCATCGCTGCATCGAAGAGGAGCAATAGGAGCGCAACGACGCTCAATTTTGGGTACTGCGACGGTATTCGTGGCAAAGCGAACCACATGATTGCGAAGCCGAGAAACGCATACAGGTGCATCGCGGCCACGCCATTCCGGGTGCCATAGTCGATGCCCATGTAAAGATAGAGATCGACCGATGTCCCGCGCAGCGGGCCAAAACGAGCCATCATCAGATCCAAAAGTCCGAGGACTAGAGAGAGCACCAGCAGGCAGCGAAAAACGGTCTGCGCCAGTTGGGCTCGAGACGGCGAGGAAATGAATCTAGAGCGTTTTCTATTTAATTTGTCGCATAGTTGGCATGCCGAAAATAGTTCGCACATTGGGCGGCTGAGAAACTGTCCAATGCGTTGACAACGGCTTCATGCAAGCCTTCGAAACTGCGCTGTGCGGCCTGGCGCATGTGGGCCTTGAGCTTGGAGAACGCCATTTCGATCGGATTGAGATCCGGGCTGTAGGCAGGCAGATAAATCAGGCGTGCGCCCCGCGCCGCTATGGCCTGGGCCACACCGCTGACTTTGTGGCTGCCAAGGTTGTCGCATATCAC
>Ga0118677_10010180_pt1 | contig 14453 bp, 7 predicted proteins | sample AliMusrvi5mmetaG_FD_86154 | JGI IMG/M metagenome (GOLD analysis project Ga0118677, IMG submission 86154) | reverse complement strand
GCTCAATAGATTCCTGTCTGCCAGCCTGATGCTGCTGGTCGCTGCGCTGGCAGCGGCGGCGGAGACGCGCCCGAACATCCTCTATTGCCTGGGCGACGACTGGAGCTGGCCGCATGCCGGCGTCTATGGGGACCGGGTCGTCCGCACGCCGACCTTCGACCGCATCGCCCGCGAGGGCGTGCGGTTCAATTACTGCTTCAGTGTGGCACCGTCCTGCACCGCATCGCGGGCGGCTATGCTGACCGGCCAGTATCCCCATCGGCATGAGGAGGGAAGCAACCTCCGGGGATTCCTGCCGAAGAAGTTCGCCGTGTATCCGGACCTGCTCGAACAGGAGGGCTACACGGTCGGCAGCACGCGCAAAGGCTGGGCACCGGGTAACTCGCGGGCCGGCGGTTTCACTCGCAATCCAGCCGGCCCCAGCTTCAAAGACTTGGCCACTTTCTTGCAGACTGTGCCTGTCGGCAAGCCCTTCTGCTTCTGGTTCGGCAGCCATGACCCGCATCGCCCCTACGAACGGGGATCGGGTGCTCGCAGCGGCTTGAAAACCAACTCTGTGGTCGTGCCGCCGTTCTGGCCGGATAACGGGGTCGCGCGCAATGACGTGCTGGACTATTACCGGGTGGTCGAGCGTTTCGATCGCGAGGTGGGTGAGTTGCTCGACCTGCTCGACAAGGCCGGCAAGCTCGCCAACACCCTGGTTATTATGACCGGCGACAACGGCTGGCCTTTTCCACGATGCAAAGCCAACCTCTACGATGGCGGCACCCGGCAACCGCTGGCGGTGCGCTGGCCGGCCGAGTGCAGACCCGGCCAGGTCTGCGATGATTTCATCAACCTCATGGACCTCGCCCCTACCTGCCTGGAAGCCGCCGGACTGAAACCATTACCGGAAATGACCGGCCGCAGCTTCCTGGGCTTGCTGACCGGCACGGAGAAATGCGGCTCCCGGAACACGGTTTTCCTTGAACGCGAACGCCACGCCATCGTGCGCGCCGGCGATGCGGGCTATCCGATGCGCGCTGTCCGCACCCGCGAATTCCTTTACCTCCGGAATCTCCGACCCGACCGCTGGCCTGGGGGCGATCCGCACGCGCCAAGAGATCCCAAACGCCTGTTCGGAGATTGCGACGATGGCCCGACCAAGAGCTACATCCTCGATCACCGGGACGAGCCCGGAATGCAGAGGTTCTTCGAGCTCGGCTTCGGGAAACGTCCTGCCGAGGAGCTCTACGACCTGAGCAAGGACCCGAACCAAATCAGCAACGTGGCGGGCAGACCGGCTTACTCCGCAGCTCATAAACAGCTCCGCGCGCAGCTTGACCAGTGGATGAAGGAGACCGCCGACCCCCGCGCGGTCAAGGACGATGACCACTGGGACAGCTATCCCTATTTCGGCGAGTAGCCTTAGCCCGGTGTTTCGGTGTTTCGCCTGCTGTAGGTCGGGTGCCATCACCCGGCGTCACCATCGTCCAAGGAGTTTTGAGACGCCACACTACCGGTAGTTGACGATCACGCCGTCCATCCTCGTCTGGCTGCCGACGCGAGTGAGCTTGCTGCCAGCAGGTACTACGATGATGAGGGCCGCGGAATCGGCGGGCAGGGTCAGCTTGGCTTTGTGACGGACGTTACGCTTTACCACTTGCCGGGTGACCGCATCGTAGAGGTCCGACGGGCTTGCGTTGGCCGTAAACTCAAAAGTGCGCGGTGCGGGGTAGGGGTTGTAACAGAGGAAGGTCGGCCATGCCTGGTCATGGAACGAGTCGGTGGCGAGACAATCCAGTTGCAGGATGCGCGGCACGCTCGTGGGGCGGACTATTGCGCCGAGCATGCCGACGTAGCTGGAGCCGTAGAGGCCAAGATCGGTCTTTGGTCCCCAATGCATGGCGACGGGATCACCGGTCGCGCACGGGCTTTTCCCCTGCCACTCGCGGCGCAGCCCTTCGTAAGCGATCACGTGCGCGGGATCGCCCTTCCAGAAGGCGCTCGACTCGTGGCCCGGCGGCAGGGCGCCGGGGTAGAAGAGACGGGCGGAGTTGGCGAGGTTCAGCATCCACTTGCCGATGGCGCGGGCGTAGCGCGTGTCGTAGCGCGCCAGCGGCACCAGTGCGCTGGCCTGGGCAAACGTGTTCATCGCGAAGGCGTAGCCTCCCCGGTTATCTATGCTGCCGACCAGACCGTCGCAGTCGTAGCCGCCCCAACGACCAACGGTCACGCCCCAGCCGCCGCGGCAATCGCTGATGCCGAAACACCAGTTGAGCGAGCGATCCACGTCATAGTCGCGATGCTGTTCGGCGTTGAGACGCGCGGCGATGAGGGTGCCGAACGGCAGCAGCACTTCGTAAAAGGGATTTGCCTTCTGCGCCTGGAGAAACCGGACGCAACTCTCGGCTGCGGCAAGGTAGTTTGAGTCGTGGAACCGCATCCAGGCCGCATATTCGAGCCAGGCAACGCCGGCGGCAGCATCCGGCTCGCGCCACCTGCCGTTATCCACAGGCTTGCGGGTGCGGAAATCGAACGACAGATGGTTGAAGTCCGGCACGCCGTTCGTATCCGCCAGGTCGAGGCAAACCTGCCTCCACCGGTCGGCGGTGATCCGCATGATTTCAGGGAGGCGAGGCTTGTCGGAATAACGGTCAGCGAGCGCGTAGAAGACGATGTGCGGGAAGATCTCATACCAGAACGAGCCGCCCGCGCCGTCCTGCTGGCGATTGAGGACGAGATTCATCCCGTTCGATGTGTTGAACCAGGCTTCGCACATGGCCACGTAGTCGTGCTCCTGGCGGCTCTTGTCTATCCCGGCCAGGGTCGCGCCGAGGACGGCCCCCATGCAGGTGACCCCTTCCTGCGAGTTGCGTTTGCCCCGAGCCTGGTCGGGAGCACCGACGTAGCTGGGCAGCCCAAAGGTCGGGCGGTCCATATTGATTCGCGAATCGTCGAGCCATACCAGCGGCAGGAATTCGCCCTGAGCCTGCGAGTCGAACACCAGACGGTCATAGGCGCGGGCCTTTTCGCGCCAATCAATGAGTTCGTAGGGATCGGGCAGGTTGGGCATCAACTCCACCGCGGCGATGTCTCGCTGGCCGGCCTGGAAGAACCTTCGGGGCTGGCGGTTCGCCCGTTGAACCGCGGGCAGGAACTCGACACCCTCGAAAATCGCGTAGGCCCCGGGCTTGCCTTCGACGCCGAGTTGCAATTGCAGCGGCGCATCGGGCTGGGTCCGCGCCCGCGGATCAAGGTCAAACACGCGCTCGCCTGTCACGGTCTCATCCTGCGCAACGGCGAGCGTGCGGCGGTCTCCCGGCTGACGCAACGCGCCGTAGAACCGCACAAACCACTTCGCTCCGCCACCCATTTCCGCGACGCTGACTCGGATGCGTCCCAGTTCTTTGGGCAGTGCCAGTTGCGAGGCCGCCGCAATGGCAAATTCGCGTCCGCTGGCCACCTCCAGGCGAAGCCCCCGCGCCGTAACGGCAATGTGGGCGTCGTTTTCCGAGTGTGGCCAGGCATTGGCGTCGTGGAGCAGAGTCGGAGTCCATGCATGTGCGGGTGGCTCGGTCGCCCGCGTTGAGGCCGCGACCAACAGGCAAACCAACGAGGCACGTAGGGACAAGCGCAACATCATCGAGGCAAACAGGGTGAGGTTGCTCGCTGCGCTTTCATTTCCTGCCGGACAACCGCGCGCCAGCCGGCACAATCGCGATGGCTTCCTCTTGTCCGAGCGACAAGACCAGCTTGGAATCGGTGACCGTGATGCGCGGCTTCAGGAGCACGCAGCCGTCCAGGGTTATTCGGTAGAGATCAACGCTCGTGGTCTTGCTCCATTCATCTGGCAATCGCCAGGTCTTGTTTTCGTAGCCGGTCTTGCTGTAGGCGATGATCTCCTTCTTCTGCCACAGGGCGGGAATGAAGAGATTATCGTTCTCGCGGAGCACGAGATCGCCCTTTCGAATGATGTTCTTGCCCTCTTCGGTTCGTGCCACCACTCCGCCGCTGTAGTAGAGGGTGTTGTTATCAAATCGCACCCGTTCTAACCGGCTCAGGTAATACCAAGGCAAGGTGGTCCGACAGAACATGCCTAAGAACCCGGGCAGGTTCTCCTTGTCCTTTATGAAGATTTCTTCCCCGTGCATGCTGGAGCCAAAGCGGAAATCACCATCGCTGCCCCGATCGGTTCGCCCCCTGGCCATCAGGCATTCCGGTATCTGCATCTGGTAGCCGGAATCGCCCGGATACCACCAGGACATCGCTTGCAGTCCCGTGAACCCCTCGCCGGGCGGGTGTGCCCAGAATATCCCTTCGCCCGTGACATCAAAGCCGCGCTCGCGCCAGTAATGGAATATCTTGCGCTGGGTAGCGACGTATTTCTCCGGCGTTAATCCGCCGTTCTCGGGCTTGGCGTGCCAAGGGCTGATCGGCTTCCCCCCGTCGCGCTGCGCAATGAACACATCCACGTGAATGGTGTGTCCTTCCTTCAACTCCGGGATCATCTTGATCAAGGCATCAATGCGGCGTTGGGCTAGCCCCGCCTCCCATTCGCGCGGATAGACCACGTTGTACATGTCCTCCCCTTGCATCTGGATTCCCGCGACGAGCAGCTTGCCGTCAGCATCCTTGGCGAAGCAGTCCTTGGCCACATACTCATCCCACAACGGGCATTGCCGGTAAGCGTCCACCATGTTGATGTGCAGGCTCACGGTGGTGTGGAACTTTCTGGCTTCGCGGATGAGCCAGCGCAAGCTCTGCAGCGCATTGGCGTCCTGCTTGCGTTTCAGCCGGGGGTTTACGTCCGACCAGGACGGATATTCGTGGTCATGCCCGCCTTTTTGCCAGCCGACGAGGTAAACAATCTTCGGTATTCCCCGCGTCAGATTATCCGTCTTGCGAATGACCTCCAGGGCCTCTTCAAAGGTGCAGATGACGTCGTGCTTTCTTTGAAACAGCGGTTCCTTGACGAGACGCTCCACTGGTTCCCCCTCCATCCCCAGGAAGAGCTTGAGAACCAAAGTCTGGTGATAATCCCGATAGAACGGGGCCACCACCACATCGGTCGTCGCTTTGAGGCGCCTGCTCGACTGCGCGACTACCGCTTCGACGGTGGCAATGCCGCCCTCCCTGGCAATAACCTGGTCGCCTTCAATCGTAACCACCTCCACATTCCCGCTGGCGCTCTTTGTTCGCGCCTTGAGCACCGCCTCCGAGGTGCGGAGGCTATGCTGAGAGCCGTCCGAATAGAATCCGGTGAGGGTCAACTTCCCGCTCGCCTTCTTATCACGCGCTGGGTTGAGAACCTTCGGATCCACCGACAGCGTCAGGCGTTCCAGTGTCTTCTGCCCGGAGTGGGCAACCACAGGGGATGCTGCGGCCATCCTGGTCTCAACCACCGGCTTGGATGCGGCATCCGCCGCCAGGGGCAGCAGCAGGAGCAGGAGTGGGAGTATCGATTTGCTGGGAGTGTTCATCGGGTAATGGGCTGGGTTTAATTTGCCTGGGATTGAAAAGGCCGGGTCTCGGCCGCTTGTCGCACTTGGAGATCGTAGGCCTTCGAGCCGGTTCGGATCGCCTCGCGGTTGCGTTGTTCGACGCGGCGACGCTCCGCATACTTCTGTTCGCGGCGCTGGTCTTCGGCGCACGGCACAAAACCGGGCCGGTCGGCTTCCGGGTGCGCCCCCAGCATCGCTTTTCCTGCCTCGATCAGCGCAAGTGCCTGCACGTATTTGGGATCGGTCTTGTCCTTGAAGACCGCCAGGCACGGGCTGAGTTCCGGTCGGTCAAAACTGACCATGATGCCCGGGCACGATCCGAAACTGTTAAACGCCGAGCCCTCGTCCCCCCAGTTGAATGGCGGACCGACCAACTGGCAGAGCTGCGCCAGTTGCGGGCGAGTGAGCGGACAGCGACCGCTCACACTTTCGGGGTAGGCGCAGTTGTAAGTGGGATAATATGGCGCGTTGATGTCCACCCAGGTGATGATCCGGTCCAGCTCCTCGGCGCTGAGCTTCACGTCATGGTGACCCGCGCGGAGCACCCGCACCAGCTTGCTGGGATGCGACCCCCACGAATAAGCCTGCTGGATTTCGGCTGGGCCTGCGCCCACGCATTCGACGTAGCGCTTGCGCCAGAGCTCAATATAAGCCGCGTTGAACGTGAGGTCGCGATCAGGCGCCAGCACCAGCCTGGCTGCGCCTTTCTTGCCGAAATCATGGCATTCCAGGCAGTGCCGATTGAAGATGGGCTGGACTTCAGCGGTGAACCCGAAGAGCCGCGCCTCTCCGTGCCAACCGTTTAGCTGGCTGGGCGGTCGCTGCAGTGCCAGCGACTCATGGCGTTGCGCGAGCGGCGGCGCTGCCAGACGATGCTCATGGCAACCGACGCAGCCGGTCCGTTCGCCCGGTTGCACAAACGCGCCGCTGCGCATGGACTGAATCATCATGCCATCCTGGTCGAGGAGTTGGAAATAGACGAACTTCTCCGCCGGCACCGCGAAATAGGCCGAGCCGTCGGCCTCGACCGGCACGGTGCCGAGGATGCGTTTATTCTCCAGGCTGTGCCAGTTCATGCCCGGGGCGGTGTAGCCTTGGCCGATCCATTTTCCATGAGACCACGTCCGCTTCTCCGGCGCTTCGACCACGCGGAGGCTCTTTACGGTGCCGCGCTGCGCGCCGTTCAGGTGGGTGCCCTGATAGACATCTTGCACATAGAAGTATCCCTCGGCGCTGGCAAAATCCCGACGCGAGGCGATAATCGGCGGACGCGGGCGCGACCTGAGCGGCATCGCATCGTAGCAGCCGCGCCCCTCCACGTGCAGGAGGATTTCGTTGCCAAAGGTGTCCACCAGGAACATCCCCATCTCCGAGCCGCGGCCGGTCATGCGCGAGCAGAGGAAGTATTTTTCACTGAGCGGATAGGGATCGGCGTATTTGTACTTCGTGTCGAGGGAGTTGTCGCAATCGAATCCGCCGCCCGTGCGCACAAGGGTGGCAGCCTGCGGCGGCCAGGTGCGGACAACACTGCCGCGGCCATCCACCCCAAGCCGGCGGTCAACGATCGCCATCGCCCCCCAGAGGTGGTCGTGATGCGGTCCGAAGATGCAGACCACCTGCTCGGTGCCGGGAACCTGGCGCGGCGTGTAGGCCGCCCCCGGCACCGCCGTGTTGTTGCCCCAGAAAATCGAATGGTTCACCCCATCCGGCGTTGTCGTCCACAGGCCGTGCGCGTCCCCGAAATTGCGGTCCACATATTCCCAGCGAGCGTAGAGGATACGGCCATCTTCCATCAACGAGGCCTGGTTGTTGAAGAGGTTGTTGCGCTCCAGTTGGTGAATGTTCGCCCCGTCGCCCTGCATGCGGTAGAGGTTGGCGGCGATGTCCTGGCTGCACTGGTTATATTTGGGCTCGCGCGTGGACGAGAACAGGATGCTGTCGTCGGGCAGATAGATCGGGTCGAAGTCGCACACACCCGGTGCGCTGGTCAATTGCCGGAGGCCGGAGCCATCGGCGTTGACCTCCCACAGGTGCCAATCCTCACCCGAATGTCGGCGCAGGGCGAAGACGATCTTCTCTCCGCTGAAATACACGTCCGGGTCGCGTGCAATGCCTTGCGGCACCTCGATCACCGTCCGGGTCTCGCCCCCTTGACCAAAGTCTATCAGCTTCATCGCCCCGCCTCCCTCGAAGTCGCCCGTGTTGGCTTCCCCGGTATGGAAGAGGGTATCAATGGCGTGGTAGCTGCTCCGGTATTGCGGACGCACGATGTAAAGAATGGGCTGGTCGCTGACCAACGGATTGGCGATCAGCGCCTCGCGCTGCAGCGCGGCGAATTCGGTGCGGGCTTCAAGGTCGGCGCTCGCCCGCAGGCGCGGCTCGATCTCACGCAGCCTGGCCAGGAACTCACTGCCGCGCGGATAGCGCCCCCGGAACGTCGCCATCAAGTCCTCCACCGCGCTGCGCAGACCGGCGGGCTGTTCCGCCGAGAATGCCGCGCTCACCGAGTCGGCATGCCCCTTGGCCATCTGAACGCCCGATTGCCCCAGCGCCGATAAAGCACCGAGACAGAGCAAAAGAACCGTTGCAGGCACCCGAGCCAGCCGAAAGGCTAAAGGCTGAATGCTAAATGCTGAAATGGGAATGGGTTGGAGCATGGGCGGCCTTTGGATTTCTGCTTTCTGCTTTCCCAATTTCTGCTTTCATTCTCTTCTTCCCGTCTTCGCTGTTCATCTCCCCGCGAGTGAACCACCACCAGCGAACGCGCGCAACTCATAAGAATAGATTACGCTGGCCCCGTGAAGTATTTCCCTTACGCCACGGGGCGAGAGTCTTTCCCTTACTTCACGGGGCTGGAGCAGAGGTTAAGCTGCGGAGTGCTTTACAGTCCTGGCGCAACCTGCTAGAAGACTCTCCCATACCGATGAACAACCTGCTGATTTCGCCCGAGCGATTTACCAATCGTATAGACGATTTTGGTTTCGAGTTCATCGCGTTCGAGAACCGCAAGCTGGCCGCCGGCGAGATGTTTCGCGCCGCAACAGGCTCGCGCGAGTTGGGCATCGTCCTTCTGGGCGGCGTTTGTTCCGTGACTTCGACAGCGGGGACGTTCCGTTCGTTCGGCAAGCGGCTCAATGTCTTTGCCGGGCTGCCATACACGCTTTACCTGCCCATCGCGACGGAGTTTGAACTCACCGCCGAGACCCCTTGCGACATCTCGTTCTGCTACTGCCGCGCCGAAGAGCGCCACCCGGCCAGACTCGTCTCTCCCGAGGAGGTCACCGTGGAAATCCGCGGCGGCGGCAATGCCACGCGCCAGATCAACCATATGATCCGGCCGAGTTTTGCCGCGCATCGGTTGCTGGTCTGCGAGGTCTATACGCCCAGCGGGAACTGGTCGAGTTACCCTCCGCACAAGCACGATGTCCACAACCCGCCCGACGAGGTGGACCTGGAGGAGATATACTATTACCGGATTGACCGCCCCGAGGGGTATGCGATCCAGCGAGTCTACACCAGCGACCGCCGCCTGGACGCGACGCTCACGGTGCGCGACGGCGAGATGGTGCTCATTCCGGAGGGCTACCATCCCGTGGTCGCGGCCCACGGCTACAACGTCTATTACCTGAACGTGCTGGCCGGCAGCGCCCGCTCGATGGCCGCCTCGGATGACCCGGCTTGTGCCTGGGTGCGGCAAACATGGTCGAACCAGGATCCTCGCCTGCCGCTCGTCAAATAACGGACCCTTTTTATGAGCATAACCCATCCCAGCCTATTGCAGCAGACCGTTGCGATCGGCGGCAATGATTATTGGAACGACTCCTGTTCGGTGGCGGAACTCACTTACGCTGTCGCAAACGGGGCCGTCGGAGCGACCACGAATCCTACCATCGTGCTCGGCGTGCTGAAAAAGGAACTCGCCATCTGGCGGGAGCCGCTCCAGCGGATCATTGACAGCAATCCCACCTGGAATGAAATTGAAGTCGCCTGGCGGCTGATCGAGGAAATGGCGTTGAAAGGGGCGGCGGTGCTCCGGCCGATCTTCGAGCGGGAGCAGGGTCGTAAGGGACGCATCTCCGTTCAGACCAATCCCATTTTCTATCGGAACGCCGAAGCCATCGTCGAGCAGGCGATGCGTTTCCACGGGATGGCGCCGAACATTCAGGTAAAGATCCCGGTCACGTGCGCAGGCATCACGGCGATCGAGGAGGCCACTTTTCGCGGGGTGAACGTGAACGCCACGGTCTGTTTCACACTGCCGCAGTCCGTCGCCGTGGCCGAGGCCGTCGAGCGCGGGCTCGAGCGGCGTGCGGCGGCGGGGCACGACACCGCTAGCATGACACCGGTTTGCACGATCATGATCGGGCGGCTGGACGACTGGCTCAGGGTGGTCGCCAAGAACCAAAGCATTGTCCTCACGCCAGGGCATCTCGACTGGGCCGGCATCGCCGTCATGAAGAAAACCTACGCCCTCTTTAAGCAGCGCGGCTACCGGACGCGTATGCTGGCAGCGGCCTACCGCCACCACATGCACTGGTCGGAACTGATCGGCGGCGACCTCGTGCAGGCCATTCCTTACGAGTGGCAGCTTCTCTTCAACAGCTCGGATGTCGAGGTCAAGCAGCGGATGCAGAATCCGGTGGACCCGGCTATCGTGGATGAGCTCTACCGCAAGTTCGCTGATTTCCGGCGCGCCTACGACGAGAACGGTATGGCGGTGGAAGAGTTTGACAGGTTCGGCGCTACCGCGCGCACCCTGCGCACGTTCATTGGTCACTATGCGGAACTCGTGGCGTGCGTCCGCGACTTCATGTTGCCGGACCCGGACAAGAGTGTCTAACAGGTTGCCCGCTAAACACGCGAAATGACGCTAAACCAGACACGGATTCCACTGATTCTCACGGAAATGAAATCCCCAATTCCTTTTAGCTCCTTAGCCTATGGCTGAACGACTGTTGAACTACATCAGCTAAATCGTAAATCGTAAATCGTAAATCGTAAATCCTTAGTGTTTAGCGTGTTTAGCGGGCAAATCCCCTCCGCCAACTGTAATCGGCCTAAACCCTAAACAGAAAGAGCACTACAATGAAGACACAACGAATGACAGTCGCCCAGGCGATCATTACTTTTCTCAAGAACCAATACGTCGAGCGCGATGGCCAGCAACACCGCTTCTTCTCCGGCGTCCTCGGCATCTTCGGCCACGGCAACGTGGCGGGCATTGGACAAGCCTTGATCGAGAACCCCGACCTCCCCTACACCCTCGTGCGCAACGAGCAAGCCGCCGTCCACATGGCCGCCGGCTACGCCAAGGCGAACAATCGGCTGAAGACGTTTATCTGCACCTCGTCCATCGGACCCGGCGCGACCAATATGATCACAGGCGCGGCTCTGGCCACGATCAATCGGCTCCCGGTGCTGCTGCTTCCCGGCGACATCTTCGCGCGGCGCAACGTGGCCCCCGTCCTGCAGCAGCTTGAATCGCCCTCCACGCAGGACATCGGCGTCAACGACTGCTTCAAACCCGTCTCGCGCTACTGGGACCGCATCTATCGGCCCGACCAAATCATCACTGCGCTGCCCGAGGTGATGCGCGTGCTCACCTCGCCTTCAGACTGTGGCGCGGTCACGCTGGCCCTGCCGCAGGATGTGCAGACCGAGGCTTACGATTACCCGGCAGAGCTGTTCCAGAAGCGGGTCTGGCTGATCCGCCGTCCCGCAGGGGACAGCGTCTCCCTCAGCCGCGCGATCAAGGCCATCGCGGGGAGCCGCAAGCCGCTGATCGTCGCGGGCGGGGGAGTCCTGTTCAGCGTCGCGTCTGACGCGCTGGCGGCCTTCGTTTCACAGACCGGCATCCCCGTGGCCGAGACGCAGGCCGGCAAAGGTTCGTTGCCCTACGACCACCCGCAATGCGTCGGTGCCATCGGCGCTACCGGCAACCTGGCCGCGAACCGGTTGGCTCGCGAGGCCGACCTCGTCATCGGCATCGGCACGCGCTACTCGGATTTCACTTCGGCCTCCATGACCGCCTTCCAGAATCCGGAGGTGCGATTCGTCAACATCAACACCGCGGAGTTTGACGCTTACAAGGTCTCCGCCATTCCTGTCGTGGCTGATGCACGCGTGGCCCTGGAAGCGCTGACGGCTGCGCTCCCGAGCTACAAGGTCAGCAGCGACCACGCGGCCCAGATCAGCCAATTGAAGCAGGCATGGGAAGCCGAAGTGGATCGGTTGTTCCATCTCAATACTCAGCCCAAGCCCGCTCAGAGTGAAGTCATCGGCGCGATGTGGGAAGCTTCCGGCCCGCGCGACGTGCTGCTTTCCGCTGCCGGCAGCCACCCGGGCGACCTGCACAAGCTCTGGCGGACACGCACCCCCAACGGCTATCACCTCGAGTACGGCTATTCCTGTATGGGCTACGAGATCCCCGGTGCCATGGGTGCCAAGCTCGCCGATCCCAGCCGAGAAGTATATGTCTTTCTGGGCGATGGGACCTACCTGATGAGTCCGTCCGAGATCGTCACCGCGCTCCAGGAGCACATCAAGCTGATCGTGGTTCTGGTGGATAATAAAGGTTTCGCCAGCATCGGCGGCCTCAGCCGGTCGCTGGGCATGGGTGGATTTGGCACCAGCTATCGCGAACGGTCGGGCGCCTCAGGTCAATTGGACGGCGAACTGCTGAAGGTGGACTACGCGGCCAGCGTCCGCAGCCTCGGAGCGCACGCCATCACAGCCGGCTCGATCCAGGAGCTGAAAGCCGCGCTGGAGGAAGCGAAGAAGTCGGACCGCCTCACCGTCATCGTCATCGAAACGCAGCCCGGCGTGGGAGTGCCCGGTTACGATTCCTGGTGGGATGTCGCCGTGGCTGAGGTGTCGCAAAGCAAGGACGTGCGGAAGGCGCGCGCGCAATACGTCGAAGCCCGCAAGCTGGAGCGTCATCACTTGGCCACGCCGAAGGAGACCTAGCCGGGGAAAGGCTAAAGGCTAAAGGCTAAAGGCTGAAATCTGCAAGGGAAACGATGAAGGAGACTAGCCTATGGCTGAACGACTGTTGAACTACATCAGCTAAATCGTAAATCGTAAATCGTAAATCGTAAATCGTAAATCCTTAGCCTATGGCTGAACGACTGTTGAACTACATCAGCTAAATCGTAAATCGTAAATCGTAAATCGTAAATCCTTAGTGCTATGCCTAAGTTTCTGATTGGAAATGCCCCTTGTTCCTGGGGCACGCTCGAATTCGAAGGAACCGGCGGTGAGCAGATCGGCTCCGGGCGCATGCTCGATGAGCTCGCCGCTACCGGCTACACCGGCACCGAGCTCGGCGATTGGGGCTACATGCCGACCGATCCGGCGGCGTTGCGGGGCGAGTTGTCCCGGCGCGGCCTGGTCATGCTCGGCGCGTTTGTCCCCGTCGCGCTCAAAGAGCAGTCCGCCCTTGTTGATGGCATCACCCGCGCCGTCAAGGTCGCCCGTCTGCTGGCCGCTGTGGCTACTGAGCCTGCGCCCTACCTTGTCCTGGCCGACGAGAACGGCACCGTGCCCAACCGCACCCAGCGTGCCGGACGGATCACGGGGGAAGACGGCCTGAGCCCGGCCCAGTGGAAGCAGTTCGCCTCCGGCGCGGAGGCCGTCGCCCGCGCCGTGCAGGCTGAGGCCGGCCTGAAGACTGTCTTCCATCACCATTGTGGGGGCTACGTCGAAACGCACGACGAGATCGCCAGGCTCCTCGAACTGACCGATCCACAAACCCTCGGCCTGGTGTTCGACACCGGCCACTACACTTACGGCTCCGGCGGCGCTGATGCCGTCGCCGCGCTCGACCGCTTCCGCGAGCGCGTCTGGTATATCCATCTCAAGGACTGCCAACCTGCCGTGGCCGCCCAGGCGCGTGCCGCAGGGTGGGACTACTTCCAAGCACTGCGCCACGGCATCTTCTGTGAATTGGGCAAAGGCTCCGTGGATTTCCCGCGCCTGCTGCGCCGCCTCGCCGAAACCAACTACCAGGGATACATGCTCGTCGAACAGGATGTCCTGCCCGGCATGGGCTCCCCTAAAGAAAGCGCGCGCCGCAATCGCCAATACCTCGCCTCCATCGAACACTGCTTTGCACATGACTAACCACCCACTAAACGTCGGCATCATCGGTGCCGGCCGCATTGGCCGAGTCCACGCCGAGAACCTCGCTTTCCGCATCCCGGAGGCACGGGCTCTGGCCATCACCGATTTGAACCGCGACGCCGCCGAGCGCGTCGCCGCCCGCTGCGGCATCCCCACGGTAGCCGCTAGCGTGGACCAGATCCTGGCCGACCCGGCCATCCGGGCCGTGCTCATCTGCTCGTCCACCGACACGCACGCCGACCTGATTGTCCGCGCCGCCAGCGCCGGCAAGCACATCTTCTGCGAGAAACCGATCGCCCACAGTCTGGCCAAGATAGATACTGCCCTCGCCGCCGCACGGCAGGCCGGTGTCAAGCTCCAGATCGGCTTTAACCGGCGCTTCGATCCCAACTTCGCCCGCATTCGCGCCGCCGTGGTCAGCGGCGAGATTGGCGCACCGCGCTTGCTGCACATTATCAGCCGCGACCCCGCGCCGCCGCCCGTGTCCTATGTCCGAGTCTCCGGCGGCATCTTCCTCGACATGACCATCCACGACTTCGACATGGCCCGGTTCCTGATCGGCGACGAGGTCGAGGAGATCTACACCGCCGCTGGCGTCATGGTGGACCCGGCCATCGGCGAAGCGGGCGACCTGGACACAGCCCTGCTCGTGCTCCGCTTCCGCAATGGCGTCATTGGCACCATTGATAACTGCCGCCAGGCCGCCTACGGCTACGATCAGCGGGCCGAAATCCTCGGGTCCGCCGGCAGCATCGCCACCCAGAACTGCTACCCCAACCAGGCCACCATCAGCACCGGCCAGAGCGTGCGCCGGGATTTGCCCCTTAACTTCTTCATGGAGCGCTACAC
>Ga0118677_10010179_pt1 | contig 14453 bp, 11 predicted proteins | sample AliMusrvi5mmetaG_FD_86154 | JGI IMG/M metagenome (GOLD analysis project Ga0118677, IMG submission 86154) | reverse complement strand
GGTTCGGATTTTCGATTTGCCCGCCTCGCCTGAAAAAGTTCTCAGGGCCCTCAGAGAAAAGCAAAAGGCAGCAAAAAGGGAGGTAGCGGTGTGAAGACAAACATTTGCTTTTACTTGAATAGCGAAGAAAAGGAAGTCATGGTTGAAGCCAATCTGACGCTCCTCGACATGCTGAGGGAAAAGCTGTATGTCACCAGCCCAAAGAAATCTTGTGAACGAGGCGATTGCGGCGCATGTACTGTTGTTATTGCAAATGAAGAAAACGGGAAACTACATTACAGAGCAATCGATTCATGCTTGTTATTTCTTCCGATGATTCATGGCAAGCAATTGATAACTGTTGAAAATCTTGCACAAAATATTAATGGAGAAAAAGTTCTTCATCCTGTTCAGCAGTTAATGGTTGAAACTAATGGAAGTCAGTGTGGATACTGCACTCCCGGAATTGTTATGTCGTTATTTGCACTTTATAAAAACAATAATGATCCATCAATTGAAATAATTAATGATGCTCTAACAGGAAATTTATGTCGCTGTACAGGCTATAAACCAATAATTGAAGCAGCACAGAAAGCGTGTGTTAACAATGGTCTTAACCATTTTACAGAAAATGAAAATAGCATTATTTCATTGATATCAAAAATTAAAAAAGATAAAAAAACTTGTGCTTTTCAGCAGGTCCTATTTAACTTCTTTAGTCAGGAATATATAAGCAGGAAAGTGGTCAGAATAACCACCGGCATAAGTAGTGCCCACATAAGTACGGAAAGGATATCCGGCAAAAGCGCCATCTTTTTGCATGAGGTAGTTCTTATTGAATATTTTAGCTTTAAAATATTTATAGGTTGACTTATCACTGCCAAGCAAAGTTCCGGTAACAATAATCTGGTCGAAGAGATTCCAGTTGTCGCGATACGCAAGAGTTCCCAGGCCTTCTTTCTTGAAGAGGTTATACATCGGATTATATAGTCCCATTCTTCCTACTTCTGCCTGATTGCCTCTGGCATTGAGATGTTTCAAAACACTTTTATTCGTAGGGTCGTCATTAAGGTCGCCCATAATAATTATTTTAGCTATAGAGTCAATTTTTTGAATTGAGTCGACAATAGATTTTGTAAGGTCTGCAGCAGCAACACGCATAGACATACTTCTTTTTTCTCCGCCATAACGCGATGGCCAGTGGTTAACGACAAAATACATAGGCTCCCCGTCGAACTTGCCGTAAACCACAAGCTGGTCACGGGTTCTGAAGTCTGGTTTGCTGGCAATTATCAGATGAACCGGCTTGCTGTTTATCACTGAGAAGTGGTCTTTCTGATATATAAGAGCAACATCAACGCCTCTTCTGTCGGGGCCATCGTAATGTACAATGCCATAATTAGAGGCTTTTAATGAATCCTGTTTAACTAAATCTTCCAGCACCGCCTTTGTTTCAACCTCTGCAAAGCCCATTACTATGGGACCTCCTTTAACATACTCATTGCCAATCTGAGAGATGACCTGCGATATATGGTTGAGTTTGGTATAATATCTTTTAGAGTTCCATTTGTTGGCGCCATCAGGCGTAAATTCATCGTCGTTGGTATTGGGGTCGTTGATGGTATCATAAAAGTTTTCAAGGTTATAAAATGCTATGCAACCCACTTTATACTTCTTTTCCTGAGCGGAAACAAACTTTGTAGAAATAAAAAACACAACAATAATAATTGCTGCCTGTAATAATTTTCTTTTCATCATTTTTTATAAAAATATTTGCAAAGGCAAAGATATATATTATTTAATTTCATTATTGCTTTTGGTTTTTATTCTGGTGTAAATAATTTTTTCAGATTACGGATTTTATATAATTATTGTTATAACTTTGCCTACTTTTCTCTAAAAAAAACTAAAAATTAATTATACGCAATGAAGAGAATTCTATTTTTATTTATGTTTCTGACGGCGGCAATAGCCATGCAAGCGCAGAACGCAAAAGTATCAGGGACAGTATTTGATTCCGAAACCGGTAAGGCTGTTACCAGTGCAACAGTTCAGATAGGAGAAGCCAAGGCCAATACAAACAGCGAGGGGTACTTCGAATTGACCAACATTCCTATAGGTAAAACCACCGTTAGTATAAGTGTTGATGGCTATGAAGCTCAAACAGCATCTGTTGAAATCAAATCTGCTGATTCTAAACTGGGTGCCTTCAGTATGAAACCTGTTTCGCCCAATAATTCAGATGGTACAGGCATCTCAGAGATAAACGTTTCTGCTTTGGATTTTGAAGATGAAAACAAAGGACAGAACATATCGGGTCTATTACACTCTACAAGTGATGTGTTTATAAACACCGCCGGGTTTTCACTGGGTGCTGCTTATTTCCGCATTCGTGGTTATGACTCAGACAATTCTACCGTTTACATGAGTGGTGTTCAGGTAAATGACCCCGAAAATGGTCGTCCTTCCTGGTCTGAATGGGGTGGGTTGAATGATGCCATGCGCAATAAAGAAGTTATTAATGGTTTGGGCGCTGCCAAATTTTCTTTCGGCGCTGTGGGTGGTACTACCAATATTATTACCCGTGCCTCTCAACAAAGAAAACAAAATAAAGTATCGTATGCCTTTTCAGACAAATCATACACAAACCGTATCATGTATACTTATTCCACCGGTCTGATGAAGAACAACTGGGCATTTACATTCAGCGGTTCACGCAGATGGGGAAATGAGAGTTATGTAGATGGTGTATTTTATGATGCATGGGCTGTTTTCGGTTCTGCAGAAAAGAAATTGAACGACAAAAACAGTATAGCTCTTACAGCTTACACTTCCCCCACAAAACGCGGTATGCAGGCTGCAACAACTCAAGAAGCGGCTGACCTGACAGGTACACATTATTATAATCCCAACTGGGGATATCAGAATAATGGTGCTGATAAACGCAATGCTAAGGTTAAAAATTTTAATGAACCTATGATCATTCTTAATCACTTCTGGGATGTTACTTCCAAATTAAAAGTGACTAATTCTGCCGCTTATTCTTTCGGAAGAAGCGGAACTTCGGGCATGAACTGGTATAATGCTCCTGATCCACGTCCTGATTATTACAGGTATCTGCCCAGTTATCAAACCAATGCCAATCTAGCTATACCACCAGATCCTAATATAGTAGCAGCTATCACTGAAGCATGGAAGGCCCCTAAAACAAGTCAGATTAATTGGGATCATTTATATGAAGTGAACAAATTGGCAAACCTCTCCGGTGCACAGGCCAATTATGTTGTTGAAGAAAAAAGAAGTGACCATACACAGGCCATGTTAAATTCTTTATGGAATTATCAAAAAGATGATCACATCAAGTTTGATGGAGGCATAGAGCTTTCTAAATATACAGGGCATCATTTTAAAACCATATTAGACATGCTTGGTGGCGACTATTGGGTTGATATTGATCAGTATGCTGTTCAGGATTATCATGGCAACATCGATTCAATGCAAAACGACATTAACAACCCCAACAGAAAAGTAAAAGCAGGTGATATTTATGGTTATAATTATAATATATATCAAAATTCTGGTTTGCTTTGGGGACAGGCAGGATTCAGCTATAATAAAGCAGAATATTTTATTGCCGCTAATGTCTCTCAAACTTCTTTCTGGAGAGAAGGCCTTATGAAAAACGGCCGCAACCCGAATAATTCGTTTGGTAACTCCGAAAAATCCAACTATACCAATTATGGTGTAAAGGGCGGTGCTACTTATAAAATTAACGGACACAATTATATTGTTGGTAACATCGGTTATATTACTGATGCGCCTTATGCCTCTAATGCATTCGTATCTCCGGATATTAAAAACACACTAACTCCCGGAATAGGAAGTAAAAAAACTACATCAGGAGACATCAGTTACATATACAAATCGCAAAAATTAAATGTTCGTCTCACAGCATACCAAACCATGATTTCTAATGATTCGAGAGTTATCACTTTCTACCATGATGATTACCAAACTTTCGTAAACATGACCATGACAGGGATTGATAAAACAATGCAGGGATTAGAACTAGGCGCCGAATATAAAGTTTCAAGCACTATAAGCCTGGTTGGCGTAGGCGCCCTTGGCAATTACCGTTATACCTCCGAACCTACAGGTACAGTTTCTTATGAAAACGGCTCTGTACCTGATATTACTGAAACCGTTTACCAGAAGAATTTTTATGTAAGCGGCACACCGCAGGACGCCGCTTCTCTAGGATTTAAATATGTGCATCCCAAACTTTGGTATTTTAATATGAATGTGAACTATTTTGATAAAATGTATCTTGATTTCAACCCTGAAAGAAGAACTGAAGAAGCTGTTTATATGTTAGGTAAAGACAATCCCATAATTTCTGAAATTACCAAACAGCAGAAATTAAAAGGCGGTTTTACATTAGACGCTTCAATAAGCAAATCTATAATATATAAGAAAGCTTTCGCCAATATAAGCTTTAGTGTTAACAATATATTAAACAATCAAAATTTAATCACCAACGGTTACGAACAAATGCGGTTTGATTATGCCAACAAGAACCTGAATAAATTCGAACCTAAATATTTTTATGGACTTGGCAGAACATTTTTCTTAACACTATCCGTAAGAATTTAATACTAAGGCATTCAAAATTCAATATGATTTTTAAAAATATGAAAAACAACATGAACAAAATGAATAAAATCAACAAAATAATAGCAGCTCTTTCAATTGTTTTAGGAACTGCTTTTCTGGGAGGCTGTATAAAAGAAGGCGGTTTTGACACACCCCCTGAAAATATAAGGGTTAACTTTTCTTCCAATACAACCATTTCGCAATTGAAGGCGTTGCATACTGCCGGCGGCATGGAATCTATTAATTCAAATATTATCATTAAAGGCAAAGTGGTAGCTAATGACGAATCGGGAATTATTTACAAAGCCATTTATCTTGAAGATGATTCTGCCGGAATTCAAATAGCCATAGACCAGGCAAGTCTTTTTACTAAATATGCAGTAGGACAGCGTGTTTTTGTGAAATGCAATGGTCTTACTCTTAGCGAATCTAAGGGGAATTTAGAGCTTGGTTATTATTCAGCTAACAATATTACTTTCGGTGCTATTCCTCTTGCTTTAATTTCAACACATATATTCCCCGACAGTTTGGCCGGTACCGCTCCCAAGCCTGATTCTCTTTCTCTTACTAATTATGCTAATCCTAAAAACTTCAACAAACTTGTAAAATTTGACAACGTGTATTTCCCAGATTCAAACCATCAATTTTGCCCATTAGGCTCTACATATGCAAACCACCAAATGAGTACTGTCCCTACATCGTCACTTGTGCTCTATGCGTCTCCATATGCATCATATGCTTTAGATACGGTACCATCAGGAACAGGTTCTGTTACGGGTATTTTGGTTAAATATAATAACGTTTATGAACTTATGATCAGAGATTTAAATGACCTTAAAGGGTTTAATAAGTAATAACTGAAAGCATAATATAAAAAAACATCAAACAATATAAATAAAAAAAGACATGAATAAAATCACCAAAATATTAACATTCTTCCTCCTTGCCGGAATTATATTCCTTAACGGCTGTGTAAAAGAAAAATTTGATGCGCCCACAATTACTGCACCCACACCTGGCATTCATATAAACAAGACCATTGCACAACTCAATTTACTCTGTGATTCTTTTGCCGGTACGCCTGCTACTTTTGGGCAAATTACCACAGAATTCACTATTGAAGGGGTTGTTGCAGCAAACGATGAATCAGGAAATATTTATAAGAATATTTACATTCAAGATACGACTGGCGGAATTGATATTGCTATTAATCAATCCGGCCTTTATCCTTCATACAGAGTTGGTCAGAAAATTATTGTTAAATGCAAAGGCTTGTATATTGGTCGTTATGGAGCCGCTGCAGAACTTGGATACACCTCTAATGGTGCTATTTACTTTATGCCAGCTATTTTCATGAAAGATCATATATTCCCTGATGGCTTTCCGGGCAATTCTCCTGTTCCTAAACTTATGACTATTCCCGGATTTTCTACGGCAAACTATAGCACGCTTATCAGATTGGATAGTGTATATTTTTCACCCAGTTATGTAGGACACCTTTTTGCTGACCCTAATATTTCAGCTTCTAATTTCACTGTAATGGATAAAAATGGAAATTCTGTTGTAATCCGTACGAGTAGTTATGCAAATTTTGCCGGCAAAAAAATTCCTTCAAAAATGGGTTCTATCGTTGGAATTTACAGCTATTATACTGCCGGACAGATATTTCTGAGAGACTCCAACGATTTAGTTAATTTCACTCAAATACCCCCAGTATTTTTATCGGAACCTCTTACGGCAACATTGGGTAGCTTTACCCCATATAGCATTACGGGTACAGAAGCATGGGCCATTACTTCTTATGGCGCAACAATGAGTGGATGGACTGGAAGTGTAAATCATGCTGATGAGGACTGGCTTATTTCATCATCCTTTAATCTTGATAATTATTCTAACGAAACTTTATCATTTAACACCAGCATGAATCATGCAACAGCCGGCGACGGTTCTTTTAAACTATTATATTCAACAAATTATACAGGTGGAGATCCCACTTCGGCAGCATGTACATGGACAGAACTTACGGGTTTCACATTATCACCGGGAAGTTGGGCCGTGACACCAACAGGGAATATTAGTTTATCAGGAATAAGTGGTTCAAACGTACATATTGCTTTTAAATACACATCTACCACGAGCAATGCTTCTACCTGGGAAATTACTAATGTTTTAGGTAAAGGAACGCCTAACTAAACCAGAATTTTTTAAATATAATGAAAGGCTATCGGAAACGGTAGTCTTTTTTTATTTGTTCCGGTCTTTTATTTTTTTTGTATCCTTCTTTTTTTCCAATTTTTTAACGCTATCAGCAACAGGTAGATTTTCGGGCATAGTGCCTCCAATCTCTTCAATAGTTTTACGTACCTTCTTCCCTACTTCAAAATGGGTTTGGTTGGCTTTCTCTTAGCCTTTTATATTTTCTCTTTTTAATTTTTCTTCTGTTTGAGTGGCACGAAAAAGATTGGCAGCCAGTTCGGTGCTACCCATATAGTCGAGTATCTGTTCGCCTTTTTTAAGTCCCTTTTTCTTGTGAATACCTTTTGCATCTAACCCACCATAAAGCCCCATATAACCATGGTTTTGAAATATTGCGTAATCTATAGGTTCTATAACTCCTGCACCTTTGGCTGCTTGTGCTAAGTGTTTATTGTGTTCGGCCATTTCGTTGCGCAGGTACAATCGCTTCTCTTCTTCGGTACTCAGACGATTGTAAGCGTCCATTTGACTGATTTCCTGCAAGCGGGTTTGTACAGCAAAATAGCTTTGCCCTAGGGCTACCACTTCTTTGCTAGGATCAGCATTCTGAACAATTAAATAACAAGCATAACGGGAAAGCTTAACACCATCATCTAACGGTCTTTCAGCACCAGAGCCAATCATAACCATATCGAGCATATCCTCGAAATGGTCTGAAATATTTTGTCCGCTATTTTTACAGGCCTCTTTAGCTCTTTTAATTACTTGTTTGAAATGCCGATACTCAGAATATTCAAGCACTTTACTTATATCCCGGGCCGACCAAAACTCATTTCCCTGAGCATCTGTTTTTTTAATCTGTTCAAAAATAGTTTTATTGTCTTTTATTAATTTATTTGTCATTGCAGTTTCGTTTTTTTTGTCAAATATAGCGAAATATAAGCTTGAAAAATCAGATACACCAATTACGCTTCCCATATGCTCCCAAGCTTCATCAGTGCCCCACTAATATCTTCTACATCATGAAAATACAACAGCAGCCTGCTATTGGTTTCTTTCATACGGCATTGGGGTGGGTTTGATTTAATAAAGTTTAAGACTTTCTGAAATGCGTCGGAGGCATAAAACGGACTGTCTTGATTTTGAATAAAGTAGCATGATAAAAGCTTGTTTTTCAACACCATTTTCTCCAGGCCCAGTGCTTTGCCTAACCATCTGAGGCGCACCACATTAAACAATTCAAGTGTTTGTGAAGGGATAGGCCCAAAACGGTCTTCGAGGTTAAGGCTATACGTCAGTAAACTCTCCTCAGTTTCTATGTCGTTGATTTCTTTATAAATAATTAAGCGTTCTGCCGTATTCGTGATATATTCTGTAGGTATGAGTATCTCTAAATCAGATTCAAAGCTACATTCATTAATAAAACTATCAGATAGTTCGGGTGTACCCACCGACTGATCTTTAAAATCAGTTTCTTTAAGCTCTGCAATGGCCTCATCGAGAATACGGTGATACATCTCGAAGCCTATTTCAGAAATAAAACCACTTTGTTCGGCGCCTAATAAATTACCGGCCCCTCTAATATCTAAATCTCTCATGGCTATATTAAGCCCGCTACCCAGGTCAGAAAACTCTTCTATGGCTTTGAGGCGTTTGCGGGCTTCTATTGTTAAGGTGCTTACAGGAGGGCATATAAGATAACAAAAGGCTTTTCTGTTGCTGCGCCCTACTCTTCCCCGCAGCTGATGCAGGTCACTCAACCCGAAATGATGGGCATCAACGATAATAATGGTGTTTACATTAGGAATATCTAAGCCCGATTCAATAATAGTTGTGGCCAGCAAAACGTCGTATTCCCCACCAACAAAATCTATCATGGTTTGCTCCAGAACCGGACCCGTCATCTGACCATGCCCGATAGCTATTTTAATTTTAGGCAACCATTTATGCAACACTTCTGCCAGCTCATAAATATTCTGAATGCGGTTATTGACAATAAAAACCTGCCCCCCTCTGGACACTTCATACACAATAGCTTCTTTGATAACTTCCTCGTTAAAACTGATTATTTCGGTGACAATAGGGTAACGGTTAGGCGGCGGCGTATTTATTATGGATAAGTCGCGGGCACCCATCATAGAAAATTGTAAGGTGCGCGGAATAGGCGTTGCCGTAAGGGTGAGGGTATCTACATTAACTTTTATCTGCTTAAGCTTTTCTTTGAGTGCCACGCCAAATTTCTGCTCCTCATCAATTACTAAAAGCCCTAAGTCTTTAAACGCCACATCTTTACTTATAATGCGGTGGGTGCCAATGATAATATCTGTTTTGCCCTCTTTTAAGCGCATCAGGCTTTCTTTTATTTTCTGGCTCGATTTCAAGCGGCTTACATAGTCTATATTACAGGGGAAATCTTTCAGTCTGTCTTTAAAGGTATTGTAATGCTGGAGTGCCAGGATAGTGGTAGGTACCAGGACGGCGACCTGTTTACTTTCAGTAACCACCTTAAAAGCAGCCCTTACAGCAATCTCTGTTTTACCAAAGCCCACATCGCCACAGATAAGCCTGTCCATGGGATTTGGAGATTCCAGATCTTTTTTTACATCTGCTGTTGATTTTATCTGGTCGGGGGTGTCTTCATAAATGAAAGAAGATTCGAGTTCACGCTGCAGGTAGGTGTCGGGCATAAAAGCATAACCATTGGTGGCTTTTCTCAGTGCATACAGTTTTATAAGGTCTTTGGCTATATCTTTTACTCTTTTCTTGGTTTTGGCTTTAATGTTCTGCCAAGCCATAGAGCCTATCTTATGAAGCACCGGCTCAGCACCTTCTTTTCCTGAATATTTAGATATGCGGTGCAATGAGTGGATGCTCAGATAAAGCAAATCGTTGTCTTTATAAATAATCCTGAGGGCTTCCTGCTCCTTGCCGTTGACCTCAATTTTTTCGAGTCCCGAGAACCGCCCTATGCCATGGTCTATGTGTGTAATATAATCACCCGGCATTAAATTATTAAGCTCTTTAAGCGTAAAAGCCTGCTTGCTTTTATAGCCTTCTCTGAGCCTGAAACGATGATAACGTTCAAAAATCTGATGGTCGGTATAACAGGCTATTTTGGAAATATTATCAACAAACCCTTCAAAAATAGAATTATGTATGATTTGATACTCAATTTTATTCTCCCCATCTTTAGTATCAAGAATATCGCTGAAAATATTTTCGAGCCGCTGAGCCTGGCTGGGAGAGCTTACAAAAATGTAATTAAGAATATGTGAAGACGAATTCTGCTGTAAGTTTTTTATCAGTAAGTCGAATTTCTTGTTGAAAAGAGGCTGGGGGCTTGTATCAAAAACATGAGTCTCTGCATCCTTAAAATAGGATGTCATGCCCAGATCCAGACAACAGAAGTTAACAATATGGCTGTTTAATTCAAAAGGAGATAAATAATTTTCGCTCACCTCGTTGATAATGTTCTGTTTGCTGTAATCGTCAGAAGTATGTTGCCATTTTTGTTCTATCTCATCATAAATCATCTCTGCATTTTCGAATCCCACAATAGTTTGGGCATTGAAAAAAGAGAAAAACGATGTCTTATTCACCTTGAATTCAGAACCACTGAGGTTGGGGATAATTTTTATCCTGTCTTTTTTCTCGATAGAAATCTGGGTCACCACATCATAGGTCCTTAACGATTCTATCTTATTGCCCGAAAGTTCAATTCTGTATGGATTTTCATTGCCAAAAGAAAAAACATCAATAATACCACCCCTTATAGAAAACTGCCCCGGTTCAATGGTAAAGTCGACCCTTGTAAAATGATTGTCAGTAAGCTTGTCGATGAATTTCTGAAGATTTATTTCTTCTTCGGTTCTGAGCTTATAAATGCTGTTTTCGAAATCGCTTTTAGTTACTACTTTCTCAAAAATAGCTTCAGGATAGGTAACTATAAAAAGCGGTGTTTTAGAATGTCTGGTAATTTTATTGATAACTTCTGTCCGCGACAAGATGTTTATAGTATCTATATCGTCTGTTTTATGGGTTCTTTTGTTTGACGAAGGGAAGAAAAAAACATTTTTATGGTCCGGGGTTTTATCTGTTTCTCCCAGTAAATATTCAATATCGTTGTAAAAGTAAGCAGCACCTTCCTTGTCGTTCATAACAAATAAAACGGTATGGCCGGTGCGCTTGTATAATGAGGCCGCAACAAAAGCCCTTGACGAGCCTGCCAATCCTTTAAAGGAGAATAACCTGCTATGACCTGAAGTAATATCAGAGGCAATTTTTTTTAAATCTTCTCTTTCGGTATAAACGTTTAATAAATCAACTGATTTCAACCCTTTTCCTAATCTTTAATTGCTGTTATTTTATTTTTAATTTTTCAATAAACTTTTCTTTATTCACTATAACTCTTGTATGCCTACCATTGCCAATCTCTCCACCCTCATCAGAAGCAGACAACTTAAAGGTAAGCTGTCTGCCGTCAACAGCAATCAGCTCAGAGTTACAGGTTACTTTTTGTCCGACAGGAGTGGCTTTAAGGTGCTTTATATTAACCTCTGTGCCAAGGGTGATGCACCCTTCGGGTAAAAAGGGCATAACAGATTGCTGGGCCGTAGCTTCCATTAAACCGATCATGGCAGGCGTAGCAAAAACATCTATCAGGCCGGAGCCATAACAAGCTGCCGTATCTTTGTCAGTAACGACAATACTTTGCAAGCCCTTGATACCTGTTATTAGTTGATTATCCATGCATTAACCTTTTAAATAATTAATCTTTATGGTCTTCACAACATCTTCGTGAAGACTGAGCAAAACAGGACAGTGATAAATAGTTCTCTCAAAAATAGCTTTTTCTTTTTCTGTATAATTATCCGAAGGGAAATTAAGGTCTACGATTATCTCCCCTACCCTTCGCGGTTCACTATTCATTATCTTTTGTACTTTGGCATTGAGCCCCTCAATATCAATGTTATGGCTTTTGGCAACAATACCCAATACACTTATCATACAAGCGCCTAACGATGTAGCCAGCAAATCGGTAGGTGAAAAAGATTCCCCTTTTCCCTGATTATCAACGGGAGCATCGGTGATTATTTCAGTGCCTGAGCGCTCATGACGGGCGCTAACACGTAAATCGCCCAGATATTTTAAGGTATATTCTTCCATAGTTTTATTAATTTTTACAAAATTAATAAAATTAAAAGAGTGTTGTTTATAAGGGTTGCTATTTAAACTTTTAATGTTCTCCCGTTTTTTTCTCAGGTAAATAACCATCCATCGCAGATATATATATTATAGAGAAAAGTAATCCAGACAATATTAAAAAAAGCGACCACTAAAAAGGCCATTTTCTTAGAGGTGTTATTCAAGTATTTTAAAGATATTAAAAACACCAATGAAAAGAAGAAACAAAAGAATCCCATATCGTGAAAATTAATTTGGGGTTGCAGATATTTCGGCGCCGTTAATAATGTAAATGCGCTTAGGCAAAAGGCAGGGATAAACAAGTACAATAACTTTTTTATTTTAATATCACGTAATTCGCTGTAAAAGATAAAATAAAAGATATAGAAAAACGGTGATACAAAAACATACCTGCTAAGTCCATTAAGAGAGCCATCCTGATAAAAAAAGATGCATAAAAAGACGCCCCAGAAATGAATTATTGAATTGTTCAGAAAATATTCTTTTATAAAATTAAAGTTCCCGTTAAAAACACTTTGAGGAACGACCGGTTTTGCTGATTTAATATGTTTTAAAGCATTAAACAAAAACAGAATTGCAGAAGGAATGATTACAAAAAAAATAGCAAACACATTCATTCCAAAACCTTCTATAGACCAATCTGCTATTTTATGAGGGAAGCCAAAATGCTGGGGCCAGTATTTACTAACAGCCTCAAAATATTTGGTAAAAGAGCCTGAGTTCAGATAATACATAGAAAACACAATTCCTACGCCAATAGCTGCCGGAATAAGCTTCAGTGCCAGTTCTTTAACAAAATGAACCACATTACGATGCTTCAGGAAATATAACAAATCAAGCATGACGATGGAAATGGCAAAAACAATTATGGTTGGACGCGTCATTGAGAAAAGGATGATAAAAACGAAATAAACCCAATACTTATTTTTTACCAATCCCCAGATAGCCATTACAAATGTAAACGTATACAATGCTTCGGCATAGGGGATATAATAGACTACAATAGTAGGCAGTATAAGCGAGAGCATGAAAACACACAGCCTTTCTGTTTGAGAAAGTATGAGCTTCGGTAAGAATAAAGAAGAAAGAATGATTATGGATAACCCAAAAAGAAAGTAATTAAAAAGCCCGATTAAATAGTCGTTTAAATATAAGATTTTCCATAAAAGAGGGAATAACGGAAAAAAAGCATAGTCACCTTCCCATTTACCATTATCATAGTAGTTATTTTTGATTCTCTTATATTGGCTGGCATCCCAGTTTATAATATTATTTTTATTAATTTTTGTATACTGATTTTTAACGGCATCGACATGAGTAACACCATTTTTATCATAATAAAATTTGTAGGTCAGGGTGAAATGATCGAGGGTTAAATTATAAATATCGTTATTCTGAAAAAGCCTTAAAACATGTGCTGTAGCTATAAATAATACAATAACTATTAAAAATTTCAGGCGTATTTCTTTATCAAATATCTTTAAAATTTTATCCATTGTAATAATTCAATTTCCTCAATTAGCAGTAGCAAAAATAATAAAATTACAAAAGAAACACCTTTAAAAAATACTAAAAAGGGATTGGGGTGAGGAGGTTTTTGAAAGAAATTTGGCAAGTCAGGGTTTTTCTTTTACACAAAACCTAATAATGAGGTTGATACATTGGGTACTCTATTGGGTACTATGCGCCAACAAAAAACCCGCAACTAATTTATTTTCAATTAATTACGGGCTTAATTTTGAGGTCTCTTCCGGATTCGAACCGGAGTAAACGGTTTTGCAGACCGGCGCCTAGCCACTCGGCCAAGAGACCAATTTTTTGCAAAAATACTAAAAATATTAATTCACAAATCAAATATTTAAATATTGTTCTATAAACTGAGTAATAATTTTATGATGATCGAAAGCCAAAGCTGGCAATTCGTTTACATTAAACCATTTTAACGAAGCAGCATCATCACCGGCTTTTTCACTGGTTTTTTTTTCAGAAACAAAGCCATAATAAACTACAGAAATAGTATGCCCTCGCGGGTCTCTGCCTTTATCGCCATAAGTAAAGAATTGTTTAAGTTCTATGATTTTTATATTGGTTTCTTCTTCCAGCTCACGATAGGCTGCATCAATAAGGTTTTCATCTTTATCCACAAAACCACCCGGCAGGGCATAACTACCTGCAAATGGTGGATGTTTACGCTCAATAAGTAAAATGTTTTGCCACTCCGGTGTGCTGTCAATAACAATAATATCAACGGTTACAGACGGACGGGGATATTCATAAGTAGTGCTCATTGCAGTATATAAGTTGTCAGTATGTGTGTGCCTTTATAAATCATCAAAAATACTTACTTTAGATTCTTTTGTCATTGGCCGGAAAGAGATACATAAAAAAAGGAGTTTTTATTTAAAAAACTCCTTTTACTA
>Ga0118677_10010178_pt1 | contig 14456 bp, 11 predicted proteins | sample AliMusrvi5mmetaG_FD_86154 | JGI IMG/M metagenome (GOLD analysis project Ga0118677, IMG submission 86154) | reverse complement strand
GCCTCTGGCAGTTCAGGGCTGCCCCGCTGGACCGGCGCGTGTTCTGGTTCGGCCACCTGATCAGCACCTGGCCGGTGGTGCCGGGCGTTGTCGTTCAGGATGGCGTGGCGTACACCGTCGCCGGCTACCAGAAGGACAACGGCATCCATGCCTATGCCTTGAATCCGAAGAATGGACGGGTCATCTGGGAGCAGGATCATGCCGCAGGCGGGACGAACGGCACAGCGGCCGGCCTCGAAAGCATGGGTAATATCGCCCTGGGCGACGGCAAGATGTGGGTTTGCGGGCAGCCGGCCGGTTACTTCGTTCTGACAAACGGCGATTGGCGGATGACCGTTGGCGGCAGGTTCGGCTGCGAGATCGGCGTCATGGATAAATGGGTATTCCGCGGTGGCCGGCGGTTGTGCGAAACGCAGGATACGATGAACAAGCCTTTGCAAGGAACCCTCTTCGACGCCGCCAGCGACGAGTCGAAACCGAAAGAGGTTGGACTTGTCGACCCCGGTACATCATTGCCCGCCTGGGATGCCGATCTCACGGTGATGCCGCCCGAAAGACTGACTGCGCCCCTGAGCGCCATTTCCAGCACCAATCTGTGTGCCTGGCTTGACGGCTGGAATGCGGCCCATGTGATTCCCGCCGGAGTTCCGAATGCCGGCAAGCTCAAGATCGGCGAATGGCCGAAATTGTGGATGACCGAAAACGTGGCGCCGGCGGCATTCGTCCTGGCCAAAGATCAGGCCGTAGCTGCCTGTTCCGATGGCAAGACGCACAAGATCAGCGGTTATAGCCGCGCGGACGGCACCCTGCTGTGGACGGCGATGCTGCCGGAGCAACCCGCGATGAACCGCATGGCGCTCGATCGTAATGGCCGGGTACTGGTGGCGCTGTGCGACGGCTCGATCGTGTGCCTGGGGCGCTGACTACTTCTTCAATCCTACGACGGCCTGCTTGATCGCCGTGATATGGGCGGGCGTCGTACCGCAACACCCGCCGATGATATCGGCACCGGCTGCTACCAAGGCCGGCACACGTCCCGCCATATCCGCCGGGGTTTCCGGAAACACATCCGCGCCGTTGACGTTCTTCGGCAGGCCGGCGTTGGCATGGACCAGAATCGGAGTCGTCGGGGCCGCCTTGCGGATTTCCTTCACGATTTCGACCATCCGTTCCATGCCGTTGCCGCAGTTGGGGCCGATCACGTGGGCGCCTGCCGCGACGCACGCCTTGGCGGCATCGGCCGGGGATACGCCCATCATGGTCCGGTACTCACCCTGGACGGTGCGTTCGAAGGTGAATGTGCAGATCACTTCGCACTTCGTATTCTCGCGGGTGGCGCGGATCGCTGCCGTGGCTTCATCCAGCGCGCTCATGGTCTCGATGCAGATCGCGTCTGCGCCGCCGGTGGCCAGGGCCACGACCTGTTCCTTGAAGAAGTTGTAAAAATCCTGTTCAGTCACGTCGCCCATGGCCGTCATCATGCCGGTGGGACCTACCGACGCGATCACCCAGTTGTCGGAACCCGCTGCCTCACGGGAGATGGCCGCCGCGGCCTTGTTAAGTTCCACGGTGCGATCCGCCAGGCCGAAGTGTTCGAGCTTGCAGCGCGTGCCGCCAAAACTGTCGGATTCGATCATGTCCGCGCCGGCCGCAATGTAGCTCCTGGCGATATCCAGCACATCCGCCCGATGTGTCACGCACCACAGCTCTGGGCATTCGCCCGGCTTCAGGCCCTTTTTCTGAAGGAAGGTGCCCCACGCGCCATCCGACACCAACACCCGCCCCGATTTCACTGCCTGAACAATGCTCTGCTTCGCCATGACTGAGTCTCCTTTACGTTTCAATTCGTATCGCGGTAGGGACACCCGTTGCCGGGTGCCCCCCGCACAGATCCCGGCGTGCAGATTTCCCGCACCGGGCTCTTCGTGACTGCTCGCTTGACACTCGTACACGCTACGCCCCCGTGAAGACAAATACGGTCTGCCGTGACTCGGTGAACCGCGGTTCCGGGATTCGGTGACGTTTGAGTAGCGCATATAGTTCGGCCCATGTGTAACTGCGCCTCTGGCTGCGGCGGTTGAGCCATTGGTATAGCCCTCGCACCACCAGCCGCCAGTACTTGCTCATGCTCCGACCATTGCCACTGACGCCATAGTATTCCCAGTACCCCGCCAGTTTTCGTCGCAGTGTCCCCATCAACCCCGCCAACCCCTCGTGCCGGTGCTCTTTGATCCACTCCGTGAATCGCTTCACCGACCGTTGCAGTCGTTGGGGAGAGGTCCGCCGCTGCACCCTGGGTGTGCCCTTCCGGCTGCGCTCCCAGTGATACTGAAACCCGAGAAAGTCGAACCCGCCGTTCCCTTCCTGCTTATTGCGTTGGAAAGGAACCAGTTTGGTCTTCTCGCCCGACAATTCCAGCCCAAATTTCGCCAGCCGTTCCGGCAGGACCTTCAAGAACTGCTCCGCCTCTTCCTGGCGCTCGAAGGCCACCACGAAGTCATCGGCGTAGCGCATCATCATCGCCTGCCCGCTCGCACCCTTGCGCACCACCCGCTCGAACCACAGGTCCAACGCATAGTGCAGATAGATGTTCGCCAGTACTGGCGAGATAACCCCTCCCTGCGGCGTCCCCGCCGCCGGGTGCAGGATCTTGCCGTCCTCTTCCAGCACGCCCGCCCGCAGCCATTTTCCGATCAGCCGCACGAACGCACGGTCGTCGATCCGCTGCTCCAGCATACGGACCATCCAACCGAATTGGACATGCTCGAAGAACCCCCGAATATCGGCATCGACCACCCAGGCATATCGGCCTATCGCCAGCCGCCCCGCCAGAACGCGGCTCGTCTCCCGAGCGTCGCTCCCCGGCCGGTAGCCCCGGCTCACAGGCAGAAAATCCTGTTCGTAGATCGCAGTCAATATCCGTGCCGCCGCCAGTTGCACCAACTTGTCTTCCAGCACCGGTATCCCCAAGGGACGCCATTTGCCGTCGCCTTTCGGAATGTACTTCCGGCGCACCAGTCTGGCCCGATACCGCTTCCGCTTCAACCGGTCCACCAAATCCGCCAGGTTGGCATCCAGGTTCCGTTCGTATTCCGCGAACGTCACTTGGTCCACTCCCGGCGCGGCGGACTTGCGCAGCCCTGAAAAGCACTCGCGCAAGTTCACCTCGTTCAGCAGCCGATACACGTCACGGAATCGCGCCTTCGGATCGCGTCGCGCCCGATTCGCTATTCCCCGCAGTGAGGTTGGCATGTAGGTAGCGGTCTGTCTCGTCCGCATCATGTTTCCTTTGCAGGCTGCGCAGTCCCGTCGCTCCCTTCCCCTTGCCTGCGCCGCCGTTGCCGTTGGCGTAGGCGTGTGATCGGCTTTCCCGTCTCCGAGTACTATGGAGCGATCTGACGCCCGCACCGGCTTCAAAGACGCCTCCCATTCCGTCAGCGCCTTCTACCGCGTTTCCATCCGCGGACTCGTGCGGGCCTCCCATGCTTCCCGTCGCTTCTCTCCCTGCGTGCCACGCGCTAGAGACCCCGGCAAGGTCACCGGATGCCCGCTTACTGCGCATCCTTGTTGCTGGCTTCCGCCGATTTTACAGCGTCGCCCCTTGCATGAACCAGTAACGAGGCTGAATCGCTTCAGGAAGGTGTCTCCTCCCTATGGCCCACAGCGTTCCCTGTGTACGCTTCAGTCGTATCGTTCGGCTTGCACCTCCTTTACGCCTGCAACACTCGGTACGGGTGGGTTGCGAGCCCTTACCCGACGGGGACTCTCACCCCGCAAGAAGCGCCAGACTTTCGCATGGCGCACAAAATCAGTGGCAAGAATGAATCCCTATTCATGAGCCACCCCTCTTTCCGGCGTTGCGCGCTCTGTAGGTCGCCGGTTTCTCCCGCACGGCGGGTGGTGGCTGCCGGGGCGACAGGAACTGGCGCATGGACCGAGCGACGTCGGGGCAGGCGCGGAGAATCTGCTTGTCCTCGGTGACCAACAGGAGACCCAGAGAACGCGCCAGAACAACATAGGTCGCATCGTAGGCGGTCAGTCTCGAGGTGTGTGCCGTGGTCAGGATGGCCGATGCCCGGCATTCGCGGACCCGGTCATGAAGCACCTGTGCGGCCGTGTCCGCCGCCTCCAGCGCCCCTTCCAGCGTCACGTTGCCGGCCTTGACCTCGTTGAGGAGCGCGTTGAGCACCTCGGACTGCCACAGTGATGGGACGATCCAGTCCGCGTCAGCGGCGAGAACCGCGCGTGCCGAGGAAGCGATGGAGTTCGCTATGACCAGTGCAACGATAACATTCGCGTCCACCACAATCATCGTTTGCCGTCCCTGGCATCGCGAATGAGTTGGACAATACTCTCGCCGCTGATTGGCCTGAGGGTTCCGACCAGTGGCGGGAGTTCCATCGTCTCAGGCCGTTCAAGTTCGCATTCCAAAATCGCGATGACCTCGCCGTTCATGGAGCGATGGTGGCTGACCGCGCGTTGGCGAAGCCTCTCGTGCAGAGGCGGCGGCATGTTCTTGATAAGCAGAGCAGACATCAACAGGCCCTTTCAATACCTTTGAGATACCAGAATGGTATACCACTAACCACACCGTCTCGCAAGCCCAGGGAGCAAATGACTATTTGGTGGAAGCTTTCTGCCATCTTGCTTGGCGTTCCGCCCGGTAACAGCGAACGAAGACCCGTCCATCGATGGTCCGTCACAGTTATCAGGCCGGCAGCACCCGCAAGTTGCTCCCTCAGCCGCACCGGCATTCATGCTCTCCCACACCCACTCTACCTACTCCGTCAACCGGAAGACTTACGATTCACAGTCTGATCCCGGCGACGTAGCAGCAAAACACTGAACAACCACTACGCCGGTCCCACCAGACTCACGTCTTCCGGCTCGGGTTTCTGATCAGGGATAAGATGTCTGATCCTGATCAAAGAATAGTAGTCCGATAGTATCAATACTCTGCTCACATCCGCGGCGCGATTCGTACGCCAGTTAATGATGTCCGTCCGAAGATTCGCACCAGCACTCCCTTCACCGGGTGCCATCTCATAGTGGATCGTGATTTCAACTGCCGCCTTCCCGCTGTGCTCGCAAACCGCGAAGGCTGCGATATGAGATCCCTCAACGTACCCTTGCTTCACGTGCATCCGCATGTCCATTAGGCTTCTTCCACTGTACAACAGTGGATCTTGAGCAGGTTCACGCCCCCACCCCTGAAGTTCATCACACAGCGCCAGGAGGTTAGCGCATGGCAACAACTCGAAAGGCAACCCAACGTTTGCAGCCAACGGCAGGTCTTTCGCCCATTTTGGCAGGTTGTGTAATGCCATGGCCGCGGCAGCATGCATCACCTCTGCAGTTCGTTGACTTTCCGGTATTGCATCGAGCAGTGCCGCCGAAGCAACCACCCCATGATCCTCAAAGTGATTCTTCCCCCCAACTCTCTTCCCCCACACGGCCTCCACGGAGGTCAGGCCGGCAGCCAACCGTTCCCCTGTCACGCCAAAAGCCGAAGAAGACAAGTAACTCTTCACTGACGCCATGGCTGTTGCGGGAAAGGCCGCAACCCGGTCAGCGACCCTGATCTGGGGAAGATTAAAGAACTTCCGTCCAGAGTTGAGCCTGTCTTCTACCGTGGCGATTCGGTCACGAAGGTATGCCACATCGTGCAGAAGCGAGCATAGAATCCATGCACAGTGAAGGTGGTCTTTGGGATCCGTGAATCGTGACAGTACTCCAGCCCCAGTGTGAGTGGCAGTACATGCACAGTTACGGAATAGGTTAACCGTATTGATGAGGTAATACCCCAGCCAGAACACGTTCCCGCTATGTTTGAGATGGTCTCGCATGCGAGGGTTCGCAGCAAGTAGAAGTGCCTCGGCATCCACCTGGACTCCGATCAATTGTGTAACTAGCCCTTCGGCAATCCCCGGCCCGACTAGGTCAGAGAGAGATACCCACAAACGGACTAAGCGGCGTCCAGGCGAGCCTCTGCTAAAGAACTCCTCGCAAGCTGACTGGATGTCACTCTTACGCCAACACGAGTCGTCCGCAAGAAGCCGGTATAATTCGTCGAAGAAGGCGACATCCCGTGTCTTGCCACGCATATAGGCAGCATTCAAGGCCGAGCGAATGGCAGCTGGCCCAGCGGTGCGTTTGGTCAGGAAACCATCTGCACCAGCGGCCAAGCAAGCTGCGATCACGTTTGGCCTATCGAACTGGCTCATCAAGACCAGCGGGACGTTCGGGTATGCTCCTTTCGCCTTCTCGCAGTACCGTATTCCGGACAATTGCGCACAGAAGTCCGGACTAGGTTCACGGCCCCCGGCCGTCTCTGTATTAATCTGGTCCTCTTCCGTCGGGATGAGAGCAATGTCCACAAGTAGCAAATCTGGGTCCTCAGTCTGAACCATCGCAGCGGAGAAGACTCTATCTTTTAGGGTTCGGGGAGTCCCGCCACACAATTCCTCCAAGACGTCCCGGATCGGTGCCATATTGGCATTGCCGTAGTCGTTCTCAATCACCACGACGCGCATCGGTTTCATCGGGGAGGCTCCAAGGTTGTTTCGGTTAGGCCAGTTCTGCCCTGCGTAGTTACGTCAAGCAATGCCACACGAGTCACCACGCACTGCTTCGCCTCATCACAGTCAACATTGTACTGGCCACGGTACTCGGCGAGTAGCGCCCTAAGTTCGTGGTTGCCATGTCCCACCGGAAAGAGGTCAGATGGCCTTGTATGCCAAGGCACGCCCTCACACCACAAATGTATTGATATTCGAGGACTTTGGATTGCATCGGTTTCTCGCCGTAACTCCACATGGACATCCGCGTGCAGCGCTGCCCCCTCGGCGGAGGCTTGCACACGACACACCTGGTACTTCCAGATATTTGCCAACGCATTGTGGAAGGCCTTTTGGATGAGATCGGGGGGCGTGAAGACAACAGCATCGAGATCATCTTCAATTGCGCACAGCGTGAGCACTGACTGGCCCGTTCTCACTGTCTCGCTCCGACTCGCTATTTCCGCATTTACAGAACGAAGCGCATTGTCGAGCGTCGCACGCAGCGGAGTCTCAAACGGTCGCAGGAGCTTGCTGAGATTTCCCCCAATGCCAGTCCATTTATCGTCGAAATAGCCAATACACTGGTGAACAGTGCTGAGTGCATCATGCAACACTTGCAGGCCCGTCGCGTCCGCAAGTTGCTGGGTTGCTTTGTCGAGATCATGCAACCGGTCCTCGGCGCGCCTGACGTCGTCCTGCGAACAGGGTGCACGACTTCTTTCCGCTGCGACCGGAACAGCGTCAAGGATGTTGCGCAGTAGTCGACACACCGTCCGGGCTCTCTCGGTGACTCGTTTCCTGCTTCCCGCATCCACATGTTTGCCATCGTCCAATTGACCAATTTCCTGAGCCAGCGCCGTGGTCTCCGTCGGGAGTTTCGTATGGCCGTAAGTCTCTCTGCATGCGTCCCAAAGCACGCAGGCAAGGGCGCCATCACTCCGCGCCTCACCACCTCTTTGGAACCAGCAATGCAAGAGCGTCACACCCTCCCTTACCAGGGCCAGTTTTTCGCGGCTAAGACCACGCGCCATCGCCTTGATCCCAGGATAGATGCGCCAAAGGCGTTTATCCCTCTCGTCGTTCGCGTCCCCGTGCCTCTCTTCCAACAGATGCGCAGTCTCCAGAGCGTTCTGCAAGCACTTGGTCACGACATCATCTCCATGCCATGGGGGGCAGGAATGCTGATCAGCGGCACCCATACGAGCGTAGGCAAACACCGCTCCAAGGAAATACGGATCGGCGAACCACAAGAAACCATTCGAGACAAGGGCGCAGAAATCCTCCGCGCTGACAGGTTTCTTGTGCCACATCAGGGCCTTTACGACTAGCAGTGCCTGCCGACGGTCAAGACCAAGGTCTGGGCTAACCAGAAGCCCCAACAACGCTTCGTTAGTCTTGAGTACCGACTCCGGATCCAGATAGTCATGCCCGTGTTCTCGAAGCATGCGAAGACAGTGAATCATGACCTCGACAGGCTCCTTCGCGCTGGCCGTACTCACGAGATTCTCGGTGCTAGCGTCTCCTCGCAAGCCCTCGTCGAAAGCAAGCATTTCCAACGCATTCCGCGAGTAGTGCGCGGGGTCGGGCGCCTGGTGATGAGCACCTCGGCCGCCATACTGCCGCGGATGATGACTAAGATCACGAATCGTAAGGTCATTCTGCCATTCGTCATAGAACAGGTGTTCGTAGACAGTGAGATTCTTGTCGTCACGACGTTCCCTGAATTCATCCCGTCTGGCACATACTGGGCAACGCCGTTCGGGATAAGATGGAGCTGGAAGTGAAATGAAAGAAGTAAAATGCATCCTGCCGAACAGGAGAGGTTTGTATGAGGAATCCTTTTCCTTGGCCGCCATTCTGGACCAAAATATCCTCTGGTAAACGGGAAACTCGTTGCAGAAGACCACGAGATGCAAAGATGTGACATTAGTCCCATAGTGGCGGTGGATCTCAGCCGCCAGACTCTTGAATGATGCACCGCCTCCAACGGCATCGTCCAGGATCATGACTCGTTTGGGTCGCAGTCCTCCTCCCTCGGGGAGAACATAGTTTCGTTCATCCGAGCGGGTTCTGCATAGGGCGACCTGGAAAGACGGGGCTCCGGAGTCATCTTGCCAGCCGGTTCGCAGCAACTCCGCCAACAGATAGGCGTTTGAGTGACATGGGTATACAACTAAGTCTATCTGGTGCTTGTGCGCATACCAGGCAAGTCTCGCTGCCACAAACAACCTTATCTCGGGTTCGGAAAGAAGCAGTTTGACGTCGCAAACATACTCCGAGTGTCGGGGACCATGCTTGTAGTGTTTATGACGCAGAGCCGCAAAGGTCTGAAACCAGCGGCTGACTTCCTCGCCAGAGACGGCGAGTTCGCCAACACCACCTAATGGAGTAGGCCATATGGACTTGGACCGCACAGGAATCAACTCTAGGCTTTCGGGGTCCACCCGCCATTCAGCAGCCGAAGTGCGGGACGGCCAGTGGATGCTTGCGTATTCCGGGCCGATCCGGACACTGAAACCGGGATCAAAGCGGACACCGAATCCGGGATGTAACCGGACAGGTAAACCGGGATGATACCGGACAGTTTTGGGGTATGACCGGAATGGGTGGCCGGCACGATCCCGGAATGAGGGATGCGAAGAGGGTAGCGACGCTGGAGAACTGAGACGTACTGTCTCACCTTTCTAAACTGGAAGGGGGAGACAGATGTCGAGAAAGCAGTTGTCCATGCGGAAGATTAGTGAAGTGGCGAGGCTGAAGGCTTCGGGGCTGAGCGTGCGGCAGATTGCGCGCAGTTGTAACGTGGCGCGCAGCACGGTGGCGGAATATCTGGAGCGGCTTGAGGCGTGCGGGTTGAGTTGGCCGTGGCCGCCGGAGTTGGCGGAAGAGGAGTTGGAGGTTCGGCTCTTTCGGCAGGCGCAGACGCGCGGGCGGGATGTGGAGCGACCGGTTTCGCAGTGGCCGAAGATCCACAAGGAACTGCAGCGGCGTGGCGTGACGCTGAGGTTGCTGTGGGAGGAATACCGCGAGACGTATCCTGAGGGGTACGGATACAGCCAGTACTGCGAGCACTATCGGCGCTGGGCCAAGACGCTCGAGGTGTGCCTGCGGCAGACGTACCCGGCCGGGAGAGGCTGTTTGTCGACTACGCCGGTATGACGATGCCGGTGAATGATCCGACCGGTGGCGAGGTGGTCTACGCCCAGGTCTTTGTGGCGGCGTTGGGGGCGAGTCATTACCTGTACGCCGAGGCGACGTTCAGTCAGCAACTGCCCGATTGGATTGACTCACACATCCGCACCTTGGAACGGCTGGGCGGAGTGCCCGCGATCCTCTCCCCCGACAACCTGAAGAGCGGGGTCACGCGGGCCTGCCGGTACGAACCGGACGTGAACCCGACCTATCTGGACATGGCCCGGCACTACGGCGTCGCGGTGATCCCCCGGCGCCCACGCAAGCCGCGGGATGGGGCCAAAGTCGAAAGCGGGGTCCAGATCGTCGAACGCGAAGTGCTCGCGCCGTTGCGCGACTACACGTTCTTCTCGCTGAACGAGTTGAACCAGGCGATGTGGGAACGGCTGGAGAAGGTCAACCAACGGCCCTTTCAGAAGCTGGATTACTCGCGGCAGGATCTGTTCCTGGAACTGGACAAGCCGGCGTTGAAACCCCTGCCGGCCACACGATATGAACTGGCGGACTTCCTCCACCCGACGGTCAACATTGACTACCACGTTGACGTCGTCGGGCATTATTACAGCGTGCCCTTCGAGTTGAAGGGCCAGAAGGTGGACGTGCGGTTGACCGTCCGGCTGGTGGAGGCGCTGCACAGAGGCAAACGCGTTGCCAGTCACGTGCGCGACGATCGCAAGGGCCGGCACACGACCGATCCGGCGCACATGCCAAAGGCCCACCGGGAACACTTGGACTGGTCGCCGAGTCGGATCATCCACTGGGCGCAAAAGATCGGTCCGCATTGCGCCACAGCCGCCCAGCGGATCATCGAAGGCCGGGACCATCCCGAGCAAGGCTATCGGGCCTGCCTGGGCATTATCCGCCTGAGCCGCAGTTATGACTCCCCGCGGGTGGAGGCGGCCTGTCACCGGGCGTTGGCCTTGGACGTGTGTTCGTACCGCAGCATTCACTCGATCCTGAGAAGCGGCAAGGATCGCGAGGCATTGCCAGGAGAGCAACCTCTCCTGCCGGTGTTCAGCCGCACTCACGACAACATCCGCGGTCGGGCGTATTACGCGCAGGAATCCGCCGCCGAACCGTGCCTGGTCACGGAGCAAGGAGGGGGATGACAAGACACGGCTCCCGTCCCGATCGCCTGCTATGGGCTCTGCGGGAGCCTCGCAACGGTGCAGACAACGACAACACGTGACAACCGGTTTTGAATGAAGGGAATACCGATATGCTCAATGAACAGACCATGACCAAACTTTACGCCATGAAACTCAACGGCCTGGCCGCTGGGTATGAAGAACAACGGCAGCAACCGCGAATGGCCGACTTGTCGTTCGATGAACGCTTCGGCCTGCTCGTGGATCGGCAGTGGCGTTGGCGTGAGGACCGCTCACTCAAGACCCGATTACACAACGCCAAGTTCAAGCTCCAAGCTTGCCTCGAGGACGTGGACTACCGGGCCTCGCGCGGACTGAAGCGCGCGCAGGTCGATCAACTGTCCAGTTCCGAATGGGTGCGCTTCCATCAGAACGTGCTCCTGACCGGCCCCACCGGGACGGGCAAGTCCTTCCTGGCGTGCGCCTTGGGCCAGAAGGCCTGCCGTGACGGTTACCGCGTCCGCTACTACGTGGCGGCCAAACTCTTCCGCGAACTGACCCAGGCTCACGCCGACGGCAGCTTCATGAACCTGAGCAGCACGTTGCTCAAAGCCGACCTGCTGCTCATCGACGACTGGGGCCTGGAGACGTTGAAGGAATCCCAATATCGCGACTTCCTGGAACTCCTCGATGATCGCCAGGGCTCCGGTGCCACGCTCATCACCAGCCAGTTCCCCACCAAGCTGTGGCATGACACCATCGGCAACCCCACGGTCGCTGATGCCATCCTCGATCGCTTGTTCCACAACGCCCATCGCCTCGAACTCAAAGGCGGCACCCTGCGGCCACCGCTTGGTGACGACGAGTGATCCTTCGCAGATCCCTGCCGCCTTCGCGGCAGGCTCTGAGTGACCCCATAAATGGGGGGAGAGAGAGAACAAAAACAACGTCGTCCCGATCGGAATCGGGACTCCGACTGGGACAAGACGACACAGTAACTCTTGACCCATTCCGGACACTATCGTAAATCATCAATCACAGCGTCGCTACGCTCCGATAAACTGTCCGCTTTGATCCCGGAATCGGTGGCCGTTTTGGCCGGAATGCGCAGATGCTCACTTTCTCACGAGCTAGGATGACAGTGCAGTCGTCAGGTAAACCCCGAATCCCCAGGCTCCCTTCGTCCGCAGTTCTGCCCATTCGTTCCTCGTTACGGGTATCGAGCAAGGCAATCACCCCGCCGATTCGCAGTTCAGCATCGGCGAGGATTCTACGCATGGTCTGGACCGTCCCGCAGTTGGAGATGACGTCAGTAAAGATGAGTACCAACGAGCCCGGTCTCACTTGGTGTCGCTCCGCAAACTCACCAAATTCACCCGCGAACGATGTGCGCGACCTTGCGACGAAGTGCCCACAGTTGTGCGTCCTGTCGGTAAGGCCGTCGGCTATCTGGTGCACGAACCAGTGGTTGGGCGAAGTGCAACTTGCCACAAGATCAAAACGGGCCGCCAGACGTTCTTCCATGGCCTTAGCGAGTTCAACTAAGTGACTTGAGAGAGAACGTTCAAACCCGAGTCGTCCACTCATGTCAGTTGCGGCGCTGCCGCGCGCAGTTCGCGGTGCGGAAAGAAGGAGATCGCAACGGAAGTACTTATCTGCCAGTGCCCCGTTTGGAAGCCGGATATAGGCCCATTCTTGCCCCCTGAGGTGCACCGTGGATTTCCGTCGAAGCATGCACTGCGCAAGGAGTCGCTTGTGCAACTTTCCAGTGAACGTGGCGCCAATTCTCTCTTGTATCTTCTCGTACGATACAACGGGAAGAAAACTTCCGGAAGGGGCGTCCAGACCAGTTGAGGTGTCTCGGGTCGTTGACTCCGAGAACAAAGGACATTGCCGCTTGACTGTTTCAGCCAGCGCCGCGATCTGTTCCCGTGTGAAACGCCCGCTCTTCTGATCCTCGTAAACGATCGATTTGCCGAGAGCAGCGTCTAGTGTTCTGCCAACGGCGTGTGCCGTGTTGGCATCCAAGTTCCCATTACCGGAGATGCCGTACCAGTAGGCATTGCCCTGATCCGTACAGAGGTAGAACGGGAGTGGTCCCCGCCATTCCGGCTCTTCCGGGTCCGTGTCCGCGGCAAAGGCTACCAGCGCGCCCTTTGCAAGTAGAAGCAGGCGTTCTGGTACGTTCACCGGTATAACGGGAGTTTCTGGTCTTGTGCGCACCCGATACCAACGGCGAATCGCGCGCAAGAACAGCGATGACTCGTGCTCACGCCACCGGAGTTCACTCCAGTCTAGGAAGACAGCAGTCGGACGCTGGGCCGTGCTCTGCCCGTCTGCTCGGATGATAGCATCCACCTCATCACGCACAAGGTCAGCGAATCGCTGAATTCTCTCTTCCAAGGTCAGGCCAGGGGGAATGCTGGCTTGGTCCCATTCGTCGCTGAGGAACACGATGTCAGGAGGACCAGATGCCCCGCAAACCCCAACCATGTGCCTGATGTGGCCGCGCGGAGCCCGGCGATGCTGTGGCGTCGTCTCTTCGCCGCGTGTGAGCGGCATCCATACTCGGACGAGCGTACCGAGCGGCAACGCACGTTCGCAAGCCTTGATGGTGAGTTTGCCCGACGCATGTCTGATACGCCACCTGCCGGACGTGATCTCCAGTATGCCTCGCTCGCGCGCCGCCAGACAGTCGAGACGGTAAAGACCGGGCGTTTCCGGCGAACGTTCATTCCTCTTCTTTGATGTCCCCTCCGAATCCGTCGCGAACTCAACCGTCTGCACGAATGGGCGCGCTTCATCTCCAATAGCGCCGTAGTCTGGGCATGCCGCTAGACGTGCCAAGACACGACGGGCCGCAGGCTCATCACCCAAGCACTCCTGACCCCAACGATACCGGAGGTGCTGGTGGATTCCCAGACCATCGTCCATTGCGGTCAAGCAGACGTACACATCATCGGTTGGAGGACCATTCCCAAGTTTCGGGGCGCCCAATTCACCATCTGCAATCAAACACGGACATTCGCCCTTGGGCACCCCCCATGAGTCATGTTCAGTTGCCGGGTGTACAAGGCGCACCATACTTAGGCCCAATGTGGCTTTCGCGTGTTCCCCGACGTTTCCACGCACTTGGCGAACAGCGAACTGCCCAAACTCCCCTGACGCAACCAAAGGACACTCCCGTAACCGTTCCCCTGCTCCTTCACGGAATAGCAGACGACTTATCGCGTCCTCGTAAGATCGGATCTGTGATTCTTCCTTCGCCTCCAGGTCGGATTGATCTCCGGTATGGCATACCTGCAACCCGAGAATCTCATCCGCCGTGCCAAGTGGTCCGAGGCTTGTGACTGGAGTCAGCGACGTCAACCGTCCAACCTCTTCTTCGCTGGCACCAAACTCCGGGGTAGCCCAAATTCTGAAGTACCCGACGGCCAGAAGTTGTCGGAACAGGCCATCAACAAAGAGTTTCTGTATGGACACAACGGGGTCACTAGTAGTGGACCCCAAAATTCGGACCAGTAGCTAAGTTAGACTTTTCAGGTTCTGCCAGGCATGAGAGAAAGGCAGGACTATGAGCAAAACGAAGCGGAAACGGTATACGGGGGCCTTCAAG
>Ga0118677_10001767_pt2 | contig 14457 bp, 9 predicted proteins | sample AliMusrvi5mmetaG_FD_86154 | JGI IMG/M metagenome (GOLD analysis project Ga0118677, IMG submission 86154) | reverse complement strand
GCCATCGCCAATCCGGGACCTTATGGGTTACAGGCAACCTACTATGATGTAAACGTGGGTTCGAACGACCGCAACAATGAAATACTGCTGTACGCCGACCATACACAGGCAAGCGAATATTATAATGTGAGCAGTCTTACCTATGGTGGTGGCGGTGCCCCCGACAACTTTGTCAGCTGGATGTTGACCTTTAACTATACAAACATCAGAAGTTCAGGTGTTAGTTCAGTTCAGCGCGAAGCGGTTCAAGCACTGGGGCGTCCTTGGGTACGCATGGCTACTCCTATTGGTGTATTTACAAACACATTCGCCGACAAGACGAATGATTCACGTTACGACGGTACTTTTACAACTGTTTACCATGCCAACTGGCCCAAGGGTGGTCTCACTCAAACTTCTTTGGTTAATGCCAACAGTATGTCGATTCTTCCGGGTGATGCAGTGCTGACTTTCCTAGACACTGATAATCCATCTATTACTTATCCTGCTTTAGGTTCTGCGGGTATAAGCAATATCGGTGCAGGTATATTACCAGGAAGAGCTGATTATGTGGTAGGACCAAGCGGCATAAGCCGATTGGTGTATCCGGGTATTTGGAAGCTTGGACCATACCGTACCGACAATGGTACCGGATTGGGACAACAGAATGCCGGTAGTACCCGTCCATTCCCAATTGCCAAATTCTCTGAATTATTCTTTATCGCCGCCGAAGCAGCTGTGAAGGGTGCGACAACATCAGCCGTATCCGGCACCTATGCAAATGATGGTACTGCCAGAGGATTGATTAATGTGATTCGTGCACGTGCAGGGAAATGGCGCTTTAATAATAACGGAAATGTTGCTAAAGTTGCAGACAACAGTGTCGCCATGGTAGCTGCCACACCCGCAACCATAGATATTAACTACATTCTGGCAGAACGTTCGCGTGAATATTATGGTGAAGGTTATCGTTGGTTCGATTTGGTACGTACGCAAACATGGGCAGCAATTGCCGGAACTTATCAAATTTGCGGAACGGCCAATGGAGATCATAATGCCGTAACAGTAACCCGTTCAATTCCGAATAATTACTATTTGCGCCCTATTCCGCAAGGTCAGCTTGATGGCATGGATGGCAGCACTGCTGATAAAGCTACTTATCAAAACCCGGGCTATTAAGCACTAATTATCAACGTTTCAATTTCAAATTAAACCAACTTCTCAGCTGTCAATCACCATGCAGGGAAGTTGGTTTTTTTAACTTTACAACCGCTGGAACAAGCCAACCCGGTGATTGTCTGTTGCTGTTTTGTCACTCCCGGAAGGCTTAAAAAACCCTGAAAATGTGCTATTTCATCATTGCCAGACCATACCTATGCTAAAAAAATACAATCATCAATATTTGATAGCGATCTGCTCTGTCATTCTATCGCTTTTAATCTCCTGTTCCAAGGATTCAAAAGAGGTTGTTCCTGACAATCCTTCGCTAATTGTGACAGACAATGTAACTATTGATGCCAGTACGACTTACCAGACCATTTCAGGATTCGGTGGTGCAAACGCAATTTGGGGAACTGATTACCTGACTTCGGGTGAGATGGCATTGGCTTTTGGAACTGGCGAAGACGGCCTTGGACTCTCCATTTTTAGGGTAAGATTGTCTTCGGTCAGAAGTGACTGGGCCGGATTGGCCGGGACGATTAAAGAGGTCAATGGCTACAAGGTAAAGGTATTGGCTTCCCCCTGGTCGCCTCCAGCCCAGTTTAAAAGTAACAACGATGTGGTAGGAGGAGGTTATCTTCTGGAAAACCATTATGCAGATTTTGCCGGCTACATCAATGACTTTATAGCTTATATGAAATCTCAGTCGGCAACTGTTGATGTGGTCTCCATTCAGAATGAGCCTGATTGGAAAGCTTCTTACGAAGGATGTGAATATGATGCAAATCAGCTATTTAATTTTGTAAGAAATTTCGCAGGTTCTATCAATGGGGCAAAAGTCCTTGCAGCAGAGTCTTTGAACTTTAACCACAACTATACCGACAATATCCTGAATGACGCTACCGCAGCCGATAACATCAGCATGGTAGCGGGCCATCTTTATGGATCGGGTTTGGCGGCCTATCCTTTGGCCGAACAAAAAGGTAAAGAAATCTGGATGACTGAACACCTGCTGAATCTGGACAGTGGCAATAAGCCTGAAAACTGGACAGCAACCACCGATCCCAATACCATCTGGTCCGAGACAATGGACATCATGCAGGAAATTCACTCCGCCATGAGCTACAACTGGAATGCTTATGTTTGGTGGTACATCAGGCGGTATTATTCATTTTTGGGCGATGGGGAAAAAGGCACTACCCGCGGACAAATCCTGAAAAGAGGATACGCAATGTCACAATTTTCAAAATTTGTCAGACCCGGTTATGTCAGGGTAAAAACAACAGAAGAGAATGCATCTTTGGGATTGAAGATTACAGCCTATACGGGTGACAACAAAACAGTCGTTGTCATTGTCAACCCATCCGGTTTGCTGCAGCCCCAATTGAATCTTGTTACTGCAGGATCAATTTCACAGGCAACCTCCTATACGACATCGGTTTCAAAAAACCGGGAATCAGCTATCCTGTCACCTGTAAACAACAAAGTGCAAGTCAACCTGACAACCAATAGCATTACTACAGTTGTGATCAGTAAATAATTGACAATGGACAATTGACAATTGTGATTGCCAGGGCTGCCATCTGAATGAAAAAAGTTAAACGAAGAACTGATGATAATAAAAATTAGAAAGGTCATAATTTTTGCCGTTGTTCTCCTCAGCACACATGTGTTGGTAGGTCAGGTGCGACTGCCGAAACTGATCAGCGACGGAATGGTGCTTCAACGCGACCTACCGGTAAAAATCTGGGGCTGGGCCAGTGCAGGGGAAAAGGTCACACTCAGTTTCAACCACACAAAATTTGAGGCGGTAACTGCTGTGAATGGGAAATGGTTGATCACCCTTCCGGCCCAGAAAGCCGGAGGACCGTTCGAAATGGTATTTACCGGCAAAGAAGGCAATCCCATAGGTCTGAAGGACATTCTATTTGGCGATGTCTGGCTTTGCTCAGGACAGTCTAACATGGAGCTCTCCATGCGGAGGGTGGCCGTGATTTATGGGAACGATGTAGCTTCATCAGCAAATTCCATGATTCGCCAGTTTACAGTTCCGGTCAGGTGGAACTTTGTTAGTCCGCAACTAGATATCCAGGGAGGAAAGTGGGAAGAAGCCAATCCGCAAAATGTCCTTTCATTTTCGGCTGTGGGATACTTCTTTGCACGTGAAATTTATGCCAGGTACAAAGTCCCTGTTGGGATTATTTTGTGCGCTGCCGGTGGCTCCAGTGCCGAAAGCTGGATCAGCGCCGAATCATTGAAAGCCTTTCCCGAACAATACCAAATAGCCCGCCAGCTTTCCGACACCAATTACCTTCGAAAACTGATCTCTTCTGAACAGTCAGCAATGACGAACTGGTTCAGTGAACTCAGAAAGAATGACTTGGGAAGAACTGAAATTCCATGGAGCACTCCCTCAACCGACGACTCTTCCTGGTCGAAAGTGCAAATTCCTTCTACCCTGAAGGAGGCCGGAATGGCCATTGAAAATGGAGTCGTCTGGTTCCGCAAGGAGATTGATCTACCTGAAAACTGTGAAGGCAAGGAGGCTCTCCTGGAACTTGGCCGCATGGTGGACAGTGATTCAGTATTTGTAAACGGAAAATTTGTAGGAACTACCGCCTACCAATATCCGCCCCGACGTTATCCCGTTGCATCCGGCATATTGAAAGCCGGAAAGAATTTCATTACCGTCAGGCTAATCAGCCAGTCTTCCACCGGAGGTTTTATCAAAGACAAACCGTATCAACTGGATGTGAATGGTAAAACATTTGACCTCATGGGAACCTGGAAGTACCAAATTGGGGCAAAAAGCGGACCCAGTCCACTGGCAACCTTCTTCCCGGGGAAACCGGTTGGATTGTACAATGCCATGCTTTTTCCCATTATCAATTATGCTCTGAAAGGAATAGTTTGGTACCAGGGAGAAGCGAACGCCGAACGAGCATCCGAATACAAATCTGTGCTGTCGACCTTAATCGGAGAATGGCGTAAACTATGGGGACAAGGAGAACTACCATTTCTGTTCGTCCAGCTCCCTGATTTTATGGAACCCAAAAATGAACCCTCGGATGGGGAATGGGCAACCCTGCGCGATCAACAGTTGAAAACCCTATTCGTTCCCAACACTGCCATGGCAGTAACCATCGGACTGGGCGAATGGAACGACATCCATCCGCTTCGGAAGAAAGAGGTAGGCCAACGCCTCGCTTTGGCCGCTGAAAAATTGGCCTATGGTGACAAAGATGTGGTTTTCACAGGTCCCATCTTCCAATCCAAAAAAATCAAAGGCAAAAAAATTGAACTCACCTTTTCCAATTGCGGCAGTGGACTGACCACTACCAACGGGAAGGAACTTAAATATTTTTCCATCGCCGGTGCAGATAGGAAATTCTCATGGGCCAAAGCTGAAATTACGGGAAATAAGATTCTGGTTTGGAACGAGAAAATTGACAATCCCGAAATCGTTCGTTATGCCTGGGCTGATAACCCTTCCGGGGCAAACCTATGCAACAGGGAAGGATTGCCGGCATCCCCATTTTCGACTGAATAACATGCCTAACGTATTGTCAAATTGGGGATAAACCATTATATTGGTTGAATTAATTTGGAGTGGGTCGAATAGCTCTTTACCAACCATGACTCATGAACTTTGAGAAGAAAAATAGAGAATAATTATGAAAAGCATCTTGGTTTTGTTCATCTGCCTTTTGGTACCGGTTCTCACCAACGCAGAGGATGGGTCGGAGCTTTGGCTTCGCTACAGGGCTTTGCCGGAACCAGTGTCAAAACAGTATGCGCAGCAACTTCAAAGTATCACTTTTGACCTCAACAATCCAACCCGGGTTATTGCAAAGAAAGAACTGGATCAGGCATTTGCCGGATTACTGAGAAGTAAACTGGTATCAAGCCGGAAAATTCAAAAAAACTCGCTGTTGGTCGGGACGCTGAAAGATCCTTTGGTTCGAAAACTGATTTCTGAAGACTCCCTCAAGTTGTGCGGTGAGGATGGATTTATCTTACAAAGCCTGGATTACAAGGGCGGAAAAGTTCTACTACTGGCTGCCAATCAAAATATCGGTCTGCTCTATGGAGTTTTCGAACTGATCAGGCAGTTGCAGCAGGAACATCCACTTGGCGGTTTGCATTTAGCTGAAAAGCCTGGCTACAACCGCAGGATTCTCAACCACTGGGACAATCTGGACGGTACGGTTGAGCGGGGATATGCCGGCCATTCCATCTGGAAATGGGATGAACTTCCCGGGATAATCAGTCCGCATTACATAGCCTATGCCCGCGCGAATGCCTCCATCGGGATCAACGGAACGGTCTTGAACAATGTGAATGCAAGCCCTAAAATACTAAGTGGAGAATACCTGGCCAAGGTGAAAGTAATAGCCGAACTGCTTCGACCCTATGGTATTCACGTCTACCTGTCGGTCAATTTTTCTTCTCCGAAAATTTTGGGTGGACTCTCCACCTCCGATCCTCTGGATGAGAAAGTAGCGGAGTGGTGGAAGAAGAAAGCCGACGAGATTTATGCCCTGATTCCCGATTTTGGCGGTTTCCTGGTAAAGGCCAACTCAGAAGGATTGCCGGGGCCCCAGGATTTTGGTCGCACCCATGCCGATGGGGCCAACATGCTGGCCGATGCGCTGGCTCCGCATGGCGGAATCGTGATGTGGCGCGCCTTTGTCTACAATCCCGACGGTGACGACCGCGCCAAACAGGCTTTCAAAGAGTTCATGCCACTGGACGGGAAATTTCGTTCCAATGTGATCATCCAGGTAAAAAATGGTCCTGTCGATTTCCAGCCACGCGAACCTTTCAGCCCCTTGTTTGGTGCGATGAAACATACCACGTTGATGCCTGAATTGCAGATTACAAAAGAGTACCTTGGTTTTTCAGATCACCTGGCTTATCTGGGACCTTTGTTTGAAGAATTTTTGAAGGCGGATACCTATGGAGAAGGTCCGGGCTCAACAGTGGCAAGGATTACCGACGGATCGGTATTCAAGGATAAACTTACGGCCATTGCAGGAGTAGCCAACATCGGGGAAGATGTAACCTGGTGCGGCAGTAATTTTGCACAGGCCAACTGGTATGCCTTCGGCCGGCTGGCCTGGAACAATACCCTCTCTTCCAAGACAATTGCAGATGAATGGATCGAACAGACTTTCTCTTCGGATCCTCAGTTTGTATCGGAAGTAAGCAATATGATGATGCAATCGAGGGAAGCAGTCGTCAATTACATGACCCCGATTGGGTTGCACCATCTGATGGGGTGGAGCCATCACTATGGTCCCGAGCCCTGGACCGATTTTCCCGGTGCCCGTCCCGATTGGTTGCCGAAATATTACCACAAGGCGGATACGGCAGGAATCGGCTTCGACCGTTCTTCCCGTGGAAGCAATGCAGTTGGACAGTATTCAGAACCTTTGCGTTCGCTGTACGATAATCCTGCAACTTGCCCTGAAATGTACCTGCTCTGGTTTCACCATCTGTCCTGGGATTATCGACTATCGAATGGGCACAACCTTTGGGATGAATTGTGCTACAAATACAGTTCCGGCGTTGATCAGGTGAAGGAGTTTCAGAAAACCTGGAACCGGATGAAAGGGAAGATTGACGAAGCAAGATACACCGAGATTCAGAATAAACTGGCCATACAGGTAAAAGAGGCCATCTGGTGGAGGGATGCCTGCCTGCTTTACTTTCAAACATACTCCCACAAACCGATTCCAGGAGAACTGGATCCTCCAGTTCATCAATTGGATCAACTCAAAAAACAGAAGTTTAATCTAAAAAACCACAATTAGCAATGAGATCAACCACCCAGAAAATTTCGGTTTTCGAAAAGATCGGTTACAGCTTGGGCGATTTGGCCGCCAACCTGGTATTCCAGACACTGATTACCTATTTGGCCTATTTCTATACCGATATCTATGGACTAAAAAGCAACGATGCCTCCATTATCATGTTGGTGGTAGGGCTGACAGCTGCATTCATCTTTAATCCCATCATTGGATTATTGGCCGACAGGACCAATTCAAAATGGGGCAAATTCAGGCCGTGGATACTTTTCGCAGCTGTTCCGCTGGGTGTCGTTGCGCTTCTTGCTTTTTCAACACCCAACTTTTCCTACAAGGGAAAACTCATTTACGCAGCGGTAACCTACTCGCTTTTGCTGATGTTGTATGCTTCGAGTAACCTGCCCTACTCGGCACTGAGCGGTGTGTTGACCGGCGATATGGGCGAAAGGAACAGCATCTCCTCTTACCGTTTTGTGGCCGTCATGTTTGCCCAGTTCTTTGTGCAGGTATTCATGTTGCCAATCATTATCTATGCCGGCCACGGTGACAAGGCAGTCGGGATTGAATCCGTAATGACCTGGATGGCGATAGTTGGTACCATCATGTTGTTGATCACCTTTTTTACAACCAGGGAACGCATTGTTCCAACTGCGGAACAAAAATCCTCCATCAAAGAAGACTTATCAGATCTCGTCAGGAACCGACCCTGGCTGATTATGCTCAGCCTGACCATTTTACTGTTCATTACCCTTGCCATGAAGGGCGGTTCGTATGTCTTCTATTTTAACAATTATGTCGACAAAACGGCACTGGCCCGGTTTATCAATCCTGTTATCTCTGTGTTATCCGGCATGGGAATCAATTTCTTTGGATCAGACCCGGTAGCTGCCGGATTTGGATTGTTCAATGCAGGCGGAATTATCTTCATGATTGTGGGAATTTCAGTCTCGAAAAAATTGGCAGATACATATGGCAAACGGGATGTTTTTAAATATGGCTTGCTCGTCGCAACCCTGTTCATCCTGCTCTTTATCTTTTTCAAACCGGAAAATGTATCGCTGATGTTTGGTTCACAAATCTTGCATGGGTTCTTCTATGGGATTACGATTCCAATTCTTTGGGCCATGATTGCCGATGTGGCCGATTATTCGGAAATGAAAACCAACCGCAGGGCAACTGCCATTATCTTTTCTGCCATGATGGTCGGACTCAAGGCTGGGTTGTCGATTGGTGGCGCATTGGTTTCATGGATCCTGGGTTTATACGGATACATCGCCAAAGAGAGTGCGGTTGCAGGGATCGAAATTGTACAACCAAAATCTGTCTCAGAAGGGGCCAAACTCCTGGTAAGTATTTATCCTTCCATTCCTTTCTTGTTGGGTGTTGGACTGCTCTTCTTCTATGTCATCGACAAGAAAATGGAGGTCAAAATTGAAGCAGAATTGAAAACGCGAAGGGAAGGAAACTGAAAGTGAAAAGTTGAAAGTTGTCAGTGGAAAACTGAGAGGTGACAGTGAGATCAGCATAAAGAGTTCAGGCAAATTGGGAAAAGATAGATCAAACACAAACGTATATTATGAAAATCAAGATTATTATGGCGGTGATGGCAATGGTTCTGCTGGCATCGGTTCAAACCATGGCCCAAAAGACATTGGGTGAAGCCACAAAAGGCAAGTTCCTGTTCGGAGTTGCCGTCAACAGTTGGCAAGTCAATGGTGTTAACCCGGTCGAAACAGAGCTGATTGCAAGAGAGTTCAGTGCGGTTGTTGGCGAAAACTGCATGAAGCCCCAGCCCATCCATCCGGAAGAGAACCGCTTCAACTGGGAAGATGCCGACAAACTGGTCGCTTTCGCGGAAAAGAACAAACAGGTGGTCACCGGCCACTGCCTGATCTGGCACTCTCAAATTGGCAAGTGGATGTTTGTGGATGACCAGGGGAAAGATGTATCGCCCGAAGTGCTGAAGGAGCGCATGCACCAGCATATTGCTGCTGTTGTTGGACGCTACAAGGGCCGGGTAAAAGGCTGGGACGTTGTGAACGAGGCCTTTGAAGACAACGGCTCTTACCGCAACAGCAAATTCTTCCAGATTCTGGGCAAGGATTTCATCAAATACGCCTTCCAATTCGCCCACGAAGCCGATCCGGATGCAGAATTGTACTACAACGATTACAATGTGGAAAATCCTGCCAAATGTGATGCGATAGTTCAACTGGTAAAGGAACTCAAGGCCGGTGGTTACAGGATTGATGCCGTTGGCTCCCAGGCACATATGCACATGAATTCGCCAACATTGGATGCTACAGAGACCTCCTTCAAAAAGCTGAAGGCTGCTGGGGTTAAAATCCTGATTACCGAATGGGATATCTCAATTCTCCCGAGTCCGTTTGATGGGGCAGAAATTTCTAAAAATTTCAGTTATTCTGAAAAAATGGATCCCTACCGGGAAGCGGTACCCGACTCCGTCCAGCAGAAATGGAACAAACGCATGCTGGATATGTTCGGACTCTTCCTGAAATACAACGATGTGGTGGCTCGCGTCACCATCTGGGGACTGACCGACAACACCACCTGGCTGAACAACTTCCCGATCAGGGGAAGAAAAGATTATCCCGTGCTCTTCGACCGCAACAACCAGCGCAAAAGTATCGTAGATGAAATGATTAAGATGGCAGAAAAATACAAATGATGAAGAAAGCAAAGTATTTGGTTGAGAATGACTTTATGGCTGATCCTGCCGTTCACCTGTTCGAGGGAAAGCTGTACATCTATCCTTCCCACGACCGTGAATCGGGCATCCCGGAGAACGACAACGGCGATCATTTTGATATGAACGACTACCATGTATTCTCTACTTCGGATGTAGAAAGTGAACCTTTGACAGACCATGGCGTAGTGTTGAAAGTTAGCGACATTCCCTGGGCAGGACGACAATTGTGGGATTGTGACGTGGCGTACAAGAATGGGAAATACTACATGTATTATCCTTTGAAAGACAAGACCGATATTTTCCGCCTGGGAGTAGCCATCTCTGAAAGTCCGGCCGGTCCGTTCGTTCCGCAGCCCGATCCGGTCAGGGGAAGTTACAGCATCGATCCGGCCGTCTTTGAAGATATTGACGGAACCCATTACCTGTATTTCGGAGGATTATGGGGTGGCCAGTTGCAACGTTACCATGACAACAAAGCATTGGAGTGCGCCTGTTTGCCTTCCGGGGATGAAATGGCACTGCCATCCAGGGTAGTTCGTTTGTCGGAAGATATGCTTGAGTTTGCAGAAGAACCCAAACCCGTTGTGATCCTGAATCAGGATGGAACACCCATGAAGGCAGGACAGGAAAACCGGTTCTTCGAAGCCTCCTGGATGCACCGATACAAAGGCAAGTATTATTTCTCCTATTCAACTGGCGACACGCACCTCTTGTGCTACGCTACGGGAGACAATCCATATGGGCCATTTACTTACCAGGGCATAATTCTAACCCCGGTGGTCGGCTGGACGACCCATCATGCGATTGTGGAGTTTAAGGGGAAATGGTACCTTTTTCACCACGACAGCGTCCCTTCCGGTGGAAGGACCTGGTTGCGCAGCCTGAAGGTCGTTGAACTGGAATACCAGGAAGATGGATCCATTCAAACAATTGAGGGGACAGCATCATAGTTTGTGAAAGTGAAGAGAAGGTGTAGCGAAATTGCACAGTTCTCAGGGCAAAATCTCCCGGACTTAAGAAGACGGTGGTTGAACTTTCAAGCAAATAAAAGCAGAATATTTAGCTCTGATATTTGAGATAAATTTATTGAATTCCGCTTATCTTTGAGAGTCATTAACTGCTCAATCCGCTAAATTTAGTATGCCATGATCGAAAACAGTATCCTGGAGAATATCGAAAATCCACAGCAGCTTGAAATGCTTTTTCAAGCCGACAAAAAGGGGTTTGAACAAGCATTTTTCAAGGTCTATCCTGAAATTTCAACATTGAAAACGGTAGAATTCTGGAAAGCCCGGCTGGAGTATGATCAGACCGGTATCAGCAAACGGATGTTCAATCCCAAAGACATTCTCTTTGTGGTCATCACCTGCATCCTAACGGGACTGCTGATTAAGATTCCGATGATTTTCAACCTGGATGTGAAAACGTTTTTATTCTATGAAAAAAATGCCGCACTGATCGTATTCCTGGGATTATCCGTCTACTCCTTTCTGACCAAGGAATGGATTGACAAGCGAGCGCTGTTTATTTCTGCCGGGGTATTTATTGTAGTTGCAGTGTATATCAACCTGTTGCCATCAGTTAGGGAAAGCCAGTCGATGAACCTTGCCTACATCCATCTGCCTCTTTTGTTCTGGTGTGTTTATGGGTTTATATATACTGATTTCGACACGAAGGACCAATCCAAACGCATCGATTACCTCAGATACAACGGCGACCTGGCCATTTTGAGCGGACTCATCCTGATTGCCGGCGTGATTTTAGCTGGAGTTACGATAGGCTTGTTTCACGCCATCGATCTGAAGATTGACCAGTTTTACAGGGATTACATTGCCATCTGGGGATTGGTTTCTGCGCCTGTTGTGGCCACCTACATCATTCGGAGCTATCCTTCCATGACCAATAAAATTGCACCCATCATCGCATCCATTTTCAGTCCGCTGGTTTTGATTACCCTGGTGATATACCTGATCAGCATTCCTTTTGCAGGCAAGAACCCCTACAATGACAGAAATTTTCTATTGGTATTCAATCTGATGTTACTCGGAGTGATGGGACTGATTACATTTTCCGTCTCAGAAACTTCGATTCAAAAGAAACAAAGATTCAATGAACTGATCATTTTTTTAATTGTTGCATTGACGCTGGTTATTGACCTGGTTGCCCTGTCGGCTATCCTCTACAGGGTCGGAGAATTTGGATTTACTGCCAACAGAGCAGCGGTCCTTGGTTCCAACCTGTTGATATTCTGCAACTTGATCCTCGTTGTAATAGATCTCTACAAGGTAATCTTCAAGCAGAAGGATATCAGGCAGGTTGAACTGACCATTGCAGCTTATCTGCCGGTCTACGCCATCTGGACCATTTTGGTTGTCTTTGGATTCCCATTGGTATTTGGCTTAAAATAGCACATTAACTTCTAAATGACAGATCGTTGTGTTTCCGTGACATTAGTGGAATAAGAAGGAGCCAGCCAAAGGGGGAAAGCTTTTTTGCTGATTCTTTCCGATATTACAAGTCTACATGATGAAGTTTTTCTCTCGTTTTCGATTAAGAGCTAAATTTAAACAGTCTCTTAGTCTTTTTGGAAAAAGGCAGACAGATTTTTAGGTGCCATGGCATGATCCAGTTCAAATCTAATTTCAATCTGTGTCCCTTTGCCTATCGAACTTGAGATTTTCATCTCTCCATGGTGGATGTCAATTATTTTTTTGGTTAGGGAGAGGCCGATTCCTGAACCAGTGATCCCCACGGCATTGGTTGCCCTGAAAAATGGTTGGTAGATATCCTCCAATTCATTGGCGGGAATTCCGATTCCTTTGTCCGTTATGCGAATGGTCACAAAGTCGTTTTCTGCCTCCAAAACGGTTTCCACCGGATGATGTCCCGAAAATTTGCATGCGTTGTCAAGCAGATTGATCAGGGCAATTTTCAATAAATTATCATTCCCGTAGATTGTGATTTTAGCCGGATCGTCTGGGAGAAGCGAAAGATGAACCTTCACCCGCCCTTTGTATTTGGTTTTTTCAAAATAGTCATTGATCAACCAAAGCAATTCATCAATCCTTATAGGAGTACGTTCGAGCCTGGTAAAATCGAAATCCGCCTGTGCCAGATTCAGGAGGTTCCTGGTAAGTAAATCGAGTCTTTCCGCCTCAGAAGTTATTTTGCTGAGCGATAAAATATATTCCTTGACAGACCTCTCCTTTGATAGAGTTATTTCTGTTTCACCCAAAATAGCTGTCAAAGGATTTCTCAATTCATGAGACGCATTGCTGATAAAAGTCTTCTGAAGATCGAATGCATGATCTAGTCTGTCAAGCATTTGATTAAGCGTTAGGGTGAGGTCTGACAACTCATCATTGCCGTCAGGGGTTTTCAATCTCTGATTTAGATTGGAGGCATTGATTGTCTTTACATTTTTAAGAATATGCCCGATGGGCAAAAATATTTTTTTCGAATAGAAAATGCCGATAAAATAGATGAATACCAGACTTCCAAAGAATATCAACAACAGCAGTTTCAAAAGATGTTGCTGCTTGTCGATACCTATCTTGTCAACAGCATAAATGATGATGATAAATGTACCTTGATTATCAGGGTAATAAATTCCGCAGGCCTGATTGTCCTGATAATTGAATTGTACTTTATGGCCTGTGAGCAATTTTTCGACGAGTCTCTTTGGAATGATTTTAGTCAAAGAATCAGAAACCAATTTTTCGTTTTTAATATCCAGAATAATCTCATGTGCCTCAGGAAGGCTCATGGAGTTCTTTTCCATGATCTCATCGTACACCTGTTTGCTCAGCTCATCTTTTTCAAAGTATTTCTGCGCAATGAAATCGGCTTTTTCCTGAAGGCGGGAATAAAAATCGCGCTTTGTGTAGTCCTCCGACAACAGGTAGATAAAAGCGAACGAAAAAAAGATGACCACACTGGAGAGTATAGTGAACAACAGGGTCGTTTTCAGTCGAAGTTGCATATCATTCCTCCTTTAATACATAACCCATACCAATTACGGTATGGATCAGTTTTCTGTTGAATCCGGCTTCCAGCTTATTTCTGAGATAATTGATGTAAACCTCAACGATGCTGGTGTTTAAATCCACATTGTTGTCCCAGACATTTTCAAGTAGGGTCGTTTTGGATAATACCCTGCCGGGATTCGCCAGTAGAAATTCCAGAAGGCGGTACTCTTTGGAGGTGAGTTGCAATTTCTGCCCAGAACGAGTGACGGTCTTGGTCCCTGTCTCCATGACCACATCAGCAAACGTATATTTATCGGTGAAATTTCCAAGGTTTCTTCTTCTGAGCAACGAATTGATTCTTGCTATCAGTTCCTTGAATTTAAAAGGTTTGACCAGATAATCATCGGCTCCGGTATTCAGTCCTTTTACGATGTCATCGGATGACCCGAGTGCGGTAAGCATGATGATCGGAATTGCATATCCGACTGTCGACCTGAAACGCTGACAGAATTCGATTCCATTGAGTTGCGGCAGTATCAGGTCAAGAATGATGAGGTCAAATTCCCGATGGGTGGCGATACTGAGTCCCATAGCTCCGTCGAAAGCGACTTCCACACTGTGTCCCTCCTCTTCAAGACCCCTTTTAATGAAGGAGGAGACATTCACTTCATCCTCAATGACGAGAAAGTTTGCCATAAAAATATTTTAATTGTAACTGATTCCCTCACTAAATTAGGTATTTCACCCATCCCTATTCCCTTTTTATGTGAAATTTCTGTAAAACAGCATTGCTAATGCAAGTCTGCCGCTATTTGTAGAACTTTCTGTA
>Ga0118677_10010175_pt1 | contig 14458 bp, 13 predicted proteins | sample AliMusrvi5mmetaG_FD_86154 | JGI IMG/M metagenome (GOLD analysis project Ga0118677, IMG submission 86154) | reverse complement strand
CTTGGGAGGAATGCCAGGGTGGGCCGCATCCGGTCCCGGACGCCCCGACGCTCCATAAGCAAGCTGCCACGGAATGAACAACCGCCGCTTGCCGCCGATCTTCATGCCGGCAAAGCCCTGATCCCAGCCCGGAATCAGCCGCCCGAAGCCCTGCGGAAAGGTGAAGGGCTGCGGATCGCCGAGCTTGGGCTTTCCGTCGTCGCCCATCACCGGCTTGCCGTCCTTGTCCAAGAGAGGATTGCGGTGGTCGAAGGACGAGTCGAACTTATGCCCATCGTCGGGCCTCTTGTTGTCACCAAGCCAACCCGTGTAGTTCACCTTGTACATCTTGTTCGGCTCGGCATCAGCGCCGGTGCCGATGGTGATGTCCTGGTAGCGTAGCGTGAACGCCGATTTAATGAGACCCTTCTCCACGGGTACGCCGGGGGGCAGCTTTGATGCGGTCGAAGCCGCCGTGGAATGGGCGGCAGTGGCTCCGGACTTGGTGGCGGCGGGCCTGGCGGCAGTAGCGTGGGATGCCGGCTTGGCCGCAGTTTGTGCGCTGACGGCGGCTGTGGCGGCCACCAACAACAGAATCAAGGCTGTGTATTTCATGGCTTGCTAGTCTCCAGCTGGTTAGCTTGTTTCTCCACGGGAGTGTAGCAGCCGCTCCCGCGAACTCTCATTGATTCTAAACAAAGGCACGGCACGGACGGTTGGCTTTAGATCCCCGCCAGCATTCCCGCCAGCAGCGCGATTCTGGGCGCGAGATGCTCCACCACAATCGATTCGTGCCGCGCGTGGGCTCCCTCGCCAACCGCACCCATCCCGTCCAGAGTGGGCACGCCCAGGGCGGCTGTGAAGTTGCCATCGGAAGCGCCCCCGGTGGAGGCCTCGTCCAAGGTTAGCCCCAGTTCCGCAGCCAGAATCCTGGCCCTTCGATAGAGTTTCACGGTTCCGCGGCTGCGCTCCATCGGCGGCCTGTTGATTCCGCCCGTCACGGTCAGCGAACAGCGCTTGTCGACCGCCTTCAACCCGGCAAATTTGCGTTCGATGCGCGGCCCGTCCGCTTTGCGGGCAATCCGCACATCCACCTGAGCCCAGGCCTCAGCTGGAATCACATTGGTTTTTGTGCCTCCACCCGCCACGCCCACGCTCACGGTCAGGCCACGCTTCAGATTCGTCCAGCCGCTCACCGTCTCCACCACGCGCGCCAGCTCGCAAATCGCACTTGCCCCTTTTTCGAAATCCACGCCCGCGTGCGCTGCAACTCCGTTCACCTCGATATGCCACACGCCAGTTCCTTTGCGCGCGGTTTTGTACGCCAGACCCTGCGCCGGCTCGAGCACGTACACAGCCCTGCACTCGCCCGCAAGCCGCTCGGTGATGGGCCGCGAAACCGGACTGCCCACCTCTTCATCGCTGGTCAGCAGCAGCACAATCTCCCGGTCCAATTGGTTGGCTTCCGTCAGCATCTCCAAGGCGGTCAGCGCCATGGCCACACCCGCCTTCATATCCAGCGTCCCCGGGCCGCAGAGCCTTCCCTCGCTCAGGCGACAGGGCATAGTCTTCAACGTTCCTATGGGCCACACGGTGTCCAGATGCCCAAGCAGAAGAACCCGGTCAGCATCGGCGCCTTTCTTGCGCGGGCCGAACCGCGCTTCCAGCACGTCGCCAAACCCGCGCTGTCGATGCAATTTGACCCGGCCACCCAGCCCCCTGGCGTGCGCAGCAGCCAGCGCAACACATTCGTCCACGGCGGCTTTTACGTCCGAAGGCGACTCGGTCTCCACCAGCTTTCGCACCAGATCCAGCAGCGTCCGCTCCTTGCGGCGTGCCCCTGCCAGCAGGGCGCGCATGGGAATCGTAGCATCGGTGGCAGTGTCCATCTGTCTTCCTTTCAGGTGCTCATCGCATCGGCCAAGCCGGAGATTCCCTGATTCTACGACCTTAAGAGTGAGGCACTCCAGCCCGTTTCCTTCCAAAATGGTGGCCTATTATGCGCATAGTGTGGCAAAAATACCACAAGACGGCTTTCCGCTCCCCGTCTAATCTAACCGATGTACTCGTTTGCATCTTTGGAGCAGGCATTTGGCCAATCCAGCACACCTGGAACAAACCGTAGCCGCACCCATCGAGCTTACCGGTGTAGGGCTGCACTCAGGCGCCCCGGTCACTCTGCGCCTGTTGCCCGCTCCTGCCGGATCTGGCATTGTTTTTCGCCGCACCGATCTCGACAACTTTGAGATTCCTGCCAACGGCCGCAACGTCGCCAAGGTCAGCTACGCCACCAGCCTGATGCGCCAGGGCGTACTCATCTCCACTACCGAACATCTGCTTTCCGCGCTGATCGGCATGGGCGTCGACAACGTCATTGTCGAACTGGACAACCTTGAGTTGCCTATTCTCGACGGCAGCGCGCTGCCTTATGTGCAGGCTTTTCTCAACGTAGGCATCCGTACCCAGCGCCGCCGCCGCGAGACCATCCGCGTACTTCGGGCCGTCGAGGTACGCGAGGGAAACAAGTTCATCGGCGTCTACCCCGGCTCCGGCTATAGCATCTCCTACGCAATCGACTTTCCCGCCCCCATAGGCCATCAAATGGCTTTTATCGACCTGGCTGCCGAGACTTACGGTTCCGCCATCGCAGCGGCCCGCACCTTTGGCTACAAGACCGACGAGAAGCGTCTCCGCGACATGGGCCTTATCCGTGGCGCGACGCCGGAAAACGCCATCATTCTCGGCCCCGGTGGTCCGGAGAATGGCCCCTTGCGTTTCGCAGACGAATATGTCCGCCACAAGGTGCTCGATCTGATTGGTGACCTGGCCCTCGCCGGACGCCGCATTGAGGGCCACGTGGTGGCCGAGCGCGCCGGCCATGCCATGCATACCGCCCTGGTTTCGCGTCTGCTCAAAGACCGTTCCGCCTGGGAACTGGCCCACGTCCCCGTGGAAACGGCCCCGGCTCAAGTGGAGGATGCTGTTGCGGTAACGCTCTCCGGCTCGGGCGCCCCTGCCCTTGTTGGCGCATAGCGCCGCGTTTCAGTTTTTCCCTTGTTTCCGGCTCACAGCGGATATGGCAGAACGACCCATACACGGCAAGTTGAACAATCCCGGTCTTTTTCATACAGCGCCGACCCGCGTGTCGATTTAGACTGAGTACATATCCCGGCTAAATTAACTCCGTGATTTCACGCGAGGATAAAGACTCGAGGAACAGTTCATGGGCTCCGGCACTCCGCATACATTTCGAATTCCTGTTGTCCTGCTTGCACTAGCCGATCTGGCGATCCTGGCAATGCGTCTGCGGCCCTGGCCTGAGATCGCAAATCTGCCCGGCCAGGGCACAACCGGCTATGACCCGATTATCAGCCTGTCGGCATACGTCTTTCTTCTCTTCTGGATCGGAGGCAATAGCGACGTTGTGGTCCGCAAGGCGCTCTCGATCGGAACCATGCTCGGTGTGCCGGCCGGCCTGCTCGCCATCGGCTACGTTCTGCTCGGGGAGCAGCATGCGCAGCAGGTCATTTTCTACCAGATAGGCTTGCTGGTTGCGGCCGCAATTTTGTGGGGCGTCGCCGGGCTGCGCGGTTCCAGGGTGGCGGCCAGTCCTAATGTCGGCATCGGAGCGGGTGTATGGAGCGCCATGATCAGCGCGCTCATGGCCTGCGCCGTGATTCTGGCCAGGATCGATCTGAATAATCCCGTTCCGCAGTCGCCCGACCCGTGGAAGCAGTACCAGGGCCTGGCCATCGGCAACCAGTCCATCCAGTCGCTGGTCCACTCCCTGAACACGGCCACGGGCTTTCTGCTCATCGCTCCGCTGGTTGGCGGAACCGTCGGCCTCATCTTCGCCCTGATGGGACAGAACGAAAAAGGCTGAAGCGCCGGACTGGCGTCTTCAATAGAAGCAGGTAGAGGGGACCATTAAATGCATGGATATGCCGGCAGGCATTCCCTCGGGGAGCTTTGCCTGGAGAGAGGCTATAGCGGCCTCTTTGCGTAGGAAACCTTCGTCCTGCCGAAAAAAGCTGGAGCCCAGGCGGCGAGTTCGAGGCGTGTGCAAATATTGATTGAAAAGTAACTGCCGAGTTGGCGGTGATTGGCCCGGAACGCGCCGCACGGGTTTAGAATCAATGCAAAATATGAAATTTCAGTATTTGTTGCTCATCATACTCTTCGGCTGTTTGCAGTGTGTTGCTCAAGTACCTCGCGACAATAAATCACATCGAGGAAGTGCTGGCTTTGTCCTGCGAGCAACCAACAATCAGGATTGTCCGGTACCCAAAGTTGCTCCTCAAGTATTCTCGGACGGCAGAATGATATTCGGTGTGGTTGACACGCTATATGTGACCGACCCTGATGGGGCAATTGCGTGGAAATACGTAACCAGAGGCCCTGCCGAAGCCCTTAGCATTTACGCTCCCCCTGCTTTCAACCCCAAGATCAACGAAATTGGCGTGGTCGGGTGCGATCTTTTCTTTGTTCGATTGGATGCTACGTCCGGCAAAGAGAAGTGGCGCTATAGCGGCAACAGTTCGTCCATCTTCAAACAGATTGCTCCTTACGGCTCAGGCTTCTTAGTAGTCGTCAGTTCGAAAGACGGAGACGCAGTGCAGTATTGGAGCGACGACGCTGAAGACGACATTCCACAAGCTCAATTTCCTTCCGGTGCGACACTGATGGTCAACGGAGCAAGAATCTACGCTGTTCGCAGTTTCAGCCGTTCCGCTCGGGTGCAAGAGCTCCGTCTAAACAAGAGTAGATGAAAATAGATCGCCGTCAACAATTAACGGTGGGTTCGCAGGTTCTGTATAGCTGTCGGTTTGTCGGCTACTCGGAAGTATCGCCAACTTGAAACTCTGAAAGGCAGCCGCAGATCCTCACTGTGTTCAGTGATGACGCTACTGTGGGTAGAGGATGGTGGTGCCGGCCTGGAGGCCGGCGCTACCCATTTGCGGATAAGTTCTGAATCAGGGGGTTTCTACGTAAACAGAATCCGCATCGGCTCCAGCGCGGCGAAGCTCTTTCCCTCGGTTGCCAGAACGCCCGTCTCCGGATTGCGCGCAAACACGCTCAGCAGGTTCGAGTCCTGGTTGGCCACCAGCATCCAGCGCTCGGAAGGGTCCAGCACAAAGTTCCGCGGAATCTTGCCTCCGCAGTTGGACCGCCCCATCGCTGTCAGGCTTCCCGTCGCCGGATCGGCTTTGAAGGAATACAGAAAATCGTTGTCGCGGTTGGCGAAGTAAACAAACTGCCCATTGCGCGAAATGACCGCATCGCAAGCGCGCGTGGGGCCGTGATAGCCCTCCGGCAGCAGTTCAATTCGTTTGCCCAGCGTCAGGCTGCCGTCCGTCTTGCTCCACTCCAGCACGTCCACGGTGGAAGCCAGTTCGTTGACGCAGTAGGCGGTGTGGCCGTTGGGATGGAAATGCAGCGTGCGCGGACCGGACCCCGGCGCGCCCTTGTAGCTGCCTGCCGGCGTCATCGCGGCGGTCACCGGGTTCGACTTGTAGATGTGGATGCAGTCCCCGCCCAGGTCGTTGATATACGCAAAGCGGTTGTCGGGCGAGAAGGACGCAAAGTGGGCGTGCGCGGTGTCTTGCCGTTGCGCGTTGGGCCCGTGGAAGCTGTAGTGCTCGGTCCAGACTGCCAGGCTCAGCTTGCCCTCGGTAATCACAAAGCTGGCCGCGCTGCCGCCCACGTAATCCGAGGCGATCAGCATGTGGCCGGTATGATCCACGGCTACATCGCTCGAGCCCACTCCAGCCGAGTTAACAGCTGAAAGCGGATGCAGCTCCCCATTCTCCACGCGGAAGCTGGCTACCTCGCCCGTCGGCTTGCCCTCAAAGAGATTCAGCTCCGACGCCGCGTAGAGATACTGGCGCTCGTGCGAGAAAGCGAGCCAGGCCACTTTGGGCAGCTTGGCAGCCACACCGGCCGCTTTCAGCTCGCCGGTAGCCTCGTCCCAGTCGTAGGCCAGAATTCCATCCGGGCCGCCCGAGGCGACAAACACGCGCCTGTGCCTGGCCTTCGAAGTGGCGGGCACAGTCCCGGCAAAAGAACTTGAAACGGCGGCGGAAGCAAGTGTTGCGGCTGAAGCGGTCATAAGGAAGTCACGGCGCGAAAGATTTTTCATAGCAGAAAAAATTGTCGCCGATGGAGCATGGTATGCGCCAGTCGCCAGGCTCTCTGTCTTGCCGAATCCCCGAAGCCTCCACTTCAGCGTTTTGGATTTGACAAAGCTCCCCACTCCTCTGGACTCACATCCCGCGCATGTTGCGAGAAGATCCAGAGGTGACCGTCGATATCCTCGGCGCCATACTGCCGCTCGCCGTAGATGGTTTCGTTCAGCTCCTCCACAATCCTGGCGCCCGCGTCTCTGGCCCTCTCGCAATGCGCGTCCACATCTTCGACAAAGATCGTAAGATTCTGCGTCCCGTAGCCAAGACGCGCTGGAATCAGGCAACCCTGCCGGGCGTTGCGCAGCATCACGTATGCCTGGCCCAAATACATCTGCACTCCGCTCACCGGGTCGCCGTAACGATAGGCTTCTATGAAGCCAAAAACGCGACTGAGCCAGGCGCAAGCCTCTGCCACGTTCTGATATCCAATATGCGAAAGTAATGCGTCAGTAGGGACGGATCGATTCTTCATGCCCATCATCCTATTCGCTTTCAGCGATCCTGACTGTCTCGTATTCACCGGAGTTTGTAATTTCTACGATGCGGGAAAGAACGTAAGCAGGTCGGTGCCTAGAAACCGGCAGCCGGAGGCTGAGCCAACCGGAAATATCTCTTCGCGCGCGCTACATCCTTGAAAATCTGTGCCTTCAGGGCTTCCGGCGACGGCCATTCGATTTCGCCGCGCAGCCGCATCAGAAACTCGAGTTCCACGGGCGTTGTTTCATCCATCTCAACCGGCTGGAAGTCCAGGATGTGCGACTCGACGGCAAAAGAGGCCTCGCCGAACGTGGGCCGATTGCCCACATTCGTCACCGCCTGAAACGCGCGCCCAGCCACCTTCAGCCGGGTTACATAAACGCCAAATCCCGGCAGCAGGCCGTCATACGCAGCCAGATTGACGGTCGGCACCAGCAGCCGCGTTCCTATCCCGCGTCCCCGGGCCTGCGAGGAGACGACGGCGAACGGCCGTCCCAGCATCCACCGCGCCCGCCGCACATCGCCCGCGGCCAGCAGCGCTCGAATCGCCGAACTGGAAACTTCCATCCCATGCACCCGCACCGCATCATGCACATACACGGCAAATCCGAACTCCGCGCCCAGTTCCCTAAGTTCTTTCACGCCGGCCTCCGCGCCACACCCAAACCGGAAACTGTGTCCTTCATGCAATCCGCGAATGCCCAGCGCCCCGGCCAGAATCCGCCGCACAAATTCACGTGCCGGCAGCCCGGCCAACGCCTCGTCAAACGGCAGCACGGCCACCGCATCGATGCCAGTCCCGGCAAGTAGCCGCATCCGCTCCGCCAGCGACGTAAGCAGCGGTGGCGCCTGCTGCGGCCGCAGATATTGCTCCGGGTGCGGCTCAAACGTAATCGCCACCGCCTTCGCATGCAGGCTCCGCGCCTCTTCCACCACCGCCGAAAGAATCTCCCGATGTCCGCGATGCACGCCGTCGAAATTCCCGATTGCGCCTACCGATGGCCCAAACCCCGCGGGAATTTCCGCGAGTGAGCGGAATACTTGCACTGCCAAACCTTCGCTCATTGTGCTCTCGCGTTTCTCCGTCATAGGCTCACGCTCACTGGAATGGTCAACCCGTCGTATGCCAGTCTCACGCTGTCGGGCAGGGCGCGGTTGGTCTCTTCGTGGCCCAGCTCATGCGCAATATGGGTAAGCCAGGTGTGCCGTGCGCCAATGCGCCGCGACCAGCCCAACGCCTGTTCCACGGTGGCGTGGCTGGGGTGCGGCTTATGCCGCAGGGCGGAGAGCACCAGGTGCTCCAGCCCTTCCAGCAACTCGAAGCTCTCCTCGGGAATTCCGCTCACATCGGTCAAATAGGCCGCGTTGCCAAAACGAAATCCCGCAATTTTCATTCCCCCATGCAGCACCGGTACCCGCAGAAACTCGACGCCGTGAATCCGGTTCCGCTCAGCGAGCGGTTCCAGTTGTACCCTGGCGCGGTTGGGATAGGTAGCTTGCGGCGAAAATGTGTAATCGTAGATCCGCTCTAGCACTTCCGCCGTCTCCGCCGTCGCGTACAGCGGAATCGGCCCGCCCTCGCGAAAGGCTACAAAGCTCAGGGGCCGCAAATCATCCATCCCAAGAATGTGGTCGGCATGTGCGTGCGTATAAAACACGGCATCCACGCGCCTGAGCCCCGCACGCAGCGCCTGCTCGCGGAAGTCCGGACCGGTATCGATCACGACAGCCCGTTCCCGGCCGCCGTTGCTGTTCTCTTCATTCCAGCGCAACAGAGCCGAAGGCCGCAACCGGCGATCGTGCGGGTCGGCCGAGGTGCATACCGCACAGTCGCACCCTAGCGTCGGAACCCCCATCGAGGTTCCCGTCCCCAGAAATGTCAGCCGTCCCTCCATAAGCTCTCGCGGGTACAAGTCCCCCTACGCCGGTCGCGGGGCCACTGTTCCCTCTTACCTGTCCTTGGTCTCTTAGCGTGGAACCGGCGGTGGCGGCGCCGATATGCCCTGCAAGCTGATCATGCTGGTCAGTTCCAGGAAGGCCGCCCGCACCTCGAACAGCACCGTTTGCAAGGTGCGATCCTCGGCCTCCGTCAGGTTGCCGCGCGTCTTTTCAGCCAGCACCCCGAGCAGGTCGATGGTGCCGCGCGCGCCGAGAATGTCCACTCGCGGCCGCTGCCCTTCCTGCGTCCCCGCGCCCATCTGGATCATGGCGGAAACGTAGAACTGCTGCACCAGGTGCTCAAACCCAACCGTCGGCTGCGCGTCCATGGCAGGATTCTGCGCCCGGATCAGGTCGTCTAGACGCTGCACCGCCGCGTCATACGACGTCTTCTGCTCTGCTTCTCATCGGCAGGAGCAGGCTCGCGCCGCCTATCGTACACCACCAGCCCCGGACCGGCTCCAGGGGCTGCCGGGGAACTTGGCGCCGGCGCCACCGTCTCCGGCGGCTGTGCGCCCGCTTGCTGGTTCACCTGTTCTTCTTCTGCTTTTTGCTTGCGGCGGTCAATCACTTCAAACTTCGGGGTTTCACTCATAGCTTTCGTTGTCCAATCCGTCTTTCTGAGTTACGAACTCTGCAGTCTCTGCGGATGCCCCAGGTCCCGACTCCTGAACCCCGGATCCGCGCTCAACTAACTGGCATTCAGCATCGGTGGCGAAACCAATATCTGCGCGGTGCCCTTATCCGTCCCGGCAGCATACGAAAGAACATGGTTGCCCAACTCCGCCTCTCCGCGCACCATCCCCAGCGCAAACACCCGGTTCCCGTTCGCCAGGGGCAACTCGGCGGCGCTGGTAATCTGTCCAGCGGCCTTTCCGTCTTCCAAGGTTAGTTCGGTCCCGGCTTCCGGCAATGGCCCAAATAGCTCCAATGGCCGCAAATGCCGGTGAACGTTCCCCCGCGAGCGTATCCGTTCCACAATCTCCTGCCCCAAGTAGCAGCCCTTGTTAAAGTGCAAAGCCCGCATCTGCGAGGTCTCCTGCGGCAAATCGCGCTCGGCCATATCGATGCCGTACACAGGAATCGCTTCCGCAATCCGGAGGGCCTCCAGTGAAGCGCAACCCACCGGCTTGGCCCCGGCGGTGCGCAGGCATGACCAAAGCTTGCCCAGCCCCGCCGATTGCACCCGAAGCTGGTAGTGCGGCGAATGTACGCCGTATCCGCGCAGAATCCTTACATCAAACCCGTTCCACTCCACGCTCGTTCCCATCATCGGGTGCGCAAATACCGGCAGGCCCAGCCGCTCCAGCACATCGTTGGCCAGCGGACCCGTAAGTCCAAGTGCCGTCTCCGATCCTGGCTCTCCAACCGGCTCCTCGCCCAGCGGAATCAGCTCGACATCATCCATGATGATGAAGCCATTCAGGTGAGCCAGCAATTTTGCGCATTGGTCGGCGGCAATCTCCAGAACCAGACCGGACTCCCCGGCAAAGGGGGTCCCGCGCAGGCGATCCTCCGGGTTATCTCCGGCTTTGGCGCCTGCGCCAGCCGGATTACGCCGCTGCGGAGAAAGCTCTTCGCCTTCCCGCCATACCGTCAGGTCGCCCACAATCCGACCCTGCGCGTTCAACACCAGGTTCCACGCTCCGGTATTTGGAAACAGGTCGTTGACGGTGTTGGTTACCATCCCGCTCAGCCAGCGAAAGCGGTCTTCTCCGCGCACGGCCACGCGCCGCTGCCAGCCGAGGTCGTGTACGGCGGCTCCTTCAACCAGCGCCGCTATTTCCCGTTCCGGTGCGTCCAACATCTGTGGAGTCAACACGCCACGGTAAACATCCAGTTTGTGCGGTGTATGCGCCTGCTCCAGCAGCGTGGCCAGCGCGGTTACTTGAATTGTCGAGGCGAGATTAGTCTCAGTCATGGGGGACTTTTCCGCAGTCCGGCGCAGATTTTCCGGTGACGCTTGGCGCAGGACAGCATCCTGATTATAGCCTTGGAAGTACATGCTCCGAACCCGGTGCGGAGCCTCCACGTCAACCGCGGCCGAATCCGCGGCAGACCAGAACCTCAGGAGACTTGATGAGCAACCAGAACGAAGTGGTGAGATGGGCCAACGGCAAGTGGAGCAATCGCAAGCGGACCGTTCCCAGTTGGACCTTTCTTGCAGCGGGATGGGCCGCGGCGCTCTGCCTTGGGCTCGCAACCGTCTCCACTGCTCAGCAAGCCGCTCCCGCTCCGGACGCCGCAAAAGCTCCCACCCACATAACTCCCGAACAGGCAAAGCAGCTCTTCTCGCTCGTCGATGAACTCATCCAGTTCTCCTCCAGTGAAACCGCTCTGCCCATCAAGAGCGCCGTCAAGCGCCAGATAACCACCCGCTCCGCCGTAGAGAGCTACCTGAATGAGAAATTTGAAGAGGACCAGGGAGCCAAACGCCTGCAGCGCGATGAAGTCATCCTCAAGAAATTCGGCCTCCTCGACCGCGATTTCTCCCTCAAGCCTTTCCTCCTTGCCCTGCTCAAGGAGCAGATTGAGGCTTACTACGATTCCAAAACCAAGACCGTCAATCTGCTCGACTGGGTCGACATCGACGAGCAGAAACCGGTGATGGCCCATGAGCTGACGCACGCCCTTCAGGACCAGTACGCGAACCTGGAAAAGTGGAATGACCAGACCCCCGCCGAAGTTTCTCTCAACGCCTCCGGCGACAGCGACCATCTGGCCAAAGACGAGTTGGATACTGCCCGCGAAGCCGTTGTCGAGGGCCAGGCCACAGCCGTCATGATGGACTACATCCTCAAGCCGATGGGCAAGAGCTTGGTCAAGGATCCCGAGATTCTCGATGTCATCAAGCAACAGATGACCGGCTCAGAGAACTCCCCCATCATGGCCCGCGCCCCGCTGCTGCTGTCCGAGTCCATGCTCTTCCCTTATCGGGAGGGCCTCAGCTTCGAGCAGGACATCTGGATGGACAAGGGCCAGGCCGCCGCTTTTACAGGTGCACTCGACCACCCGCCCACGTCCAGTTGGGAGATCATCAACCCCCGCGAGTACGAACTGAGGCACGTTCCAGCCATACCGTTGCTGCCTGACATTCATCCCATCGTGGACAAGCTTTACAAGCCCTACGACATCGGCCAGATAGGCCAGCTCGACCTGCACATCCTGACTGAAATCTTCGGTGGAGACGAGGCCGCCCGCAACCTCACCCCAGCGTGGAACGGCGGCGTCTACTGGGCAGGCCAGTTGCGCAGCGCCAAATCTCCCGCCGATCAGGCCACCACAAAATCTCTCGCGTTCTTCTACCTCTCCGTGTGGAGAAACGCAGCCTCCGCGCAGGCCTTCGCCAAGCTTTACGCAAACAACCTCGGCCACAAGTATTCTTCCGCCAGCGCCGGTGAGACGGCACAGACCTCCACGTCTGCCGATGGGTCGGTGGAGCAGATTTACACCACCAACGAAGGCCCGGTCGTCATCACCGCTCGCGGCAAGTTCGTCTTCGTCGCGGAGAGCTTCCCGCTTGAGGTCGCCCGCAAACTCACCGCTCAAACGCTCGATGCCCAGGGCGCCGGTGAGCTCAGAATGGCCAATGCGATCCATCCGGGTGCCCCGGTTCTCGCTTCTGCAACCGGGGAACCGCTCACGTCGAATCTCGTCCGCTTCTTCTCCAACTGTGGCGTCATGAAAGCTGTCGTCGACGCCGCCATGCACACGGCAAGATAGACGGCAGCTTAAACCATTCTCCCGCTACCCTTTCGCCTTGGGCAGGTACTCGCCGATCTGGTGAGCCAGCCGGGAAATCGGAAGCGTTTGCAGCCACACCGCGCCCGGGCCGGTCAGCGCTGCCAGAAAGATCCCGTCCCCGCCAAAGATCATGTTCTTCACTCCGGGAACCCTCGTAACCTGGAATCCCACCGATGCCTGAAATGCGCCAACGTGCCCCGGATGCACCCGCAGCGTCTCGCCCGGAGCCAGGTTCTTTACCACCAGTTCGCCTGAAAGCTCCAGCCACGCCATCCCTGAACCGCCCAATCTTTGCAGCAGAAAACCGCTCCCGCCAAACACCCCGGCGCCCAGCGACTGCTGAAACCCAACGCCGATGGTCACTTGCGGCGTGGCGCACAGAAATCCATGCCGGTGCACCATGTACTCAACCCCTGGCCCTACCTGCACCGGCACAATGTGCCCCGGCACCTTGGTGGCAAACGCCACTTCGCCGGCGTACTGCAGCGCGCGGTACTCGGTCATAAACAGGCTTCCGCCGCCGGCCACCCGCTTCAGCGCCCCAAACAGCCCGCCACCCCCGCCTAGCTGCGTATGCGTGGTCATTTGAATCGAGCTGGTCATCCACGAGAGCTCCCCGCTCTCTGAGAACACGCTCTCGTTTGGATCGAGTTGCACCTCGAGCACCGGCATAGTGGTGCCTTGAATTCGCGTTTGCATAACTGCCTCCTGTGGCAACGCAAGCATTGTATCCACCGGAAGCAGGTGCTGCGGTGACACAGACGAACATTTGTTTTGCAAGCGCGCGGCTTCAACCGCATCGCGGACGACTCAGGATTGGATTCTCAGCCCCGGCAACAACATTGCCGCCGCTTCGGTTAAGCAGCCTCTTTGTTCACCAGGTACTCGTCCACAAGCACCGCTGCCAAAACCGCCGTCGGTACTGAGACCATGGCCCCCACAACCCCTTCCAGGGCGCCGCCCAGCAGCAGGGCCACCAGAATCGCCAACCCCGGCAAGTTCACGCTACTCCTCATAATGCGCGGCGTGAGATAGGAGTTCTCCACCTGTAGATAAATAACGTAGAAGATGGCGATGCCCGCCACCCGGCCCCACGAATCGATCGCCGCCACCAGCAGCGCAATCGCAATGCAGACCGCCGCACCAATCACGGGAATGATGTTGAGCATGCCAGTGAGTACGCCGAGCGCACATGCGTAGCGGACGTGAAGCGAGAGGTAGACGATGGTGCTGGTAACGCCCAGAATCAGCATCAGGCTGCCTTGCCCAAGCAGCCATTTCTCCATTCGGATCTCGGCGCGCTTGAGCGTCTTGTCCAGCCGGTCGCGGCTCTCTGGCTGGAAAAAGGAGAGAAACCAGTTGTAGGCGTGATCTCCCTCAAGAATGAAATAGACGGTCAGGATGAGGCCAGTAATCAGATCGAACAGCTTGCCCGCCCAACCCCTGATCGAGAGCAGTAGATACGTCACTCCCTGGCTGGCGAAGTCCTGAAGACGCGCGCTGATCTCGCCGGTATTCAACTGGGCAGCGAAAGGAATCTGCCGAATCCTCTCCAGGGCCGCCGGCAGGCGCACCGGCATCTCCGCGCCAAACTGCTGCAGATCCTCAAGCACCGGAGGCAATGCCAGAAAGCCGAATGCAGTCCCAACGGTCACGCCAACCAGTGCCAGCGAATAGCTTTCACCCAAGGTTTCGACGGCGTTTTCGACCAGCGCGAATGGCATGCAGGGCTTTCAGTGGCAGGGTTGGCTAGGGCCTGATGTAGGCATAGCCTTGTTGCTGCAACTTCACCAGGCGCACCACTCCGGAAGGTGTGAAGTCGGCTTCTTGCAGAAACTGGTCCTGCTTGAGGTTGCGCGTTTTCAGGGTAATCTCACACACCTCGAAGGTCACGCCGCGGCTCTTCAGGGCCGACACCGGGCCGGCATACAGGCTGCCGTTCTTGTCCTTGGCACCTTCCATCAAAAAGTCCACGCCATTGCCATGGGTGACCACGGTGATCTTGGCTGTGGGGTCCACATCCAGATGGTTGCGCACATTGCGCAAACCGGCAAGCGCCTGGGTATCGGCATCGCTGATGTGGTAGACCACTTTGTCCTGGCTCCAGGCCAGGCCGCTGGCCAGCAGTGCGAGGG
>Ga0118677_10010174_pt1 | contig 14459 bp, 13 predicted proteins | sample AliMusrvi5mmetaG_FD_86154 | JGI IMG/M metagenome (GOLD analysis project Ga0118677, IMG submission 86154) | reverse complement strand
GAGTTTTGTGATGCATCCGCAGAATGCGGCCTGCGCTCTTTTATTGAAATGGCCGGAGCTCTTGACGGACAAGACGTTGTTCCCAACTTTCTGTCCTATGAGGGGCCATTTGGCGTCGGTTATGCGGTATGCCATTATGAAATAGGCGCGCAAAATGATGCGAGAAGGCTTGGCGAGAAATTTGAACAGCTCCAACGCGATAGCCTCTTGGCGATACAACAACATGAAGATCAGTTCGTTCAGCTTGCCCGTAGGTCACTGGAAGCCTATTTAAAAACCAGGCCGCAGGAGCCTGCCCCCGCCCAACCCGTCCAACTGCCCCAGCCCCACGCCGGGGAGATCCCCCTGCCCAACGCGCGCCTGCGCGAGCGCATCAGCCTCAAAGGGGCGCGGGCCATCATTGCCCAGCGCCTGTCCTACAGTTCCGCGACCATCCCGCACATCCATGAAACCATCAGCATCGATATGAGCGAAATGCTGCGCATGCACGCCCACATCGCCCCCGCCATCAAGGAGCAGACCGGCTTGAAAGTGTCTTACACCGCCATCCTGGTTTACGCCGTGGCGCGCCTCTTAAAACGGCACCCCTACCTCAACAGCGCCTTTGCCAACAACGAAATTTACCTCTGGGAGGACGTGCATATCGGCATTGCCACCAACCTCGAGGACTACCTGATTGTCCCGGTGGTGCGTGAAGCCCAGAACCGCGACCTGCGCGGAATCGTTGAGGAAATGGCGCGCCTGCTGGAAAAAGCCCGCGCCAGAAAACTGGAGCCGGGCGAAATGACCGGCAGCACGTTCACCATCAGCAACCTGGGCATGTACGGCATTGAAGATTTTACCGCCATCATCAACCCGCCCGAATCCGCCATCCTGGCAGTCGGGAAAATTGCCGAGACAGCCGTGTCGCTCAACGGGCAGATTGTTTCGCGCCCGATGATGAAGGTGACGCTTGCCGCCGATCACCGCGTCAACGACGGCGTGCGCGTGGCGCGCTTCCTGGGCGACCTCAAGTCATCCATCGAAAACCCTTATTTGCTGCTGTAATCCAGGCTGCTGCCGGGGGAATAAACCCGACGGCCTGTTATCAATAAAGCCCCGCAGGCTCCCTTTTCAGACCAACTTTAATCTCCTCCATTTTTTTATTAAAAATGGAGGAGATTATTATTAATAAGGTGTTGGCCTTTATAAATAAAGCTGTACGTCAAATTTCAAATTGGGCAACGACGACATTCAGCTTTAAAGCGAGGTCTGCCAGCTCCCTCACGCTGGAAAGGATATTTTTCTCCCCTGAGGAATCGCCGCCGGATTTTCCCCTGATATCCCGGGTGACGGATTGCACGATCACCGCCGTGCTGGCCACGCGTTCGTTGGTATGGTCCACGCCCTGGGTGGCCTGTGAAATATTGAGGGCGATGTCACGGGTGACAATCGACTGTTCTTCGATCGCGCCGGCAATCGAAGCCACGATATCGCTGATCTCTCCGATCACCCCGGATATATTTCCGATATCCTCCACCGCCTGGCCGGAAAACTGCTGCACGCGCTCGATTTTGTTTTTAATATCCCCGGTGGCGGCGGAAGTCTGGTTGGCGAGGTCTTTGATCTCGGAAGCCACAACGGCAAATCCCTTGCCCGAAACACCGGCGCGCGCGGCCTCAATCGTGGCATTCAGGGCCAGCAGGTTGGTTTGCCGGGAAATGGCTGTAATCAGTTCGTTAACCGCGTCAATCTCCCGGGTTGAACGGGCAAGTTCATTAAAAACAGAAGTGATCCTTGCCGCCTGTACCACGGCCTGGCCTGTGACCTGGTGGGCCTTTTCAGAATTGCGCGCAATTTCACCGATGGTCGAGGTCATTTCCTCGGTGGCGCTCGCCACGGAACGGAGATTGGTGGAGGCCTGTTCCATCGAGGCCGCGACGGATATCGTGTTTGAGGACATATCTTCTGCCGCGGCTGCAACAGAGTTGGCTTTTACTTCCAACACCTGGGATGCAGCAGCCAGGTTTTCGGCGCTGTTCAGCACCTGCCCCACCGTGTCGCGTAAATTACTGCTCATATCTTTAAAGGCCACGCCCAACACATCCTGGCCCGACTGCGGGTTGACCTCCTGGGTCAAATCCCTGGCAGCCATCTTCTTCGCCGTCCCGGCAATGTTTTGCAAATAAACAATCATGGTGCGGAAGGCATCCGCCAGCTGGCCAATTTCATCCGTGGAGTGCAGCTCGATTTTCTGGGAAACATCTCCAGCTGCGATCTGGCGCGCCACCCCGACCATGACAGTCACCGGTTTTACGATCCCGCGGCTGATGATAAGACCGACAAGGACGCTGCCCCCCGCCGCGATTAATCCGATTACAACCAACACCAGGTCCATCCGGTTGGTATCGTTTGCCGCCGATGTTTCGTACTGGCTGTTCTGTTGATCCGCAATGGAAGCCACCCGGTCAATCGACTGGCGGTGCTGGGTATAAACCGGCGTTAACGAATCGTTTAATATTTTTTTGGCGCTGGCCACATCCCCTGCCTTCAACGCGGGGATGTACTGGTCATATAAAATCTGGTAAAACTTTTCGGCCGATTGGCTGGAAGTGACCACCAGTTCGTGCTTAAGGTCTCCATCGGGAAGCGTCTTTTTCCAATACGCATTGCGGTCCTGGTAATCCTGGCGGAACTGGTCCACCTTTGCGATCAATGCCGGGAGTTCGTCCGCCTGTTTCCCGTTTTCAACACTGGCCACCATCTGGTAGGTCGTCAGGTAGGTTTCGATGATGTATTCGGGCGGGGGCAGGATATCCGCAACCAGGTCCTTTCCCAGGGCGATGGATACATAAAGCGGGCCGTTGATTTCAACCTGGTGCAGGCCGCTCAGCGCAAAATAGCCAAAAACGATAAATCCGGCCAGGAAAATTCCGATCAGCAGCGACAGCTTGGCGCCGATTTTGAGATTTTTAAATTGCGGCATAATAGACCATCCACCAGGCCTGCACTGGAATTATCATAAAACACTATGATGATGTAGGTCATGTTTGAAGATATATAAATTATAGGACAAATTCACGTAACTGGGTGTGTTTTCTGGTGCTGAAATATAAAAAATGAGAAGGCGTGGTCTTTATCACCCTGGATTGAGTGGTTTTGTGGAATTATTGAAGGGTCGGGTGATGGCTGGAGACTGTTTTCGCCCCGTTAAATACAGCTTTTTAATTAATATCCCCTTGCGCGGGTCTGAATCAAGCATCAGCGATATCATCACATTAATGCAGTGAAATGCATTTTTATATTCCTGGGATGTTTTCGGGATGGTATTTAATTTATCAATTGCCTGCGAAAGCAATTCATCGGGCGGCAAATCAGGGGTATTCAGAAAATCTTTTGAGAGATACGTTTGGGAATGAGCCGGCATGGACTTGCTCCAAAAAAATTTTTTTACCCATCATCCCCTGTTGATGATTATCGTTTTATTCGCTTTCGATTGCAATCTTTTAAGTTCGTAAAAGATAATTTTTAACCTGTTATTAACGGTGCAAAAAATGTACCAACATTAACTTAACCGCTTGTTTTCGATACCAATGGTATGGGCCCGGCTGAAAAGCAACCCGGAACGCAAGTTTCCCACCGGGAGCGCGCCCCAGAACGAGCCAGTGGAAAGCAGTTTACACGGGATTAACGATTTTCCAACAAGGCTTCAACGGTTAATCCGATGTCGCTGGCAATCTGGCGCAAGAGAATTGGAGAAATATCCCTTCCGGCATGGTCCGGCACCGTGGTACAACGTCCATCCGGATGGCGAAACTGTTTATGCGACCCGCGCTGCCGGACCTCTAAACCCCAACTTCTTGAGGATGGCAATCACCTCGCGCGGCTTTAAACGGGCACCCCGGCAGTCATTCAATAACCACGGCCTGCGTGCCGATAAACTGTCCTTCAAGGACCGGTTCGCCGTCCTCGAAAAGCATGGTAACAACCTCACGTAAATTAACCTGGAGTTCGTCGAGCGTTTCAGCCTGGGAATGTGCGCCGGGGAACCCTGGGATATAGCCCGTATATAACCCGGTATCGGCACATTTTTCAACGACAGCCGTAAAAGTTCTCATATTAATACCTACCCCCTTGCGGGGCCAGCGGCCAAAACAAAACGGATTTGCTAAAAAGTGGGCCCGGCTGGATTTGAACCAGCGACCAAGAGGTTATGAGCCCCGCGCTCTGCCGCTGAGCTACGGGCCCGTGAGGAGTATATGGTTGTAGCTGTTAATCGGGTCCCGCGCTTCATGACACCCTTGGGGTGCTGCCGCTGAGCTGCGGGCCCGAGTCATACTACGGCCTCTCTGAGGCGTTCAAAAATTATAACATAAACTATGAAGCCCGGCTGATTTTTGTCCCGCAGAAGGGGCACACCACCGTCTCGCTGTCAAGAGCTTTTAACCCGCTCACATTTAACGGCCCGCCGCAGGAGATGCAGCGGTTAGGCACCCAGTTCAGGTTGTAAGCCGGGGCCTGCGCCGCCTGCGGGTCAATTTCCGGCGAAAATGGCGCGGGTGGGGCCGTTGGTTCCGGCGGCCGGGAATCCGCGGCGGGCTCTGCCGGGAGGGCGGGCTGTTCCTCGCCGCGCGTCAGCGCGCCCGCCAGCATGCTGATTCCCACCAAAATCATGATGCCCGGCCACCAGTGGTGGGTTAATGCCAGGACGATAAGACCAATTGACCAGACAGCCGCCTGAATATTTTTCTGATATCGTTTCATATATATGTCTCCACCAGGATATACGCGCCGCGCCCGCGCAGGTTGCAGGAAGTTTCACGGGGATTGGCGCGAGATCTATCATTATAAACATAAACCGGAACAAAACTGCGATAAAATAATAAACATGATTCTCGGCGTCCTTTTATCTGTTTTCCTCATTCTGGCCCTGCTGGTCCTGCTGGGAGGATATATCCTCTGCATCAGGGTCATTTACCCCAAAGTCTACCCGGTGGAGGAAACCCGCCGCCTTGAAATCGAAGCCAAAAACCTGGACCCGGCTGATTTTGACAGCTGGGAAAAAGAAGAAGTGCACATTCACTCCGACCGGGGTTACGATCTATACGCCATTTACCTGCCCCAGCCCGGCAGCCGGCGCACGGTGGTCCTCTCGCACGGCATCACCTACAGCCTCTACGGCTCGATCAAGTACGCGGCCCTCTTCCGCTCGCGCGGCTGCAACCTGCTGCTTTACGAACTGCGCAACCACGGGCGCAACCCGCGCTTGAACACCACCTTCGGCTTTTACGAAAAACACGACCTGCGCCAGGTGGTGGATTGGGCCTTCAGCCGCCTCGGCCCGGGCGGCAAAGTGGGCACCATGGGCGAATCGATGGGCGGTGCCATCACCCTCGAAGAAGCCAAGGACGACCCGCGCCTGAGCTTTGCCATGGCCGACTGCGCTTATTCCGACCTGAACGACCTGCTGGCCTACCGCAGGGCTGAGGAAATGCCTTTTATGCCCGCCTGGCCCTTCATTCCCCTGGCCAGCTGGTTCGCAAAGCGCATCACCGGCATGCGTTTTGAAGATGTCTCGCCCATCCGCGGGCTGGAAGCCCTGGAGACGCCCGTCTTCTTCGCCCACGGCGTCGATGACCGTTTCATCCCCCCCGACATGAGCATCGCCATGTATGACAACAAAACCCGCGGCATGCGCCGCCTCTACCTGGCCCCCAATGCGCGCCACGCCGAAGCGCTGGTAAAAAACCGCGCGGAATACGACCGCTTGGTGGGCAGTTTCCTGCAGGAAACCGGGTTTCTCACCCCCCAGTCCTGATATCCATTTTTTAATTAAACCATCCAGGCGGCAAAAGCCCCAACCGGGGGCCTTTGCCGCCTGGATGGTTTAATCCCTGCTCAGGGTTTCACCTGCCACAGGCGCACCGTGTTATCCGCGGCAGCGGTCGCCAGGAATTTCCCGTCCGGAGAAAAAGCCACGGCGCTGATGCGGTCGGTATGGCCCGGCAGCACTGCAGACTGCTGCTGCGAATCGGCATCCCAGATCATCACCTGGTTGCCCGCCCCGCCTGCCAGCAGGTGTCCGTCGGGCGCAAATTTAAGCGCCGTGACGTTTTCGGGCGTTTTTAATTTGGCCAGGTTCTTACCGCTGGCGCTGTCCCACAAAAACACGAGGGGGATAAAATTGCCGTCCAGGGTGCCCCCCGCGGAAGTGGCCAGCAGTTTTCCGTCAGCCGATACCGCAAAGGCCTGGACAAAATCTTCATGCTCAAAAGCGGGCCCTAATTTCTGGCTGGCAATATCCATGATCTGCACCAGCGCGCGCGCGTGCCACACCATCGATTTGCCGTCCGGCGTGAAGGACACGTCATAAACCGGCGCAGCCGTCTGGAAACCGTTGAGTGTGCCGGTTTGTTTCCCGCTGTCCACGTTCCACAGCGTGGCTGCAATTTCATCCACCGAAGTCAAAGCCATACTTTTACCGTCGGGCGAAAAAGCCAGGCTGCTGAAAGGCGCCGTGGGTTTCAGGCTCGACAGGGTTTGCCCGGTGGTGACATCGCGCAGTTCCACTGTCGCCTGGTCAGATGTGCTTGCCATGGTGCGCCCATCCGCCGAAAAATCGAGCAGCACAATCGGCGACTTGAACACGACACTGCCCTTGTTTTCAAGCGTTTTTGAATCCAGGCGCACCATTTTATCATTGCTGATCACGGAAAGAATGCTGCCGTCCGGCGACCAGACCAGGCGCGCCGGGTTGTCAAAGCTCACCTGGCCAACCTGCTTCAACGCAGCCGCATTTTTAGCCCCAATCTTAGGTTGTTCCGCGGCCGGGGTGGCCGTGGCGGGCGCAGCGCTGGGGGGAAAAGTGGGCACCACGCCGGGCTGTTCTTCCACCGTGGGGGCCAGCTGGGCTCCGGCCGGATGTGGGGGTGGAAGCGTGGCAGCCTGTTGGGCAGGCTGGGTGGGCTGCCGCGTCGGCTGTACCTGTGTCACCTGGCAGGCCGATAATACCAGCACCGCCGCGGCCAATAACGCCTTGTTTTTCAGTGAAGTCATACTTCATCTCCTATCGTGATATGCCGTCCTCTCCCGGGGCGGGTTTTACTTTTTCAGGCGTCTGGCGCCAGCCAAATAACCCGACCAGCACCAGCACCCACATGGCGGTTGTAGCCGCCGTGGAGAGAGCTGAAACAAACCGCGCAATCCAGGGCATCGTTCCGATCGCCAGCTGGCGAAAGAATGTGATCGGTCCCAGGGCGACAAACAGGCTGAGTGGAAAAACGACCAGGGCTTCCAACCCAAACATCACCACCACCAGAACCGACAACGCCGGATGCTTCTTCCATCGAAGCAGTGCAATAATGAAGCCAACCAGCAAAACCAGCAGGACAGGCAGGCGCGTGCCCACCGAATTCAACCAGAACTCAAGACCCATATCTTGCATTAAAACCTCCCGATTAATAGGATGATTAATTTATTATACGACCGCACACAGCTTGCGGGTGCACAGCTTTGACGAAAAGCCCGCCAAAGGCTATACTTAAATAGTCACCTTTTAACCCACAAGGAGAATATTATGTCCGCGAATGATTCGTTTAAACTGACTTATGCGACCATGTTTAACCCGCCCGAATCCCTGCACACCCGGTTTGAAGCCGCCCTGGCAAAACTAAAAAGCAATCTCGGCCTGGATCACGGCATGATCATCAACGGCCAGGAGCGTTATGCGGCAGATAAATTTGAAGACCGCACCCCGATCAATACCGATGTGGTGCTGGGGGTTTTCCAAAAAGGCACGGCCCAGGATGCCAATGATGCCATCGCTGCCGCCAAACAGGCCTTCCCGGTGTGGAGCCACACCCCCTGGCAGGAGCGCATCACCCTGGTGCGCAAGGCCGCGGACCTGATTGACCAGCGCATCTACGAAATAAGCGCAGTGATGTCCATGGAAGTGGGCAAGAACCGCATGGAATCGCTGGGCGATGTCGCCGAAACAGCCGACCTGCTGCGTTACGCCTGCGACCAGATGGAAGCCAGCAACGGCTTTTGTTTTGAAATGGGGCACGACCCCCTGGCCGGGTACAGGGCCTCCAATTTCTCCGTCCTGCGCCCCCACGGCGTCTGGGTGGTCATCAGCCCCTTCAACTTCCCCGCCGCGCTCACCGGCGGCCCGGTGGGCGCCGCCCTGGTCACCGGCAACAGCGTGGTATTTAAACCCGCAACCGACACCCCCTGGGTTCCGCGCCTCTTTGCAGAATGCCTGCGCGATGCCGGCATCCCTGGCGGGGTATATAACTACGTCACCGGCCCCGGCAGCACCCTGGGCCAGGCGCTCATCGACAACCCCGACGTGGCCGGCATCACTTTCACCGGCTCGTTTGATGTCGGCATGGGCATTTACCGCGACTACGCCAGGGGACGCTGGGTGCGCCCGATCATCCTCGAACTGGGTGGGAAAAACCCGGCCATCGTTTCGCGCCGCGCCGACCTCGACACCGCCGCCACCGGCATCGTGCGCTCGGCATTTGGCCTGCAGGGTCAAAAATGCTCGGCCTGTTCGCGCATTTACGTCGAGGCGCCGGTCTACCAGGACCTGCTCGACCGCATTTGCGACCTGACCAGCAAACTCACCCTGGGCGACCCCACCGAGCGCGCCGTCACCCTCGGCCCGGTGATCAACAAGGGTTCCTACCGCGATTTCCAGTCCTTTGCCGAAGACCTGGCCAAAAACGGCGAAATTCTCACCGGGGGCAAGGTGCTCACCGACGGCCCCCTGGCCAAAGGTTACTTCTGCGCCCCCACAATTGTGACCGGCCTGCCCCTTGAACACAGGCTGTGGAAGCAGGAAATGTTCCTGCCCATCACCACCATTGCCCCGGTCAACAACCTGGATGAGGCCATGCTGCTGGCCAACAATGTGGATTACGGCCTGACAGCCGGTTTCTACGGCGCAGTCGATGAAGCCGACTGGTTCTTCGACAAAATTGAGGCCGGTGTCGCTTATGTCAACCGCCCGCAGGGCGCCACCACCGGCGCATGGCCTGGTTTCCAGCCTTTTGGCGGCTGGAAAGGTTCCGGCGCCACCGGAAAAAACGCCGGCGGGCCGCACTATTTGCAGCTTTACATGCGCGAACAGATCCATACCCTCATTCAAAAGGCTTAACCCGCGCCCATGTCCAAACTTTTATCGCTTTCAGAGGCTGTATCCCTTTATGTGCACGACGGCGATTGTCTTTATGCCGCCGGGTTTACGCATCTGATTCCCTTCGCCGCCGGCCACGAAATTATCCGCCAGCACCGTAAAAACCTGGTGTTGGCGCGCGCCACCCCCGATCTGATCTACGACCAGATGGTGGCAGCCGGCTGCGCACGCAAACTGATTTTTTCCTATATGGGCAACCCCGGCGTGGGCTCGCTGCGCGTGGTACGCAAAGCCATCGAAAGCGGCCAGGTTGAATGGGAAGAATATTCCCATTTTGGCATGATTTCCCGCCTTCAGGCTGGCGCCGCCGGGCTGCCCTTCATCCCCATGAACCAGACCGCAGCCACCGACCTGGAGCACGCCAACCCCGCCTACCAACGCCTCACCGATCCTTACAGCGGGCGCGAGGTGGTGGTGCTGCCGCCGCTCAACCCGGATGTGGCCATTATTCACGTCCAACGCTGCGACGCCAGTGGCAATGCCCAGATCTGGGGTATTATCGGCGAGCAAAAAGAAGCCGCGTTCGCGGCCAAAAAAGTGATCATCACCGCCGAGGAAATCGTCGACGAGAGCGTGATTCGCTCAGACCCCAACCGCACCATCATCCCCGGCTTTATTGTCAGCGCAGTGTGCCATGTGCCTTACTGCGCCCACCCCTCCTACACCCAGGGTTATTACGACCGCGATAATGTCTTTTACCTGCAGTGGGATAAGATCAGCGAAGACCCAAAACTGGTGGCAGCCTACCTCGATGAATGGGTGTACGCTTTGCCCGACCGCGAAACCTATGTCCAAAAACTGGGGCAGGACACGCTCGAGCGCCTTAAAGTGGGCGAGCGCCTGACTGCACCGGTCAATTATGGAGCCTACTGACCATGAACTGGACTGCTGCCGAACTGATGACCATCAATTCCGCCCGGCTGCTTAAAAACGGCGATACCGTGCTGGTGGGTGTGGGGCTGCCCAACCTGGCCTGCAACCTGGCGCGCCGCACACATGCCCCCGAGTTGATCATGATTTATGAAGCCGGCGTGATCGGATCGCAACCGCAGCGCCTGCCCCTTTCCATCGGCGATCCCTGCCTGGTGAGCGGCTCGCAGCTGGTGTGCAGTATGTACGACCTTTTCACTCTCTACCTGCAGCGCGGCAACGTGGATGTGGGCTTTTTGGGCGGAGCGCAAATTGACCGCTTTGGCAACATTAACGCCACCGTCATTGGAGACTACGCGCATCCCAAAGTGCGCCTGCCTGGTTCGGGCGGCTCGATGGAGATCGCTGCCTGGGCCAACCGCTGTTATATCATCACCCCACACCAGGTGCGCCGTTTTCCCGAAAAGGTTGATTTTGGCACTTCCACCGGCTTCCTGGCCAGCAAGGCGCAACGCCTGGCCAGTGGTGTGCGCGGCGGCGGCCCGCAGGCAGTGGTGACCGACCTGGGCATCCTTGAACCCGATGAAAACGGTGAAATGATCCTTACCGCCATCCATCCCGGCGCCACGGTGGAGAAAGCCCGCGCCAATACTGGTTGGGATCTGAAAGTGGTCCCCCAATTAACCATCACCCAACCTCCCGGCGAAAACGAGCTGTATATTTTGCGCCACGATCTCGACCCGGATGGTATTTATTTATAATAAAGGTATTTTAAAACACGCATCATGGAAAAACAACCTGTTGAAATGCTCATCACGATCCCGCTGGGAGAAGATCTGCTCGAAAAATTCCAGCAGTTATCCCCGCGACTTAATATCACCCAGGTGGTCACCCGCAAGGTTGAAGAAATTCCGGTCGATGTCTGGCTTAAAACGGAAATCCTCTATACCGACATTGTCCTGCCCACTGCTGCCATGGCGCCCAACCTGCACTGGATTCAGTTTCACTGGGCCGGCGTGGAATTCCTGCTGGAGGCACCCCTGGCGCAAAAGCCCGACCTGGTCATGACCACCCTCAGCGGCGCAGCTGCGCCGCAAATGGCGGAATATATCGTCATGATGATGCTGTCCCTCGGCCACCGCTTGCCTGATTTATTTGCCAACCAGTTAAAGGCCGAATGGCCGCGCGACCGCTGGGAACGCTTTGAACCGCTTGAGGTGCGCGGCAGTACGGTGGGCATCATCGGCTACGGCAGTATTGGCCGCGAGGTGGCGCGCCTCCTCCAGCCGTTCGGCCCCAAAATTTTGGCAGTCAAACGCGATGTGATGAACCCACGCGACAGCGGTTATTTTGCCAATGGTCTGGGCGATCCCGATGGCAACTTTTTCACCCGGCTGTATCCCATCCAGGCGATTCGCTCCGTGTTGAAGGAATGTGATTTTGTCGTGGTCACCCTGCCGCTTTCCCCCCAGACGCGCACCATTATTGGCAGTGAAGAACTGGCAGCGATGAAACCCACTGCTTTTCTCATCGACGCCTGCCGCGGGCACGTCATCAACCAGAATACCCTGCTGAATGCTCTGCAGGAAAAGAAAATCGCCGGGGCGGCCCTGGATGTGTTTACTGAAGAGCCGCTGCCCGCCAACAGCGCTTTCTGGCGGCTGTCTAATGTCACCATTACCCCCCATATTTCCGGAGCCAGCCCATTTTATGACCAGCGTGCCTTTGAACTGGTGGCTGAAAACATCAGCCGTTACCTCGTTGGAGGGAACCTGCTTAATAAATATCAAGCGGAACTTGGTTACTGACACGGGGTTGTGATCATCATATGGATTCTTTGCCCGCAACGCGCCGCTTCAATTATGTCATCTTTGACCTGGGAAATACCCTGTTTTATTTCCAGGGCTCATCCCACAGCGCGCTGAAAGAGGGTTACCAGGCAGTAGCACAAACGCTCAAAGACATGGGTTATATTGAAAATACAGACACATTTTTGCAGCGTTTTAATTTTCAGATGGAAGCTTATATGCGTGAGCGCGAAGCCACCTATATCGAACACACCTCACTGATCATCCTGCGCCGCACCCTGCATGAATTTAACCGCCATGAAGTGCCCATCCCCGATTTACGCACGGCCATCAATGCCCTCTACCAAATCTCTGAGCAGCACTGGGAGATTGAAGAAGATACTGTGGCCTGTCTGGATACGCTTAAAGCAGAGGGCTACCGCCTCGGGGTGATTTCAAACGCCGCCGATGCACAGGATGCACAGTTTTTAATTACCAAAGGGAAAATCCAGGCTTATTTTGACCAGGTGGTGATTTCTGCCGATTTTGGACTGCGCAAACCGCATCCCAAAATCTTTCACAAAGCCCTGGCCTACTGGCAGGCTCAGCCCGCAGAAGCCGTTATGGTGGGCGATACGCTCAACGCTGACATACTGGGAGCGCAAAAAATAAAAATGCCCTCCATCTGGATCACACGGAGGGCAGAAAAAGCGATTTACTGCCAGCAGGCGCCGCGCATCGAACCAGACGCCAGCATCAGCACCCTGGGCGAACTGCCGGGGCTGCTGCGAAATTGGGTCTGACACCCAGCCCATTTTTTTGCATCACCCGCTCTTTACTTCTCGCCCTTGCTGACTAAGAAACTGGTGTACTTTTTATCAATACCCATAATATGGTTGGTAATCCAGCTGCGCAGATATTGACTCACTTCGATCGACAGGGTCAGATTCCTCTGTTTTAATTCTGCCTGCATTTCAGTGACCTTTTTAAAGAAAGCCTCGTGCTCGCGTTTCTGTTCACCCAATCCTGGATAATTATATTTTTCCAACAGCTTTTCTTCGGCGGTGAAGTGCTGCCTGGTGTAATCGAGCATTTCGGTTAAAACTGGCTCGACCACTTCCTTGCCTTTGCCGGCACCCATGGCTTCATGCAGCTGGTTGGCCATCGCAATCAACTTTTTGTGCTGCTCATCCAGGGAGCGGATGCCGACACTATATGAATCATTCCAGATGATACTTGCCATACTTCGACTCCTATGGGCTGGTTGGATTAAAATTTAACCGCTTGAACATTACTGATTGCCAGTTTGTCCTATTTTTCGCCTTTTTCGGTCAAAAAACTGCCGTATTTTTTATCAACGATCATGATGTGGTTGGTCAACCAATCGCGCAGAAACTGGCTGGCTTCCATCGAAACCGTCAGGCTGCCCGCCTGGAGTTTTTGCTGCATTTCAACAATTTTGTTGATATAAATACCGTGTTCCTTTTTCTGCTCGGCCAGTCCGGGATAACCGACTTTTTCAAGCACTTTTTCTTCGGCGGTGAAATGCGTGCGGGTATAATCCAGCATCTCATTCAAAACCTGGCCGATCACTGTTTTACCCTTGCCTGCGCTCATGGCCTCATGCAGCTGGTTGATCAGGGCAAATAATTTTTTGTGCTGCTCATCCATCGATTTGACCGAAACACTATAAGTATCATTCCATGTGAATAGAGGCATACCATTTTTCTCCTTAATACTTTAATATGAATCTTTATTAATCTCCCAGGCAGGTACCTACCCGTCGGGCGCTTTCCAGCCAGGGGTGATCGAGGGGCACAATCTTGCGCTGCCCGGCCACCTCTTCCAGCGGCACGGCCTCGGTGCCTTCGCCGCGTGATGCAACCATAACTCCATATTTCCCCTCTTGGATGAGGGTGGCGCAGGCCGTTCCCAGGCGGGTGGCCAGCAGACGGTCTGCAGCCGAAGGCGCGCCGCCGCGCTGCAGGTGCCCCAGGATGGTCACGCGCGACTCCAGGTCGGTCAGCGCTTCCAGCTGGCGCGCCAATTTCAGCGTTTTGCTGGTGGTGTACACATCCAGATCTTCCCCATCGCCATCATCATCCCTGGTTTTAACTTTTTTATCTTTTTTATCTTTTTTACCGGGCTCCTGTTTATCCTGGTCCTTCTTTTTTTGTTTATCCCGGGCTTCCTGGGCTGTGGTTTCAGCTTCCAGGCGCGCATCCTCAATCGACAAGGCGCCTTCTGAGACAGCCACAATGCTGAAGTGTTTACCGCCGCGGCTGCGGTTAAGAATAGCTTCGGATACCTTGTTAATATCGTAAGCAATTTCGGGAATAAGGATGACATCTGCCCCGCCGGCAATGCCCGCCCCCAGGGCCAACCAGCCAGCCTTGTGTCCCATCACTTCCACCAGGATGATGCGGTGGTGGCTGTGTGCGGTGCTGTGCAAGCGGTCGATGGCTTCCGTGGCGATGCCCATGGCGGTGTCAAACCCAAAGGTGACATCGGTGCACGCCACGTCGTTGTCGATGGTCTTTGGCATGGTGATGACATTGATGCCTTTTTGCATCAGCTTGAGGGCGCTTTTTTGGGTTCCGCCGCCGCCCAAACACACCAGC